>FSWB01000186.1_pt1 | contig 20743 bp, 18 predicted proteins | sample 1637871 | NCBI WGS metagenome assembly FSWB01 (sample SAMEA3914789, study PRJEB12502) | metagenome | biome: forest; material: soil | place: Canada | collected 2011-07-03 | depth 0.3 m
GCGTCACCCCGCTGATGAGGGCGGTCGATCGCCAGAAGCTCCAGTCCGTGACAACGCTGCTGCGCGCCGGCGCCGATCCGAACGCGACCGCCGATGACGGCGCTTCGGCGGTTAGCCTGGCGGTGGAGAACTACCGTATCCAGCCCAACGGACAGCAGATCATGAAGGCGGTGTTCCAGGCTGGTGGCCGGCCCGATACGCGTCGCCCCAATGGCGACCCGGTGCTGATGAAGTTCATCAACCTGCATGACTGCGACGGCGTCCGGCTGATGAAGTCGCTTGGCGCCGACCTGGATGCGCATGATCGCGGCGGCGACCCAGTCATCACCAAGGCGGCCGTTGGCATGGATTGGGATATGGTCTGGTGTCTCATCGAGCTCGGGGCGCGCTTCGACTACGAGGGCGGAGGTGCCCGGCAACCCTTGAGTCGCTCACTAGCCAACAAGGCACCGTCTCGCAGTTCCCCTCTCTTCGCCTACAAGGAAAAGGTCTGGCTGCGCCTGCGCGATGCGGGCATCGCAGTGCCTCAGCTGCCAAACTGAGTTCGACCTGGCTGACCGCAAGGTTCGGAAGGCGGAGCTCACACCTCAGGAGGTCATTGGCGACGCTATCGGTCGTCTGGTGGCCCTGCTGGACCAACGCAAAGAGTGGGCAACATGACGACACATCGCTTTGACGACAAACATGACGCCACGATCCGCCCAGTGGAGAAGATTGCGCCGGGACGCTATCGATGCGAGGTTTGGGTTGGGTTGACGGATGGATCGTTGACGGAGTCCCGGTTCGTTGGCGAGGGAAAGACCAAGCAGCAGGCGGAAGCCGATGCCCTCAGTCGGGCTCGTGCCGCCATTGCTGCGGGCCAGGCCGTTTTCGGTCAATCTCAAAAGCGCAACAGATGAGTCAACGAAGTGCAGCCCCTCCCCCTTCGCAAAGCCGGTTCGCAGGCGAAGAAGCGATCTTTGATTTTTGGCTGGCGCTCGAATACCTCTCCCCACTGAAGCCACCCCAGCCAGAGGCTAAGGATGGCGTGTTCGAGGTCGATCCTTCCAGCAGCGAAGCGGATCAAATGTTGCCGTGGGAAAATCCCGGCATCCGCGACTTCCTTGATCGAAATGATCGCTTCGGAATCCGACGCAAGCACCTGATCCACGCTGGTGTGATCCCTGGAAGCCTCTTCGTCGAAGACGTCCGGCGTTTGCTCGGTGTAGAGATGCCAGAGCAGTTCGAGAAGCCGGATGCCTCGTCCGCAGCAAGTCTGATGATGACGGCCGACTGCGATGGGTTCGCGACTGGAGAAGTGTTCATCAGCTCCTTGCCCTGGGCTATGGGCAACATCGTCACGTCGGCGCCCACGGGGCGTCTGCGGTTTGGTGGCTTTTTCGGGCAGAACGCTGGCGAAGAAAAGATCAAACTGGTCGTCAAGAACGTGCTGGAAAGGCGGCGCGTTCTGCAACCGCCCAAGCGCAAAGAGGGTGACCCGCCGTCGGATCATCACCCGTTATGCATCGCGGACATTCAAGCTGTCGTTGCCGAAGTCTTTGCCGAGGCCGGCTGGAAGCCAGCGCAGACGCTCCCGCTTGTGATCCAGGCTCGACGGCTACCGAAGGAAGGCGCCAAAGAGCGCAGCAACGACCCGTTGAACAGCTTCTACGCGGTAGACCTGCAGCGCGTGCGACTGGCAATGCGCGATCTGAACGTCGGGCGCGGCTTTGAAAACTACCTTCGGGATTCGCCCGTGGACGACCGGGTGGACGTCATCCAAGACACGTCAGCACTTCTTGCTGGTGTGCAACCCAAGATGCTGCCACGGGCCAGGTTCCCTGCCCAGCACCCCCTGGCCACGGCGCAGCAATTCGCGGTCGATCTTGCCGTCAAGGAATTGGGTGACCGGCCTGGCACGTTTGGTGTCAACGGCCCCCCAGGCACTGGCAAGACGACGCTTCTCAAGGACGTCATTGCCCATGTAGTCGCGGATCGAGCGAAAGCATTGGCCGCCTTTGCAGATCCAAAGAAAGCTTTCGGCGCCCTCATCGACATTGATGACTACCAGTGGAAGGTGCCGGCTGCGCTGCATCCTTCTCTGTGCGGCTTCGGCATCGTGGTCTCGTCTTCCAACAACGGGGCCGTCGAGAACATTTCCAGGGAACTGCCTACTTCCGACAAGACGATCGACGCGTCCAAGTGCGACTACTTCTCGGCTGTGAGCGAAACCATCGCGACAGATCCGAAGAAGCCGGTCAACTACGCCAGCAAGGCGACTTGGGGCTTGGTATCGGCCGTGCTTGGTAGCAGCGAGCGGCGCGGAGAATTCCGACAGGCGTTCTGGTGGGACGGAATCACGTCGTCCAAGAAGGAGGACAAGCTCAATGGTGCGCCTCCTGACCCCGGGCGACGCAGGTCACTCCAGGACGTCATGTACTACGGCGACCATGAAGCCGCCTCTTGGTCGGTGGCGAGGGAGACCTACAGTCAGGCTGCAAATAGGGTTGACGCCCTCACTATGGCTGTCCAGGCTGGCGTCGAGGCGCTGCACGGCTTGGCGTCGTTGCAGCAGCAGTCCAGTGACTTGAAGACCCACACGGCTAGTCTCGACGAGCTGGTGGCGGTGCGTGCCAAGCAACAACTGGAGGCGGAGCGAGACGCGGAGCGCGCAACGAAAGAGCTAGCGCGCGTCCAATGGGTCAAGAATGAGATCGAACGCCATCGGACAGCTCAGCGATCCGTCGTGGCAGCCGTACGGGTGCTGTCAGCGGCGACAGCTATGCTGCCAACGGTTGGCAGCGCAGTTGAACGCGCGAAGGCCGAGGCCGCGAAGAAGCGCCGTATCGACGCGAGCGCCGTCAAGATGGACAAGCTTTTGCCTAAGCCGCCTGGCTTTTTGGCCGATTTCTTCAAGACCAAGTACAGCACATACTGGCACAGCCAGGTCGCGACAATTGATGCTGAGATAAACGATGCCGACAAAGAAGAGCAAGAGGCAAAAGAGAATTTCGATGTAGCGAGGGCCGCCGAACTGATGGTTGCGACAGCTCAGCAAGAGTTGGCCGACGCCCAACAAGACCTGAGCGACCTGGCGCACGACCTAACTGTAGTCAAGGGCCTGGATATCTCCCAGCCCCTCGATCGCCTCGTCGAAATGGAGAAAAATTGCCGCAACGAAGCGCAGCGCGTGATCGCGATTGCCGCATCGGCGAAAACCAAACATCGGCAGGTCATCGAGGAACGAGCTGCGGTGCATCAGAAGCGGCAGAAGTCTGACGTCGATATTGCCACGGCCCTAAAGACGCTGGCCGAGTGCGGCGCCACAGAAGACGAGATCAAGGGCTGGATCCGCGATTGCGACGAACATCGCACTGGATACAAGGATCTGCACCTGGCGGCACCGTTCCGCTGCGAGGTACTCCTCCAGGCGCGTGCAGACCTCTTCCTGGCGGCCATGCAACTGCACAAGTCATTCGTCGTAGCGACGTGGTCGCAGATGCAACCGCTCCTCGGTGCCTTTTGCAATCTTCTTGCGGGTGAGTTCAATGCCGGACAAGTCCGTGGCGGCGTCATGCAGTTGTGGGACGCCTTCTTCCTGGTCGTTCCGGTCGTCTCGACAACGTTCGCATCGCTGCCGCGGCTGTTCGCTGGCGTGGGCCGCGAGCAACTCGCCTGGATGTTGATTGACGAAGCGGGGCAAGCAGCACCGCAGCACGCGATCGGGGCCATCTGGCGATCGCGTCGATCCGTGATCGTCGGAGACCCGCTTCAATTAGAACCGGTTGTCCCGATGGCCAAGGAAATCTTGGCGCAGCTCGCTCGATTCTGTGGCTGCGACATCAAGTGGTCTCCGACCCAGATATCTGCGCAGGGCCTCGCCGATAGAGGCAATCGGCACGGCACCTATCGCGGCAACGATCCCCTTTCCAAGAACGGACGGTTGTGGCTCGGAAGCCCGCTCGTCGTACACCGTCGCTGCCTCGATCCGATGTACTCGATTGCCAACGAAGTGGCTTACGAGAACGGGATGGTCTACGGGACGAGAGCCCCGCAGGATGCCTTTCCCACCTCCGTTCCAGACAGCACGTGGTTTGACTTGAAGGCGACTTCCACGGACGGCAACTGGATCCCGGAACACGGCAAATTCGCCCTCGATCTGCTCAAGCAACTTGTCGGCAACGACCTCAAGCAGGACGGGAAGTTCAAGGCCTACATCATCTCGCCGTTCACCGACGTGCGCGATGGCATTGGGCCGATGCTGCGCAAGGTGTACGGCAAGGCTTGTGAGGGCATGTTCGGCACGGTGCATACCTTCCAGGGCAAGGAAGCGCCGTACGTCATCTTTTTGCTTGGGGGTGACCCAAACAAGCCTGGCCTGATCTCAAGGTACGCGGGAGCGAAGCCGAATCTCGTCAACGTGGCGGTAACGCGCGCCAAGCACAGGCTCTATGTGATCGGCGACCGTGGCTTCTGGACGGGGCCTGGCGACAGGAATGGCTACTATGCGACGCAAGCCAACCATCTTCCTGTCGTACCCATCAGTGCAGCGCCTCGATCACGAAGCGGCGCGTAGGCGACGCCCCTCTGCTTTTCATTGAAAGGGGCACTGGGGGAGTCGACGCCACGTCTGCCACGGTCTGGCCGCTTGCGTGCGGTTACATTCGGAGGTCAGATGGGGCGGCCCATCCAGGGAGATAAATATGCTGGATTTCGATGCGCTGAGTGGCGCGATGGGCGGTGCGGCAGAGATCATTGAACCGAGGCAGATTTTTACGACGTTGGTGCGGCACCCACGGTTCAAGTTTCCCTCGGCCAACCAGGGCGAGGTTTTGGACAAGTGGTTTGCGAAACGTACCGCCCGCGACAACACCATCAAGATGAACACCGGCTCCGGCAAGATGCTGGTGGGCCTGCTAGCTCTGCAAAGTTGTCTGAATGAGAAGGTCGGCCCGGCCATCTACGTCACACCGGACAACTACCTGCTGGCCCAAGTGCTGCAGGAGGCCAAAGACCTCGGCATTCCGGCAACCAACGACCTCAACCACGTTGGCTTTCAGTCGGGCCAAGCGATCCTGGTAGCCAACATCGACAAGCTCGTCAACGGGAAGTCGCTGTTCGGTGTCGGGGCCGGAAATGTTCGCGTCCCTCTGGGCAGCGTTGTAATCGACGACGCCCACGCTTGTCTTGACGCCGTCGCCGACCAGTTCAGCATCGACCTTCCGATGGGCCACGCAGCCCACACCGCGCTGCTCAAGCTGTTCGAGGACGACCTCAAGCAGTATTCCGCGATCGGCTGGCTCGAGCTTGATCGTAACGACCCGCAGGCTTTGATGGCGGTGCCGTTCTGGGCGTGGCAGGACAAGAGTTTGAAGGTGCTGGAAACCCTCGATGCGCACCGCGATTCGGACGGGTTGAAGTTTAGTTGGCCGCTGCTGAAGGGGGTTATCCCGCAGTGCACCTGCGTGTTCGGCGCGAAGGCGGTTCAAATCAAGCCCCGCTGCCTCCCCATCGCGCAGATCCCGGCTTTCGACCGCGCGAAGCGGCGGATCTACATGACCGCGACGCTCGCCGATGATGGCATCCTGATAACTCACCTTGACGCAGACCCTGCCGCCATCGCAGATCCGATCAAGCCCAAGGGTGCTGGCGAGATCGGCGACAGGATGATCGTCGCGCCCCAAGAGATCAACCCAGAGATCACCGACGAAGACGTCAGGGCGTTGGCGAAAGCAATTTCGGCGCACAACAACGTCGTCGTACTTGTGCCCTCGTTCGCGCGAGCAACCTTTTGGGCGAGCGTGGCGGATCAGACCTTGAGCAAGGAGACAATCGCCGCAGGGGTGATCGCGCTCAAGAACAAGCACATGGGCTTGACGGTCTTGGTCAATCGGTACGATGGGGTCGACCTTCCCGAGAATGCCTGCCGGCTTCTCATCGTCGATGGCATCCCCGAGGTGCACGACCTCGTCGAACGGCAGGAAGCCTTGATCCTGGATGGCACGGAGCTACTGCTGCTCCGGCAGATCCAGCGAGTCGAACAGGGCATGGGCCGCGGCGTTCGTTCCGGCGAAGACCGTTGTGCAGTCTTGTTGCTTGGTGCTCGATTGACCCAGCGTGTCAACATGCCGGAAGCCCGGCGCATGTTTACCGCGGCGACACTTGCCCAGATTGACCTCGGGAAGGCAGTCACCAAGCAGCTCAAGGGCAAGCCGATCGGCGACTTGCGGCCCACCCTTGAGCTCTGCATCAACAAGGATCCAAAGTGGTGGCTGATGGGGCGTCAGTGGGTTGCAAAAGCAGCCGAAGGCACTGCGAGTCACGTCGACACGTCGATTCCACTTGTCCGCAAAGCCTTTGACTTGGCTTCGTTGGGGCAATGGGCTGCCGCCGCCGCTGCGCTTCAGCCCGCGGCGCATGCAGAGAGCGATCGCGTGATCCGCGGCTATCTGAAGCAGCAACTCGCCGAACTCACGCATCACGACAGCCCTGTTGAGGCGCAGAAGCTGCTTCTAGCCGGTATCTCCGACAACCCTCGGATTCTGAGACCGCTCCAGGGCGTGACCTACAAGCGCATCCCGACGGCAACACTTAGCCAGGGCGAAGCGTCAGAGGACTTCGTGAGGGGGCGGTTCATTGATCCCAACTCATTGGTCTTGTGGGTCAAGGCGCTGCTCGTTGACCTCTCCTGGAACCCTGACCAAACGGACAGGTTCGAGGGGGCAATGAAGGATCTTGGCCACCTGCTAGGGTTCGGGTCGCAACGCCCTGACGACACCTATAAGGACGGCGGCCCAGACAACCTCTGGGCGCTGAGCGGCACGCGATTCGCAGTGATCGAGTGCAAGAGCGGCGTTGTCGACCCAACCAAGCCGGTCTCGAAGGAGTTTTGCAATCAGCTCTTGGGGTCTGAGTCCTGGTTCAAGACACGGTACGAGGGCAACGTCACGGCCGACCTCGTCCTCATCCATCCGTCCAACAAATTCGGCCCGGCATCGTCACCGGCCGGCAGCATGCGCGTCATGGATGTCGCCTCGCTTCAGCGCCTGAAGACGGCCGTCGATGGATTCGTCAAGGCCGTGCTCTTTGGCGACGCCACCTTCGCGCCTGCCGCCAAGTTCGCAGAAGCGCTGGTGCACTTTGGACTTGATGCTGGGCACATCGTTCAGCGCTATACGGTGGCGCCAGCCTAGTCAGAAACAACCCGCGAAGGTGCTTTCCCTGGTACGCGCGCAGCGCGTCGGCGCCAACTGGCTCGTGAGGGGATGGCGACAGCCCGGTGCACTGTCGAACGACTGATGAAACGCCTCGGGCTGCGCGGCGTCATGCGAGGCAAAGTCGTGCGAACGACGATCAGCGATCGCAAGGCGCCGTGTCCGCTGGACAAGGTCAACCGCCAGTTCAAGGCAGAGCGACCAAACCAGCTCTGGGTCTCGGACTTCACGTACGTCTCGACCTGGCAAGGCTGGCAATACGTGGCCTTCGTCATCGACGTCTACGCCAGGCGCATCGTGGGTTGGCGTGTCAGCAGTTCCATGACGACGGACTTCGTCCTCGACGCTCTTGAGCAGGCCCTGTACGCACGGCAGCCGGAGCGTGATCGCAGTCTCGTGATTCACTCGGATCGCGGGTCGCAATACGTGTCTATCTGCTACAGCGAGCGGTTAGCCGAGGCCGGTGTAGAGCCCTCCGTTGGCAGCAAGGGCGACAGTTACGACAACGCCCTGGCCGAGACGATCAACGGCCTCTACAAAGCCGAATTGATCCATCGCCGGGCCCCCTGGAAGACCAAGGAGTCGTTGGAACTCGCGACGCTCGAATGGGTGTCTTGGTTCAACCACCATCGACTGCTGGAGCCCATCGGCTACATCCCGCCTGCCGAGGCTGAGGCAAACTACTACCGGCATCTCGCCGAGCAGGCCGCCATACCGGCCTGACTTAAACCAACTGGCCTCCACGGAACCCGGGCCGATTCACACTGTGCTTTTGGCGCGGCCGGTCAGCTATTCACTCATCACCGCGCTGTTCGTAGCGATCGCGGTTGCGATCGTCGTCTTCTTTGCGTGCGCCAGCTATACCCGCAAGGTCGCAGTCCAGGGGCTGCTGTTGCCATCGCGCGGACTCATCAAGGTCGCACCGCTGCAAGCGGGACTGATTACTGAAAGCCGCGTCAAGGAAGGCCAGGCTGTGGAGGCCGGCGACGTACTGTTCGTGCTGACCAGCGAGCGCCAGACCGAAGGCTTGGGCAATGCCGAAGAGGCGGTCTGACAGCGTCAGCGAAGAATATGATATCGAACGCAGAAATCAGCGGGCTTCTTGTCGAAGTAGGCGCGAATACAAAGCGAAGATGGTGCGACTAGATTTTGATTCGGTCTGACCAGCCCTGCTTCACGGAGTTGGCGATGCGGACCGGAGCGTGCTTACCCGGCACCGATGCCCAGTCAGGCAGCTGCTACATCTGGTTGGACCCCGCTGTCGGCCTTGATCGATCCCTCGGATACACCTTTTGGGTTGCGCGACTATCGCCAACAGAATGTCGGCCATGAGCAACTTACAAAACGCACGATTTCGTCGGCAACGTGGCTGCCGGCCCCGCGTCTGCGCCAAAGGGCCTGCAACACCAGCGTCACGCCGCGGTTAGCACTTCGTCGGGCGTGGTTCATTTTCGACCCGTTTTGGGTAACAGGGACGAGCGTGGGCCGCCCCCGGGAGCCGGCGGTCTGGAGACGTCGGTGGACGGGTGCCGAAGGACTAGCAGTGCGTCCATCGGCGGCGCCGGTCAGGCCGGCCCGAGGCGCTGGAAGCCCAGCAGTTCGAGCCAGTGCGCCTGCGCCTGTGCCTGTGCCTGTGCCTGTGCCTGTGCCTGTGCCTGTGCCTGACCTGTCACCTGTCACCTGTCACCTGTCAAACGAACTGAAGTTGGTACGTTCGTCCTGGGACATCACCGCCTGTCTCGACTTCACCTGCGCAACGGCAAGCTCAAGCGCACCACGGTTCCGCTGCCAGGGCTCGACACGAGTTGCAGTCGCCCTCCCAGGATCACCGATCGTTGGGCGAGGAACCGCAGTCCCCGTCCGTTTGATGCAGTCGAGATGTCGAAACCATGACCATCGTCGTCGATGGCGACCTCGATCTCGTCGCCCTGCAATCTGGCCGCCACGCCAACTCGGCGGGCGCTGGCGTGCTTGATCACGTTGGCCAACACCTCCTGCACGATGCGCATCACCTGCAAGGCCTCGGTCGGACCCATCCAGTGGAGTGCGGGCAAATCCCGCACTTGCCAGTCGAGCTGAACACCCGAGGCCTCCAGCTGGCCGCCCAAGCGGTATCGCAAGGTGGCCAGCACGGTCGCGAGATCGTGCCCCATTGGCTCCAGCGAGTCGATCACCAAGCGGAGGTCGTCAACGCATTCGCGCAGGAGCGTGGCGACCCCCTTGGCATCCAGATGCCCTTGTTCAACCACGGCCAGCGCTGCCAACAGTGCCGAGCCCATGCCGTCGTGCATGTCGCGCATCAGGCGCTGCCGCTCGAGCAGTAGCGTGCGTTCCCGGTCCACCTCGACCAGGCGCTGCTGGTGTCGGCGCAGCTCCTCGGTCAGATCCTTGGCCACGTGCTTGTCCGTCATCGTGACATCAACGGCCGCGTGCACGCGCATGCAATAGATAAAGATGACCCCGAACAAGGCAGCGCTGCCTGCGGCGTACAACAGGCCTTGGCGGCTGGCCAGTGCGCCCGTGGTCAGCCCGGCCAGCGGCACGGTCACGCCGATCACCATCGGAAAGGTACTGGGCGCGTGCATCGCGCAGAAAAACAGCATTGCGTTGAACAGGCTCGCAAACAGCAAGACCGGCACCGTGGAGGACAAGACCAACCATGGCACCGAACCCCACACGAAACCGCTGACCGTCACTGACGCCACCAGCCAGGGCATCCAGCGCGGCAGCGCCGCGGCCAACGAGGGCGCACGTCCCATCCGCCAGCACACGTAGGCCTGAGCGGCATAGTTCGCGTTGGCCAAGGCGCACCAGATACCGCCGATGCGCAAGGGGACGTAGCCTCGCCACGCGATCATGGCAGTCACGGTCAGGAGCGAGACGGCAATCAGGGAGCCCCGGCTGTGCGCGAGAAACAGGGCCGCGGTGTCCAGCCGAACCCGCTCCTCCAGATCGAGCCGCGTGCTTGCCGCGTGGCTCGACGTGACCGCAGCCGCCTCAGTCAAGCACCAGCCCCAGCTTGCGTGCCTCGAACACCGCTTCGGTCTTGCCATGCACCTGGAGCTTGCGATAGGTGCGCTTCACGTACGTCTCGATCGTGTGGCGCGAGAGCCCGAGCAGGCGGGCAATCTCTTCGTAGGTGTAGCCCTTGCTGCTCATTTGCAGCACGGCCTGCTCTTGCGGCGACAGAATCCCCTGCGGCCTGGATGCGGCGGGTGCCATGCGAACCAGCAACTGCCGAGCGATCACCGGGCTGATAGGGCTGCCTCCGTTGATCAGCACGCGGATCTGGTCGACGATCTCAGGGCACCGGCTTCCCTTGAGCAGATAGCCTGTGGCACCAGCCTCGATACAGGCAAGCACGTGGTGCTCATCGCCAAACACGGTGATCACCATCACTTCGCAACTCGGCAGAAGAAGGCTGGCCTGGCGAATCAGCTCGATGCCGCTCCCACTCGGCAAGCCGATATCGACAAGCAACACGTCGGGGCGCATCACCGTGAGCAACTGCAGACCCGCAGGCAGGTCGTCGGCCTCGCCAGCCAGCCTCAAGTCTTCGGCGCAGTGCACAGCCTGTACGAACGCCCCCCGGAATCTGGAGTCGTCTTCGACGATGAGAACTGAATGCGGCATGGATCCATCGAGTGTAGCCAGGGACTTGACCGCCTCAGCCCCCTAGAAGCTCACCAGCGCTGTCCCGTGTTGACGGGACATCGCGCCATCGACGAAGCACTCCGATTTGCCCACAGTACGAGGCACCGGCGGCATGCAGTCCTGCGTGTCGCGCAGGCACTCTTGAAACCGTCACCGGGACCGCTCGCCTCCGCGCACGCGCCGGGGCAAGAAGGATGGGTCGATATGTTGCGCTGGTTGAAACGATCCATTGTTGTCGCGGGCGGCGCATTCTGCGTGACCGCATGGGCCGCGCCTGTCGTCACCGTGGGTTTGGCCCGCGTCCACGCAGGCGACACATTCGACATCCCCATTTTGATCAGCGGCGTCGACGACACCGTCGGACTCACGGCGTGGCAGTTCGACCTGTCTTTCGAGCCGGACATCGTCAAGCCATTGGCCGTCACCGAAGGCCCGTTCCTCGCGAACTTCGGCACCACGCTGTACTCGCCCGGCGTGACGGACGATGGCGCTGGCACGATCACTCTCGTGACGGACGCCTATGTCGACCAGGACATGCCTTCGGGATCGGGCGTGCTGGCGATGATCACGTTCACCGCCGTCGGCCCAGGCACCTCGGCCCTGTCGCCCGCCAGCGTCTTCCTCAACTTCTCGGATTCGGGGTTCTCGGTGAATGACGGCGGCGTGCAGGTGACCTCCAAGGTTCCCGAGCCCGGCATGGCGGTCCTGACGCTGTTCGGCTCGCTGTTTTTGGCGAGCGGCGCGCGTTGCTGGCGCAGGCGTCCGTCGCCCGACCTGGCCGCTTCCCCAACCTGAGTAGAGGTCTTGACCATGATGAAGAGAAATCCTCGTGCCCTGGCGGGCGTCGTCGCCGCGCTGTGGCTGAGCCTGGCCGGCGCAGCGCTGGGCAGCACGACCAGTACCACGTCGAACGGACCCTATTACGCGACGCCGTCCTGGGACCAGCAGATTCCTTCGACAACCCGCTTCATCACGCTCGCCAACTGGGGTGGTCAGGCGGTGCTCGACCGCGAGACCGGCCTGGTGTGGAAGCTCGATCTCATTCGTGGCCCCTTCAACTACCCCACCGCTCAAGACAGGTGCCTGACCAACGCTACGGGCGGACGGGGTGGCTGGCGCCTGCCCACTGTCACCGAGGTGCTTCGCACGGTCACGGTGGACGGTTCGCCGGGGATCATTGCTGACTCGCCATTCCCCTTCCTTACGCCCCTGCCGACTGCCCTGAACATCTTCACGTCGACGCCCTACACCCTGGACGACAACCAGGGCGATTCCGGCCACTTCTCCACGGTCGATGACGTCTACCGCGTGTTGCTTGCTGCGCCCGGGATCTATCTGCAGCCGATAGGTCGAGCGGTGGAAAGCACTTCGGCGAGCGCATGGTGTGTCCAGTCTCCGAGCTCGCCGCATTGAATCCGTTGCGGTACGAGATGTACGCAACGTCTGCCGCTGAAAGCAGGTGGCCGAGCCGCCTTGTCCGCGCTGCGGCCCGGCCGCTGTGCGCGCTCCTGCCGTTCGCCCTGCTGTTGTCCGAGTTCCCGTCGACCGTCGCCATGGCAGCGACGTCCCCGGCTTTCCCGACGCGCTTTCCGACCATCTCCGGCATCAGCCTGTTCGTGATCGTCAAGCCGAACGGGACGATCGCGGTCATGGGAGACCCCGAACTCCTGCCGATCGGCGACGGCTCCGAACGCGACGAGAAGCGCCACATCGCCGCTCCCATCGCCGTGCGCGGGGTGAGCGGCGTCGCCGCGGCCGCGGTTGCCGGCGAGCACGCCGTTCTCCTGATGAGCGACGGCACACTGCAGGCCTGGGGAGAGACCTGCGCGGCCCTCGGCATCTATGACGACGCTCACCAGGTCCTGCGTTCGCCGCAGCGCCTGCCATTGAAGGACGTGGTCGAGGTCGCGGTCACGGATCACACTTCCGCGGCCATCCTGAAGAATGGAAGAGTCGTCGTCTGGGGTGCGAAGGGCAACGGAGCGATGGGGATCGGCGACTACAAGAAGATCGACCAGTTCTGCGTCAAGCCGCGCTACGTCCATATCGGCAACGTGGTCCATCTGGCGGCCGGGAGCAGCCACATGCTGGCGCTGCTCAAGGACGGCACGGTGGGTGCTTTCGGAAACAACGTCCACAGCGGGGTGCTGGGCGACGGCACGGAATTGGAGCGGCTCGTCCCCGTCCCCGTTCGCGGCCTGACCGACGTGATCGAGATCGCCGCGGGCGACTCGCGCTCCTATGCATTGCAGCGCAACGGAACGGTCTGGCAGTGGGGCAAGGAACTCTCTCCCGCACCGGTCGCGGTGAAAGGCCTGGGCAAGGCCGTTCATCTCTGGGCGAAACGGGCCTACGCCATCGTGCAGGTCGCCGACGGCAGCTTCTGGGGTTGGGGGGAAGGCTACAACGGCGTGCTCGCCAGTGGTTCGGCAGACAAGGTCTATCCGACCCCGATCAAGGTCGCGAATGCGGGCTCCTTCGCCACGCTTGCGGCGGTGCACGATGCCGTCTTCGCCTGGAGGGACGACAACACCCTGTGGGGCTGGGGCCAGCACGGGTTCACGTTGTCAGGCGCGGCGGTACGTGGCACGAGCGGGGTCGCCGTGCCGCTGCTGAAATGGGACGGCGCGGACCGCTTCGAACCGGCCGGCCCGCAAACCTCGACCAGGTCGTCTACCTCGGTCGCCGCGTCCGCGGCGTCCGCTGGCCAGGTCAACCACTCGATGCAGGCGGTGGCCGACAAGGCGTCGGCAAAGAGCCTCCAGGTCGTCGCCGCCCGGGGGGCGACGCTGTCCGTGACGGGACGGGACGGCACCGTCTACCGCCTCACCCTGCCGCCGAAGGCATTGCCCAAGGACGCGATCGTCACACTGACCCCGCTCACCGGGATCAAGGGCATTCCGGGCCAGATCGCCCACTACGGTGTCGATATCGCCCCGGCTGGCACCGAGCTCCTGAGGTTCGCCACGCTCGAGATCTTGCCGACGACGCCCCTGCCGAAGACGGCCTGGTGGTTGCAGCACACGGGCACCCCCGATCACCTGACGGCACGCGTCGGCCATCCGCTAAAAGGGGGACGAGGAATGTTTCTCACCCATTTCTCGGGAGGCTCCGCGATGACCGGATCGACGGAGACCAATATCGGGCTGCAGTGCGGCTTGGGGCCCGACAGGGCGAACCCCAACGCAATGACGCCCTGGCTCGAGTGCGCGCGCAACGTCGTGGAATGGGACTACATCGCGGGCCTCATCGGTGAGGCCGTCTTCGACGGCAAGATGCAGACCATCACGTCGATGCTCGAGCAATCCAACAAGGACGACCTCGCGCGCGCGATTGAACAGGCGGAGCAGCGCACCCGGCAAAAGGCCGCCGAAACGGACGAAGTGGCAGCGCAGGGCCGGCTCGAGGACATGGACCGCATCCATGACGCCCTGGTCGCTGCGATCAACGACGAGCGAGTGGCGGAGCTCTCGGGTCGCGAGCCGAACCCGGATCTCTTCAAACCGCTGCTCACCTACGCCAAGGCCGTGATCAGCAAATGCGACAGCCAGCCGGTCCCCGTGAAGGCCTTTCTGAGTCTCGCACGCGACTCGGAACTGTTGGGGCAGGAAGTTTCCGGGAAGGATTTCTCCCGGTGCTTGTGCTCCGGCCCCGAGAAGCCCGCCCAGTTCTGCACTGGATCGTATGAGGCGAAGGGTCAATTGGGCGAGGTCAGCTTTAGCGGAACGGTCTGCGACCTGCGACAGCCCTATCACCTCGAGGCGGTGTCGCCGGTGGCAAGTTTTCCCCTGAACTTCCAACCGTCTTCCGAGCAGGCCGGTCAATTGCAGTACGCCGGAACCATGGTCATCAGGGGCCGTCCGGTTCATTTCGACGGCACCGGACACTACGACATCGTCGGGGGCGATGCTCCAAAGGCGATCGCATTTCAAGGTACCAATTGCGACGAACCTGGGGCATGCCATCCGTTCAGGGCAACGATCGATCTGCAGCGAAATGACAAGCCTTGCACGCATTGAGCTCAATGCCCGGCATGGCGCGGCTAGCTAGAACGCCGTCCCGTCATAGGTCATTCCGGAGGCGCTTCGACAAGTACAGGGGATCGTTTCACCGGCCTTTTGAACCATGAAGACGCCGAGTTCGCAGCTCAAGCCAGGGGTCTGGCACGAATGAACCATGAACTTCAGGGGTGCGGCCCCCTCTTTCGCGGTCTCGCGGTTGGCGGTCGAGGTTGCGGCAGCCGGCCCGAAGGCGATCGCAGCCGTCCCGGGTGACCTCCGTCCCTACCGCGATCTCAGATTCTCGATGTGGTTGTTGTCCAGCGGCACGCGGCCGTCTGCGCAGATGCGCCGTGAGTGGCCCCTGTGCATTCAGGCTGTAGGCGATGGCGCGCGCAATCGCGCTGCCCTCGGGCACACGGCTTCGCTCCAGCCGCAGCCACACGTGCAAATCCTCCCACAGCCGCACCTGGAGCGGGTCGACCACCACCACGAGCCCGAGGACACCACTTGCCCGAGCCCCGACTGCGGCCAGTCGCGTCAGTATGCGGTGCCGTGATGCGTGACGCCGAACCCATCAACGCACGTGCACGGGACGACTTCCCCGGGCTTCGCGGGCCATGGAAATTGCAGGAAGCAGGTCTGGAAGTCCGCCTTGCACATCATGTTCGTATTGATTTCCGCGACCCCGTTCGGGCTGACGCTCGCCGCCGGTGTGGACGCCACCTTGCGTGATTCGGCGTGCAGCGCTTGTCGCACCCTGAGCTCCACACGGACGGCTTCGTCCTCCATTGGGCTGGCCGGCGTCTGGTAGCGCGCGGCATAGGCCGCCGGGCCCAGGGCCTGGTAGCTGCGAACATGGAGCAACTGGTTGGCCCACAGGCTCAGGTCGCCGGTGTCCGTTGTGTTCTGGAAGGCGATCAGATCGTAGGCCGTGACGGCACGGGCTTCCGGTTGGTGTGCAAGCGCGCGCGTCACGCGCACGATGTTGACATTGACCGTGTAGCGCGCCCGGTCCAGCACGTCGGCGGTGAACAGCGGGGCCAAGCGCTGCTTGACCGTATCCGGCACGGGGCGTGCGCTGGGCCATCCGCCCTCGCGCATGCGGTGCAGGTGCTCCTGGAAGGGCGAGACCACTAGGGTCGGCGCGTCGACAAGCTGGGCGCAAGCAATTTCGGCCCGGCCCCACAGCAGAAGGGCGGCGGCGAGCAGATGACGTATTGACATAGGGGGCTCCTCGAAGACGAGTCCGCTCGACGCTTCGTGATCAACAGCCGAAGGGATCCCCCGCACTCTACACACGCACTCGTCTTTAGAGCCGAAACAGCGACCACGATGTCCCCAAAGTACGGGACGGCGTCCCGTACTTTGGGGACATCGCGGCTGCCGTAGCACCATCAGTGGCGAGTGCGCGTGTAGATTGCGAACGGTCAGGGCGAACACCACACCAAACCAGAAGGCAGAATTCCATGAGCAATCAATCGACGAAGGTGGCCGAGCAGGGCTTGAATTGCGCCCCGCGCAGTGGTGCCCACGGCGGTCGAGACCAGCCGAGCGATTTCAGCGGGCACGCCAATCATCCACAGGCTCGTCACCCACATCGTGTGCAGACCAGGTGTTGCTGCTGCGGCATCGGAAGGGAGTAGAAATGAAGCCTGCAAAGAGAATGACGAGCCGAGCCTTGTTGCCAGCCCTGTTCACGGCGCTTGCGTGCACGGTATTGATTACCGCGTCATGGGCATCGGACCGGAACGAAACCACAGTCGTCGGCAGGCGGGCTACCTGCGGCCAGTACGGTCGGCCTGATTGTGAGCCCGTCGGTGGCGCCACCACGAAGAATCCCGGCACGGGGCCGGTGGGGGCGGCCGGTGGCGGCGCGGGCGGTGTCACCGCTACGCAGTCTGAGAAAGACCGCCAGAGAAAGAACTGTGCCCAACTTAGCGATAGGGTTAAGGCGGCGAAAGCTGACGTCACCATGTTCCAGTCTGCTATCGATAAGCTCCAGGCCCGCATTCAAGCAATCTCGAGTTCGCGTGTGATGGAGGCTACGGATGACCTCAAACCGCTGAACCGCCGTGATCGGGCAACCAGCCCCGCAGACGACGCGAACAACCGGATTGCAGACCTGAGGTACCAAATGGTGCATGAAGTGCAAGACCTTGCCGATCGCAAAAGTCTGCTTGCCAAACTCAAGCAGACGCAGAAAAGCGCGGGTTGCTCCCAGTGAAGTCGAGAGTAGGGAACTGCGCCCGAATCGGCGTGGTTCATTTCCAGCCACTTTTGGGTAACAGGGGCGAGCGCAAGCCAACCGCGGTAGTTGGCGGTCGGGGGACGTTGGAGGACGGGTGCCGAAGGACGGGCGGTGCGTCCTTCGGCTGCAGCGGTCAGGCCGGCCCGAGGCGCTCGAAGCCGAGCAGTTCGAGCCAGTGTGCGTGGGCCTGACCTGTCAGCATCTGCTTGGGCGTCTTGCCCACCCGCTCGGCCCGGCGGCTGCGCATCAACACGCGGTGGTTCAGAAAAAACTGCAGCAAGCTCCGGTACGCGGCGCCCAGGTGGCGGCGCAGGAAGAAGTAGCGACGCAGCCGCGAGTTCAGGTTCTCCATTATCGAACTCGATCGCGGCGTGTCGTCGAGAGCCTCGCGCACGTCGGCGACGACGGCCACGAACCCCACACCCAGTTGGGCGTGCAGTTCGTTCCAGCGCTGCCAGTAGGCCGTCGATGTCGGCTTCTTGCGGTGCAGCTGGCAGATCTGACGCACCCAGTACAGCGGCAGGCGTCGGCGCTGCGCGATGGACGCGAGCTTGCCATCGAGCACCCTGGCGAAACCCAGCACGTCGTCGCGCTGGCGTCGCAGGGCCACGTGCAGCGGGCGAATCCGATTCGGTGCGTGCGCCTCGCGCAGGCGCAGCTGCGTGACGATGAAGTCGAACAGGTCGCGACGTTCCTCGAAGTGCGGCCCGGCCAGCAACAGCACGTCGAGGCCGAGCCAGCCGCTCAAGGTCGCGACGTCGGCGGCCAGTTGACGCGCCTGCAGCTCGCCCTGCCGGGCCCGGCCCAGACGCGCGGACAGCCGGCGTCCGTCGCCGCCGTCCTTGGCCGCGCTCATCGCGAGTTCGAGGGCCTCGCGCCGGGAGGCGCAGCCCTTGGCCTGGCGCGCGAGCACGTTGGTCAGCTGTTCTGAACCACGCCCTTCGTCGAGCTGGCCTTAAGGTCGCGCTTGCGCTTGCGCGCTCGTTGGCGCGGTTGCGCCGCGCGGGTCATCGTCAGCGGGTTGATGGTGGCAATCGGGGCGATCGTGGCGAACCAGTCCTCCCGGCCTAACGCCCGTACCACGCGCACCAATGTGTGCAGGGTCGTTCCGCGGCCCGACTCCAGCGTCTTCAGTGCCGATACTGAGACGCCTGCACGGGCAGCTAGGCTGAATTGGTCGATGTCGCGCAACAGACGAAGGGCACGGAGCTTCTCGCCAACATCAGCTTCGATCTCTCCCGGCGTCAAAGCGGGTGGCAGCGGGCCTGAGGACATGTCGCCCTCCATAAAGGTTTGATAAACAGCCGTTATCTGCTCAAACCAGCCGTATCGACTGAAATTTAACCCATTATGGCGGAATGCCTCCGTGGCAGCACCGCCACTTTCGAAATCGTCGATTCGAGGATGGGGTTTGTCGACCGCGTGCTCAACCTCCGTGACAGCTCATGACCAAGAACGGACTGACGGCGCCGACTCGGCGTCGCCCGCGGGGCCGGGCGGAGATGCGCGGGAATCGCGCCAAGGTCGCGCTCAAGTTCAAGCACCCAGACACGGGTGCGACCTGGACGGAGCGTGGCCTGAAGCCGCGTTGGCTCACAGAGGAACTGGCGCCCGCAAGTAGATCAGCGACCTCGCCATCTAAGGCGCTATCGGAAATTATCGGTGGGATGCGTAATTACGCATCGCGCAGATAATTGCACCGGTGTATGGCGTCCGCGAATGCGCGCAGCTCTGCCTCGAATACCGCCTGCTCCGCAGCATCGGTCCGCCCGACTTGCGTCACCAGGTATCGAAGGGCGGCCGAGTCCTGGGTGACCGGCGAAGCGCCTGCTACTGGACACAAAACCAGCCCCACCATAGGCGCCCCGCAAAGTGCGAACTGACCCCAAAAGTTTTAACTTTCTGTGTAGTTCGTACTTTGGGGGTAAAGTTTGAACTCGATGAAAGACACCTCTGCCCGCAGGCATCGACTTCAAAGTCGACTTTCGCCTTCCCACCCCGAGCGGCGGTCTCCTCCTTTAGGTGAAGCGCACCAGCGCGGCTGTCGACCTGCGTGGTGTGCTGCTGTCGCTGGGGTACGTCCTGCTGGGTGAGCCGACCAGCCGCGCCGTCTGCGTGCTGGTCGAGACGCGCCTCACGCAAGAACGGCTGCAGGACGAGCTCGCGCGCTTCCGGGAGATCGTTCCCGCGAGCCTGGCGGACCGGGTCTTCCTGCTGACCATCCGCGAAGGCAAGACCGAAGGCGATTGGCCGGCGGGCGACAAGGTGCTCCTCCCGCTAATCGTCGACTCAGCCGAGCGTGACTCTGTCGGGCTCCGACGCGTGACGCAGCAGACCGTGAAGTCGCTCGTGCTGATGCGCTGGCTGTCCAGCGGCGGTGCCGTGGGAATCGCTGAGATGGCGCGCGAGACGGGCGCCAGCATTCCAACAGTGACGGCGGCCTTTCGCAGCTTGCGACAAGATGGGGTCGTCGCCCCCACGGAGGGAGCTTCATGCTCTCTGAGGAATTGCCCTGGCCGACCGTCCTGCGGCTGGCCCAGGAGCATGCGAAGGAGCGTCGCGTCATCCGCTACGCCGATCCCAACGGGCTGACCAGGTCGCCGCTGGAAATGGCTCGCCGGCTGGACACGCTGCACGGCCGCGGCGAGGCGGCGGAGGTCAGTTTCGGCGGCGTTCTTGGTGCTGAACGCCTCTATCCAGACCTGAACATCACGACCCCGCCGCGGTTGGGCGTGTGCGTCTACAACTCCGACAGCAGCTTCGTGCGCCAGCTTGACGCCGGGCTGCTCGAGACTTCCGATCCGGACGACAAGGCCGTCCTGGTACTCCACATGACTCGTGACCCGACCCGGGGCCCGAACAAGTCGCATGAGCTGGTGGTCGTGGCGTCGCCGGTCGACTGCCTCGCAGACCTGCTCGAGATTGGACTGGAGGCCGAGGCCAAGGACTACTGGCTCGGGCTGAGTCGGCAGCGCAAGCGACGCAATCGCCTCAAGTGTTGGCGCCGAGTCCGAAGTGAGCCACTTTCGGGGCTTGTGCCGACGACTCGATGAGCCACATCGACAGCCGTCCAATCCGCATGCCCGATGGGCGCCACGGCTGGATGCGTGGCGCAGTCGAAGGTCGGCGCGCTGGCTCACTCCGTCGTCGGCAGCAACAGACAGCCAGGAAAAGCGTCATTGGTGGGCGATCGAGCAAGGGCATCCATTGCCCACGGGACTCGTTCTCAAGTACGACGGCAACCCGCCGGGGCACTGCACGCTGACGGTCACACGCAGCATGTCCGTGGCTGCTTTCCTGGAACTGGTTAAGCTCGTTCCTTTCGTGCCGGCGGGCGTCGACGTCATCGCCCCAGCGCTGTGAACTGATCCGCATCTATGAAAACCACTACCGTAGAGCTTTCTCTCCGCGACCTGACGTGCGTTCTGCGCTCCCTCAGGGAGACAGGTGATGCCCTGGCCAAACGCATCGGCGATGAAGAGGACGACGTGCATGGAGACCTGATGCTCGTCGACGACCTCATCGCCCGCCTGAAGGCCGAACATACAAAGCTGTTCGAGGCAAAGCGCGGGTCAGCCGCTTAAGGCGGGTTGCCAGCAGACGGCGCTCGCTCCGATCTGGCACGGGCCAACTGTGCGGGGCTCAGC
>FSWB01000416.1_pt1 | contig 19603 bp, 18 predicted proteins | sample 1637871 | NCBI WGS metagenome assembly FSWB01 (sample SAMEA3914789, study PRJEB12502) | metagenome | biome: forest; material: soil | place: Canada | collected 2011-07-03 | depth 0.3 m
CGGCACATGCCTGCGGGGCTGCGCGTGCTCATCGACTTGATTCGAGAGCTGGCAAATCAATAGGCTGGCAGCCGAACACGGTGACAGCGAACGCATGCATGGTCTGCTGCGCAGGTGAGAGGTTCGACGACTCATGTGGTCGCCATGTCCGCAAGGAGGCCGGAAGCTGCCATTTGCCGAGGGAACAACAACTTCCGCTTGCGCTTGCCAAACGGGCGTCGGATGTCGAGACGTGCGGTCTCCGCCTTGATGAACATTAGCCCTGTCTTTCCACGCACAGGCGGTGACGCGCGTTCTGAAGAGGAGCGCCTCGCCAGAGCACGATGCGCAGTGGTGACGCGGTCCTCCACTGCGATCGATCATCTCGATACATCATCTAGCCAATGTGTAGAAAAAGATTCTCAGCCTTATGGTGTGCGACGAGAGGACTCGATCGTGGAGCACCGGTAGGTGATAGGGCAGGGATAGAAGGAGACGCGCACTTACCGTTTCTCGAAATCACCACCAAAGCCGCAAGAATCACTGCTCCACGAAGACCCCTTCGTCGCAATCATTTCAACGACGAGAAAGGGTAGTGCTACATGGCAAGCATCCATCACACAGTCACGAGCGGCAAGAAGGGGTCTGCCGCGAATCACTCACGTTACATCGGACGTCAAGGTCAATACAGCAGACGAGGAGATTTAATCTCCGGGGGGCATGGCAACATGCCCGCGTGGGCCCAGGAAGATCCGCGCCTCTTTTGGAAGAGGGGGGATAAGCACGAGCGAGTCAACGGCGCTGTCTATCGCGAGCATGTGATCGCACTTCCCAATGAGCTTACCCGACAACAGCAGACCGATCTCGCCTCCGAACTCGTCAGAGAACTCGCTGCCAAAAAACCATTCCAATTCGCTGTGCATGCACCCGAGCCGAAACTCGGAAAGGAGCCGAACGTACATCTTCACTTGATGTTTTCGGATCGGATCGACGACGGCATTGAGCGCACACCAGCGCAGACATTCAGCCGCTACAACGCCAAGAGTCCGGAACTGGGTGGCAGACAAAAGGGTAGTGGCGGGATGAATAGGTTGGAACTACGAGATCAACTCATCGAGACCCGAAGGAAGTGTGCCGATATTCAGAACGCCGCGCTCGCACGGGCAGGTCAGACCTCTCGGGTCGATCACCGAACGCTCAGACAACAAGGATCTGATCGGCAGGCCGAGCGTCATCTCGGGGCGGCGCGGATCAACCGGATGTCAGACGACGACAAGGCACAGTTTGTCTCGCAGAGAACGACCTAGCATCAAAGCGTTGTCGAATGACGTCAGGTGGTGCTCTGCTCGAGCAGCAGCCTTGGTTCGAGTGCCGAGCTGATTGCATCATGTCCAGCGCAGATGGTTCTGCCATGGGACCTGCCCCGCAGCGATCTGCCTGGCAGGGCGCCGCGCTCCCGGCGCAAGCTGCCCCCGGACCCTCATCTAGAGAATCTGCACCTCATGCAGTATGCGATTCATGCAACTAGTCGCATGAATCGCATCATCTCGACGCTCAGAGACTTGAGGTCGAGTGGATTGCCAGAGAGCAGCGCCCACAGACGTGCGTGATGTCCCACGCCATCGCTGGCGGAGGACGCAAACAAGTCCAGGTTGGCGCTGCTTAGCACACGTCCAAACAGATCACCAGTTGCCGGCTGCCTTGACAAGATTGAAGGCGCCGCGGGGCGCCGAACTGCTTCCCGAATAGCCTGCCGTCATCAGCTGAGGAGTGTGCGACCTCGCGGCGAAGTGCGCTGCATGGAGATTGATGAGCCGCGTTCGCTTCGGTCCATGGGTTACGTAGACGCGGTAGTTGACCAGCAACTGGTTGAGCGCGGCCTCGAACCGAGAACTCGGTCGAACGGGGCCGTTTCGCAACACTTCGTTCTTCGGCACCACCTGTTGCGAAGCACACCAATAGTGCGAGTAGAGGTAGTCCTCGACTGCCTGAGCGTCCGCGACATGCTGCGGCACGACGGCTTGCGAAGAAAAGAGACGCTTGAACTCGTCGATGTGCCAGTTCACGATCGTCATCGCTCGCTCGAAAGATTCGACAGAAATCGGCCCTTCCTGATGGGAAAAGACATGAAGCAGGGCTGCTACGCGCGCCACGTTCTCGAGCATCTTGGACGCCGCATCCTTGATGTCGTGAAGGTATTCCGTTTCGCGGAGCAGGCCTTCGATGTGATTTGTCGCCCCGATCCAGCGAGCAATCGCGTCGTACGAGAACTCCAACACCTTGGGTTGGACGATTCCCTCGTCAACGCGCGCACCGAACTCATTCAGCAGTTCTCGTGCGCGCTCATGGAACTTCTCCAACTTGTGTCGCGGCTTGTCTAGGTCGCGGATGTAGCGATTGCCTTGGGTCGATTCCGGAAATCCCATCAGGTACCGCGCCCAGTAGCCTGACGAGCGCAATGTGTCTCCACGGCGATCGATGAAGTCCTTGAGCACCTGCGGCTGAATCATGTACCAAGTGGTGACGCGTGGATTGCGCACGATCACGCTTTCGCCGCCACTACGATCGAGGCTCAGCATCGCTGCCCCGTCCCAGGCCTTGTTAAGTAAGCCGGTCTTGCTGAGCGCCCCGCCCTTGACGATGAGTTCTCCTTCGTCGCTGATGAAGGCGATCGACTCGCCATCGCCCTCGAGCGCATCCATGATTGCGCGATCGGTAGCGTTCTGACGCATGAGACGACGAGCCCTCGGCTTCTCCGGCAGCTTCGTCACGTGGTCAGCGAGATCCTGACGCAGGTCTGCAGTGCACTCCTTCTGCTGAGTTTTCTTCGAGAGCTCACGACTTAGACCAACGTCGATCGCCTTCCATACGTGCATCTCTTGTAGATAGCGCTTCAGGTCAGCAGCGTACTTCTCCATGCGCACCTTGTCGAAGTCGTAGAGCGGACGAGACACCTGGTTGTGCACGCCCGTCTTGCGCTCGCCCGACCCTGCAATCGCGCAGAGATTCAACGAAACAGGTTTGACCTGTCCAGTAGGCAAGCGCACAACGTACAGGGCCTGCGCTACGACTGACATGGTCGCGAGAAATTCCATGGCGACAAGTGCATCTGGCGCCTGCGTATTCATCCACACTTCGTTGATAGCCTCGCCAATTTCGAGGTAGAACGCGTCAATCGGGAACGGGGGTGGTTTGATATGGGGGTTCATGAGCCTTCTTCTTCATCTACTCGGATTAGCTTTGACTTGCACGTATTCGGAGCCGCATCTGCTTGTCCATCAAATGACTACGGGATGGACTCGGCGATGCGCCTCTTACAAAACTCGCAGATCGCTCAATGTTCGATTGCATTGCCGCAACCCGGGCAACGCACCGAGTCGCCGCGCTCCTCGCGCTGCTTTCGTGTTGATTCGAGCAACGCGCGGAATCCGCCCATCGAAAGATGCAGACCGCACTCTTCGAGTTGGGCCACGATCGACTTTTGCGGGACCTGGCGGCTGAGAGCGATCTCGATCTCGGGGTAGGCCTTCTCGAAGCGCCATGCCTTCTGCTGCTGCTTACTGGGTTGCAGTGCCTTCAGTTTTTCGATCAGCGCCTCTTCATCGAAGGCGCTGGGCGTGGTCTGCTGGTTGTTGGTATCCATGTTGATTTCCTGACTGATTGGTAGTTGCACGCCGGGCGGCTTGACCGCTCCGATCTGTGGCACAGTAAGAAGCGAGCTTCGACTCGCGTCGAGTTGCTGGTTAACGTCGCCGCTGTAGACGGCAACGGTATGACTAGTTAGCGCGCGCCGGCCTTCTTCGCGAGCCATTCGGCCACTTCGGCGGGATCGAAGCCAACAGCGCGACGACCGAACCTGATCTTTTTGGGAAAATCGGGATCGAAACGAGGCGACGAGGGTGTCGTCCAGTCGTAGAGGGTGCTCACCGCGATGCCGAGTTGCAGGCTCACTGCGGAGGGGCGATCGATCTGTCTTGCGTTCATTTGTGCTCCTTTGCACGTTGTCGAAACAGCGGCAATCATCGGAGCGACCGGGCCTGGTTGTCCAAGCAGTCAGTCTTTGAAAAATGAGCGGGAGAGCCATCCCGCGTTTGCCAGGTCGAAGGCCATCCAGGATCCTTGCGTCTTGCGTCCGTCACTCGGGACTTGATCGGACGTAGAAATGCAAAAAGGCAGCATAGAGACACGGCGTACTGCCGTGTCTCTATGCTGCCAGTTCTAGTTGCTCGCCTGTGCCTTCTCGACGTTCAGTGGCATCAAGTGTCAAGTGCTCGCGGTACCCTATATGACCAACGGGCCCTTGATCCCAGCCCAATCAGAGAGTTCTTCGGACAGGCCGGGAATGGCGTTGAGAAGCCTCCGAATATGGGCCTCCATCTCCGAAGGAGCGAACATGAGTTCTGCACTTCTCTTCTCCCAGAAGTGCTCCAAGGCCAAGACGACATCCTTGCCAGAACTGTTGCCGTTCAGGAGTCCGTTTCGCCTCAGTTCGCTCAAGCTGCCGCAAATCAAGTCCACCTGCCGCTCGCGCTCAGGCGTCCAACGAGCCGTGCGTGCGTCAGCGGTGCTGCGTTTTTTCATCTCAGCATGACCCGCGCGGAACTCCGCTTCATTCGAGCGCAGTTCAAGCAAATACGCCTGGCCTTCGGTGTACAACTCGCATGCTTCATCGACGTCTCCCAACTCTGCAAGCATCTCGGCCTGTCGATTGGCCTCAAGCGCCAACAGGGCCAGCGCTTGTGCGGGCGTTGGCCATCCTGGAAGCCAGGGCTCCGTCCAGAAGTCGTAGTGTTCGCGCGCTTGCTGCATGTCCGCGAAAGCGTCGTCGGCAGACGCCGCCTCCCTGCAAATACTCTTCCAGGATGGCGATAGATCAAGCTCGCTATAGGTCCGCTCGACGACCAACCGCGCGCTCTCGCACTCCTTTCTGAACAACGCGAGGAGATCGAGGTCGATCGGCGCCAACGACCTGCGTCGAACGACGTTCACGGTTTCCGTCACAGGTAAGGCCGCGAAAAACGCCGCCCAATACGACTCACGATCATCAGCCATCCCTTGCTTTCCCTCTCAAAGTGCGAGTTCCGCCAGCGCCTGCGCTGCACGGTCGACCCGGAAATGTCCGTAGTGCTTCTCGATCATCTCGACGCTCGTTCCGCTGAGTTGGGCGACTGTCAGGAGATCGAGCCCGCCCACGACGAGATCGGTGATTGTCGAATGCCGGAGCGTGTAGGTTACCGTCTCTGCCGGAAGCCCCGCCGCCTCGGATGCCGCCTTCATCGGCTTCTTCCATGCATCCTTGTTCCAGGGCTGACCATTCGCCTGAAGGAATATCGGCGCGGCTGGAAGCTTATCGGTACAGAGGCGCTGGAAAATGCCAGCGGTACCGTTCGGCAACTTGATGCGGCGATCCTGCCCTGCCTTGTCCTTGCCGATGCGCAGCACCCCAAGGCGCTTGTCGAAGTCTGCGGCCTTCAACGCCGCCAGGGCACCCGGCCGCAGTGGCAAGTGCGTCATGCCCAAAATGAAGTCCGCCAAGTCGGGCGGCGAACAGTCGATCAGCTTGCGTCGCTGAGGACGTTCCAGGTAGATGTCCCTCCGGCCGTCTGCACCCTTCGTGGGGCGCAGAGCGACTCGCCAGGCCATATCGCTGGTCACGTCGCCCACGTCGTGGGCATAGTTCAGCGCCGCACGCAGCGCTGCGCAGTCCCGGTTGACGCTCGATGCGGCGCGAGTTCGCGTTCGCGGGCTCTTCGAGTGCGGGTTGATCACCACTGGCGTTGCCGCCAGCTTGGCGCGCCAGGCATCGACTTGTCGGCGGGTCAGCTTTTGCAAGGCGACAGCACCTGCGCTTGAATCGTCCACCCACCGCGCAAACCTGGCCGCCATTTCGTCCGCAGCTTCGTCGCCCTTGCCGGCCATGGTACGGAGATGCTTCACGTAGTTCGCGCACGCAGCTTTCACGGTGACGGCTTCAACTGCACCCCCACGTCCGAGGTGCGCGAACCACTCTTCGGCCGCCTTCTTTGCTGCGTCATAGCGATGCCCAGCAGGCATCTCGGAAAAATCGCCGATGCTGACTTTCGGCCGAGCGCCTGTCTCCGCATTCCTGTAGCGGGCGTACCACGTGCCAGTCGATGCGGGAGTCAGCTTTCGGTACCCGAGTGTGCAGCCACTTGACAGCCGCACCCAATACGGTTCGGAGCGAGGCTTCGCCTTGGATCGCCCCTCAACCGTGTCGATTCTCACCGCCATGTTCAACCTTTCGAAGTGGGCCAATTGTGGGCCAAGGGGCAATGGATTTCTAGTCCACTCTTCGGAAGATCTTCATAGGTAGATGGCCCACTTATCGGAATCTATTGGATCCCAGCACCCCGCCCTCCGAAGGCAGGGGTCGCACGTTCGAACCGTGTCGGGCGCACCAAACAACCTCACCCGTAAGTCCTTGTTCCAGCAGGGCTTTTCGGGTCGCAGATTGCACCGGACGAAGTTGGTCCCCCTTGCAAAACGTCTACTTGCCACATATTCGCCACAACGAATGAAAGGCAAGCATGGCTACTGTCCGCAAACGGGGCACCACCCGCCCCTTCAGCTGGGAAGCCCAGGTCCGCATGCGCGGCTGGCCCGCCCAGACCAAGACTTTCCCGACCAAGGCTGACGCCGAACAATGGGCCTCCGAGCGCGAGGCTGACCTCGTCGATGAACGAGCCGCCATAGCGTCACTGATCCACCAGGTCATGCAAGGCGTCCCTGCCCTCGTGCTCGACGCCCCGGTCGTCTTCGATGGTGCGCTGGCCGTTCTTGCTGATGTACCGGAAGTGAGCGGCGATGGCGGCCATCCCCCGCCCGCCGCCCGTGACCTTGACCTTGACCATCACCTGCGGTGCCCGCAACGTGACGGTCGCGTGGATGCGGCGTCGAATGCCTTGGGCGCGCTGCGAGTTCGAGCGGCTGAGCCTCGGCATGGGCGTCGTCTTGACGATCCGATTGCCGGGATAGAAGAGCCGCTCGCCCCATTGCACCAGGACGCCGTCGACTGAAGGGTCGCCCGTCATGACGATCTCCTCGTCGTCCGCGACGCTGGGGGCGTTCTGGACGAGCATACCGTGAGGGCTGCAACTTGCTGATCAACCGGGACGCCGCTGCCATGTGCTCAAGGATGCGCTGGCTCATCGCATCGAGATCGACGCCCTGTCCTGCCAGGCCATGCGCGCCGACCAGGCGGATCGCCCGCGTGAAGGTGTTCAGATCGACGCGCAACCCGGCCAACATATCCGTCGACTGTGCGAGCGCGGCCACGGCGTCGCCGTGATCCGACGGCCGCACGAGCTGTGGTGCGCCGTCGATCAGCCCCGTAACGTAACTGCCCTGGGACACATCGGTCGCACGGGCTCGCTGGGCGAGTGTGGCGGCGGACTCGGGGGCCAGCCGGACCGTGCCCTTGACGGCGTGTCGATCGACGAGCATTCGGGCACGCGGATTGAGGCCGTTGTCCAAGCCAACTTGACCGTCGACGGCCTGGCGGATGGCCATGCGCACCAGCGCTGCACTCGTCATGTGACGCGCAGCGGCGAGTGTGCGCACAAGCGGTCCGCCGTGCCGCGGAGATCGATAGTGACGCGCTGTCGGGACGGGGTCGCCATGGCTTGGATGCTCCTGATTCCTGAGCGCGGTGCAATTCCATTGATTCGGTGTTCGCGAGGTTCGGCGGTTCCGTTCGTTGGCCTGCGGCGAGCACAAGGGTCGGACAGTCCGACCCCTCAGGCCAATCTATTCGCGAGGCCCGTCAATCGCTGTCGCAAATCGGCGATGTCAGCGTCCGGGAAGTCGGCACGCGCGCCATTGATCTTGTCGAGAGCTTGTTCGAGGACGGCACAGGCGATGATCGCCTTCGCGAGTTCGATGGGCTTGGATGGCGAGGTGGACGGCGCCGGGGCATGTGGCGCTTTCAGGGCCGCCACCGCGCTTCGGGTGATCCCGCCGCCAGCGATCAGCGCGCTGACCTCCCCCGGTTTCTCGTCGTGCAGCTTGCTCAACTCGTACAAGGTTCGCGGCGAAGTACAGAGAACCGTCTTCAAGGCCTGGTCGACGGGCGCTGGCAAGTCGAGCAATGCCAGGTGATGCGCCGCCGTCGTCAGATCCATCCGGAGCTTGCGTGAGATGGCCGCGTGAGACTCGCCTGCTTCGACACGGCCCTTGATGAAACGTGCGCGATCCAGCGGTGACAAGCTGCGGCGCTTTTGGTTCTCTGCCACGGCGGCATACGGGTCGGCCGCGGCATCGCGCACGACGATGGGCACGACCTCCAGTCCGGCTTTCAGCGCGGCACGCAGTCGCATCGCCCCAAAGTGAATCCGGTAGCGACCCGCCGAATCAGCCGGGTGTACGACGATGGGCTGCAAGATGCCGCGATCGCGAATGTCGTCGGCCAGCTCGTCGACGTCGGCGTCAGCGAACTCGGTGCGCGGGTTGCAAGCATCCTCGTACATCAGCGACGCCGGAACCTGAAGCGCCTGGCCAGTGATGCGCCTTTCTTCAGGCACGACGGTTGGCGCCGGGGCCGGCGTATGCGAATCGGGGTGTCGCTTCGCCGGGGGACGCGCGGCGGCGCGTGACTCATCCGATCCCGGCTCGCTTGGGAGCAGATCGAGCTGAGCTTCGTTGAATTCCTGCACGGACCGCAGCATGGCGTGATGGTGCCGAAGCGCGATGCCGCCGTAAACATAGTCCGTCCACTGAACCGTCGCATCCCGCAATGTTTCGAAGACACCCAGAACGTCCATTGCGCTCCGTTTTGCCTGATGCCTGTTTACGCGCCGTTTCAAGTTTTTTCGGCCGTGTTGCGGTAGAAGGTGACCGACCAGCCGGCATCTAAGGCGAAAGCGAGTGGGGTTTGCGACGCATCGAAAACCGCCGCCCCGTGAGGCATGCCGTCCGGCTGCTTCCGCTGCGTTGCAGTCCTCCCGGCTCGCGGCTGCAATGTCTGGTGTGCAGCACACGAGTGCCGGCGAGGGCATGAACCCAAAATCTGACGACGTCCGCTGTCAAAGAACTGCGGTCGCAAACCGCGTTCCAGGGGCGAAATTCGGCCGGCGAGGACTCTGTTGAAGCAGTTTGAGCGTCGGCGTGCACGGTCACCTCATCGAATGTCCGCTCGCGGGCGGCCCGGATGGCCGCGCGCAGCGGTACGACGATCGATCTCCAGGCCGACCGATGCACTACACGGTCGACACCATCGCCTGGCTCGTATTCGACGCGGAAGTGGACTCTTCACACCTAGGGCGACTAACGGCTGTGCTGCAATTCGGCCCCATTCGGGCCCACGGTTCAAGTCAGTTCGAAGGCATTGCGACTTGGTCTTGTCCCACTGTGACAGCCCCTGCTTGGGGTCGAACAAATCCACGAGAAGTCAGGCTGATGCTCAGTTCGGTGTCGCACAGACGGAGCCGGCGCAATGGTCGATGCTGGGCAAAGCTGCATTCGATGTTTCGCAAGCTCGCTGCAAGCTGCCAATCGACACCTAGATCCCCCTGTGAATGACGATGTGAGCCGAGCAAGATATGAAGCAATCTGAAGCAGCGTGTCGCGTATTTCACGGCTCGCCAGGCGCCGCCATGACGGTGCTGATGCTGATCTGCACACTGATGCCGATCTCCGCGTCAGCGATTCCCCTCTTCGCGCGACAGACCGGACAGAACTGCGCCGCCTGCCACGCCGGTGGTCAGTTCCCCGAACTCACGAACTACGGTCGACTTTTCAAGATGACCGGCTTCACACTGGGCATGCGCACGGTGCCTGTTTCGCTGATGGCACTCGGCAGCGTTTCCAAGGTGGCGAACACCTCGAAGAGCGACGATCCAGCGGCGGACTTCCAGAAGAACGACAAGCCGATCTTTGCCACGGCAAGCCTGTTCCTGGGCGGCAAGATCACCGACAACATCGGCGCATTCACGCAGTTCACGTGGGATCCGTATGCGATCACCACGGACTCCGGCAATTTCAAGGGGCACTTCGGCGCGGACAACATGGACATCCGCTACGCCGACCGCTTCGTCGGCGACGGCCGCGACGTCATCTTCGGCGTCAGCGTGAACGACAACCCTTCGGTGACCGACCCCTGGAGCACCGCGGCGGCCTGGATGCAGTACGTGCCGGTGCCGAGCCCCACAAGCAGCCAGTTCATCGACGGGGCGTCGCCCTATCCTGGCCTGTCCGCGGGAGGCAATGTGGCGGGCGTGAGCGCCTATGCGTTCGTGAATCAGCTGGTCTATGTCGAGGCCGGCGACTACCGCACGGCCAAGGGGCTGTTCTCGTTCATGAAGGCCGGCCTCAAGGATGCGGACGTCACCAAACTGCGCGGCAACAATCCGTACGTTCGCATCGCGCTCAGCCAGAACTGGGGCGCGAACAGCCTGATGGTCGGGGCGACCCATATGACGGCGCGCATCTACGACGACCCGCTCGACACCTCTGACCCATCGACGGTTCATCGCTTCCGCGACGAGATCGTAGATGCGCAATATCAGTACCTCCTCGATCCCCACACCCTGACCGCCCAGTTCGTGGTCACGCACAACCAGCATGTCTATCCCGTCGGCCATGCGAACCAACCGGTCGCGTTCGTCGATGCGCAGGGCAATGCGCTCCCGTTGACGTCGAGTGCGGACAAGACGAACCTCGTGCGCACCAAGTTCTCGTACGTCTACCAGGCTCGCTACGGCGGCAGCTTTTCGCTTTTCGACTTGACTGGTTCGACCAACACCGCCAACCAGACCTCTGGCTACGATCCGACCACGCTGAAGATCACGTCGAGTCCGGGCGCCGGTGCGCCGTCGACTCGAGTCAACGGAAGCCTGACGGGCAACCCCGCGACGCGCGGCATGACGTACGAGACTTTCTGGATGCCGATCCAGAACCTGCGCGTGGGTCTGCAATACACGGTCTACGAGAAGTTCAATGGGGCGCGCGACAACTACGACGGCTTCGGCCGCAACGCGAGCGACAACAACTCGCTGTTCCTGTACGCGTGGACGGCCTACTGAACATGCACCCGAACCGCCCCCCCATCTACCGGAGCGCCGCATGAAGATCTTGACGTTGACCCTCATCGTCGCGACCGTGTGGATGACTGCGGGCTGCGCGAACCCGGAGCGCTCGCGCGATCTCGGAAATCCCGCGATCGCCGGTCCGGTGCTGGCACAGCAAGCCTGCTCGATGTGCCACGGCGTGACGGGGGTGGCGACGTCGCCCAACTTTCCCAACCTCGCTGGCCAGACAGAGGGCTACGTCGTAGCGCAGTTGACCGAGTTCAGGAGCCATTCGCGCGAGGACCCGGCCGGGTTCGAATACATGTGGGGCATCGCGCGCCGCCTGACCGACGCGCAGATCAAGGATCTCGCTGCGTACTACGCGAAGCAGACGCCTGCGCATCAGACGCCCGAAGGCGACCCGGCGCGCATCGACGCAGGGCGTGCGCTCTTCACGGCCGGCGCTCCGACGCGCGGCATTCCCGCATGCAGCAGTTGCCATGGCGACCATGGACAGGGCCTGGCCGCGTTTCCGAGGCTGGCAGGGCAACACAGCGACTACGTGGTCAAGCAATTGCGGGTGTTCCAGTGTACCGAGGGCCGGCCCGATGGCCCGGCCATGAAGGCTGTGGCGCATGGTCTGACTGCGGACGACATGGCGAACGCTGCGTCCTTCGTGCAGAGCATGTGATCGCATCGCAGGAATCGGATTCAGCCGGATTGATTCGAATCAAGACGCTCGACGCCCATCGGCGCATCCTGGAACGCCAAGTGCCTTTCCGCAAGCTTCTTTGATCCCTGGCAGAACTACTCACTACGCGAGCACATTCCATGACATCACGTCGTTCGTTCATCAAGACCCTCCCGCTGGCCGGATCTTTCGTACTCTTCGCGCGGAGCGCCCGTGGAGCCGACATGCCCATGGTCGATCCGAAGGACCCGCAGGCCGCGGCCCTCGGCTACGTCAACGATGCCGGCAATGCAGACAAGGTGAAGTTCACCAAGTTCGCGGCCGGGCAAGTGTGCTCGGGCTGTCAGCTGTATCAAGGGATGCCAGGGGCCGCCTCCGGAGGCTGCGCCCTCTTTGCCGGCAAGCAGGTCACTGCCAAAGGCTGGTGCAGCGCGTACGCAAAGAAGGCCTGATTCCACCAGGCGCAAACTTCCTCAGTTCGTCATTGTCGCGACGACGGAACCGATGGCTAATGACAACGAAGACGAAATCCCAGCCGATGTCGCGAGCGCGCTGCGCGCGGTCCCCGGTGATCCGATGCCCGACTTTGTCAAAGCGTCCCAGCTTCTTTATGTCGATGTGCAGCAGTTCGCCAGGCATGTCGCGCTCATAGCGTTGAACGTCTTCCTTTGGGCTCAAGTCGGTCAGCTTGGATAGCCCGGCTCGCTTTAGAACACGGCTGACTGAAGCCTTGGACACACCCGTGTAGGAAGCAATCCGCGCCTGCAAAAAGAGCTTTCGGCGCAACTCGACGATCGTCATTGCCACACTCGGATCGATTGCCCTGGGCGACAGCTCCGGCCGCGAAGATTTGTCCATCAGCGCACTTGCGCCACCGGCCAAATATCGGCCAAGCCACTTGCGGGCCGTGACCGCGCTGACGCCGTGTTTCGCCGCCGCTTCTGATGCAGCGAAACCACGTCCGGTGATGTCTTGCACCATCTCCAGACGGCGAAGGTACGTCAATCGGGCATTCTTATGGGTGTTCATCCGGAGCTCCGGCTTGAGTTGACGGGGGGTTTGGCGATTCCCAGTCTCTCAAAACCTCTCCGGGTGAACACCCGCAACAACCTATTGAAGCTCCAAATCTAGCTCACACAGCAGTCTTCACATATCGGAGGCGTCCTGCTGGGCGCCTAAACCCTTAGCGAATCCTCGCCAGCGCACTCGCGATCAAGGGTGCAGGCGGCAGCGACACCGTGTCAGACCGCCCCGCCCCGATGACGAAAGCGGATGCATGAAGCAGCCAGGACCGCCCGTTGCCCCACAAAAGTCGTCGCGAAGCCGCGTGGACGAAAGTGGACTCGATCCGAGGATATTCGCGCGGTCCGGTTGCCATCGCATACCGGATCTCGAAATGCCGCCATTTGTCAGAACACTGCCGACTGACAATCTGGAACGGCTACGCTGTCCCGTCCACACAACTCCAATCCCTGACATCGCGTCTTGAGCCACCGCCCCCACATCGCCATCCTCGATGACGAATCCGACATCACCCAATTGCTCGCCGGCTACATGGAAAGCCGCGGCTTTCGAGCGTCGCAAGTTCACTCGGGTCGTGCGCTGCTGGCTCTGATGCCCGTCGATCCGCCGGCCATCGTCCTGCTCGATCTGGGCTTGCCCGGCGAGGACGGACTGACCATCGCTCGACAGATACGCGCGGGCTGGCAGTGCGGCTTGTTGATCGTGACTGGTCGCGCCGACTCGGTGGACAAAGTTGTTGGCCTGGAACTCGGCGCGGACGACTACGTCACCAAGCCGTTCGATCTTCGCGAGTTGCTGGCGCGAGTGACTGCGGTGCTGCGGCGGACCGCCATCTCTCCTGCAACTGCTGATTTGCCTGCGACGGCGACGCAAAGCAGCAGCGAGCCGCCTGCGCGCCTGGCCTTCGAGGGCTGGCTGCTGGATGCCGGTGCCCGTCGCCTCGTGGACACCGCCGGGGCGGAAGTGCAGTTGACGACAGGCGAGTTCGATCTGCTGACCATATTCGCGCGCCATGCGGGTCGAGTCCTGTCCCGCGATTTTCTGCTCGAGCATACGCGGGGCCGGGAAGCAGGCCCGTACGATCGAACGATCGATGTCCAGGTAGGTCGCTTGCGCAGGAAACTGGAAGCCGACCCCGAGAATCCGCAACTCATCAAATCGGTGCGTGGCGCCGGCTACATCCTGGTTTCGGTCGTCACGCCGTCATGACCGTCAACAGCGCGCCGCCCGATTTCGACCGCTACGTCCTGCCGTCCGGAACAGACGAGCAAAGCGTCTTCAAGTCGCTTTTCGCGGCCTATCCCGACGCGTTGTTGCTGGTCGACCAGGCCGGCAAGATCGTTCTTGCGAACCCTGTCGCCGCGCTGCTTCTCGGATTCGAGAGGCATGAATTCGTCGGCATGAACGTCGACGAACTCGTTCCCGATACCATCCGGCCCCGTCACGCGTCATACCGTGAGGCGTATGCCCGCGCTCCGCGTGCGCGCCCGATGGGCACGCAAATGGAACTCGTTGCCAGGCGAAAGGACGGCAGCGAGGTCATCGTCGAGATCGCCTTGAGCCCGCTGCAGGATCACGGACTGCCGTTCGTGGTGGTCGCGATCCGTGACATCGGTGCCTACCCGCGCGTGAAGCAGGCCCTCCAACGTGCTCGATATGGCGAGTCACTCGCGCAACTCGGCCGACTCGCCGTCGACTCGCGCAATCCTCAGGATCTGCTCAGGCAAGTTCCGGAAATTGCCACGCAGGCCCTGGAAGTTGAATCGGGCATGGTGCTGCTTCTCGAACGCGACGAGCTGACCTTCAAGGTCGCAGCGGCGGCCGGTGCAGTCGGCCTCGCCCAGGTCGGAACACGCATATCGGGTGGGCATGACACGCTCGCGGGCGCTGTGCTCACCTCCGGCGAGCCGATGCAGGTGGCCGACCTGGCGACGCAGCGCCGGTTCAGCATTCCGCATGAATACACGGAGGCGGGACTCCAAGGCGCGCTGGCTGTTCCCCTGTCGGATCGTGGCAGGACGATCGGCGCGTTGATCGTACTTTCCCGAGATCCACAGCGATTCGGCAAGGACGAGATCGCCTTCATGGAATCGCTCGCCAATCTGCTGGCAACCAGCCTGCAGCGTGCCCAGACCGAGGACGCACTCAATCACGCGCAGCGGCTGGAGAGCGTCGGACAACTGACGGGGGGAATCGCACACGACTTCAACAACCTGCTCACCGTCATCCAGGGCAACCTTCAAGTGCTCGAGGAATTGCCAGCGTTCGAAGGCTCGACGCATGGGCAGAAGCTGGTCGAGACTGCCATGCGGGCAACGCGCCGGGCGGCCGAGCTCACCAACAAGCTGCTCGCCTTTTCCCGCCGGCAAGTTCTCCAGCCGACTCGAGTCGACGCGAACATCCTGCTTCGCTCGTTGGGCGACATGCTGCGACGAACCCTCGACCAGCGCATCGCCATCGAACACGAAGATCACCTGGCCAACGACGACGACCAGCAGTGTGCTGTCGTAGCCGACCCCGGCCAACTCGAGTCCGCGATGCTCAATATCGCAATCAACGCACGTGACTCCATGCCGGGGGGAGGCGCGCTGCGCTTCGGATGCAATATCTGCGAGGACTTGCCCAACGAAGTTCGTTGGGAACTGCTGAATTCCGGCCGTGTGGCGAGCGATTTCGTTGCGCTCTCGATCAGCGATACGGGTTGCGGCATGAGCGCCGCCGTGCGTGCACGCGCATTCGAGCCCTTCTTCACGACGAAGGAAATGGGGCGCGGCACTGGCTTGGGCCTGAGTGCGGTGCACGGGTTCGTCAAGCAGTCGCGGGGCGCGATCACGATCGACAGCGTCGTTGACGCTGGCACCGTGGTGACGCTCTACCTTCCGCGACCGACAGGAAACGAGCGGCCGGCTGTGCCCGAGGATCGCGGCGGCACGACCGGCAGCGTTCCAGTCGGGCTTCGTGCTCTTCTCGTGGAGGACGATGCCGAAGTCCGCAATGTCATCCGGACTTTCCTGGTCGCGCTTGGCTGCGAAGTGTCGGCGGCAGTCAATGGCGAAGAGGCGCTTCAGTTGCTGATGCCGGGCGCAATGTTCGACGTTCTCGTCACGGACATCGCACTCGGGGCCGGCATTCGAGGGACGCAACTGGCCTCTGAAGCACAGCGCCGATTTCCGCAGTTGGCCGTTCTGCTGATGTCCGGCTTCTCGTCGGAATTGCTTGATGCCGATCGCGATTCTCCAAGCGATTGGGAACTGCTGCGAAAACCCTGCAGTAGATCCGAACTGACCAACGGCGTCGCGAAGGCGATTGGAGACCGTCCGCGTCAGTGAAGGCTGGCCCGACTCAGACGGTACAGGCCACCTGCGGAGAAACTGCACGCTGGACGAAGTTTGCGAGTGCCTGAAGGTCGGGAATGCGCACGTCGCGCCGACCCGCCCCGCTAAAGCCGATCACTTCGGTCTTGACGAGCTTCGAGAACGCCCTGCTCACTGATTCGAGTGTGAGGCCAAGGTAGTTGCCGATTTCCGCGCGTGACAACCGGATCGTGATCTCGTCGGTGCGCAGGCCGCGTTGGCCCGCAGACTCCGCCCAGCCGCGCAGAAAGTCCGCCACCCGCGCATCCGCCGGCAATGTGCAGATGGACATCAACGATTCGCGCTCGCGACTGATTTCTCGACTCATGGCTTCATGCAGGCCCGTCATCAGGGCGGGATTGATCACGCACGCCGCCATCAGCGCGTCATAGCGGACGCCCCACACTTCTCCGGTATCCATTGCCACGCCATCGCAGTCGTAGGCACCGCGTGCGATCCCGTCGAAGCCCATCCAGTCGCCACGGAAATTCAGCGAGACCAGTTGCTCGCGTCCATCGGCCGCCGGCTTGACAACCTTCGTGAATCCGGAATTCAGGATGTACAAGCTGGAAAACCGCTCTCCTGCCCGGTAGACCAGATCGCCGCAATGCACGACACGGCGCTGCGGTTCGACCGCCTGTGCCAGCGCCCGCAGCATCTGCGACACGTCCGCGGCGCGGTCGATTGGCAGCGCGCCGATTGCCGGCTTCGAAACACTGGCCGCCGGGGTCGTTGAAGAACTCGTCATCGGGGAACTCCAGTTGGCCTGATGGCCGATTGATCGATGACTCGATCCTAGACAGGTGCCTTCAACGACGTGGGAACGCAGCATGGCGTTCGGTAACACTGCGTGAATGCCTGGTGACAGGCGATTTACCGATCTTTGTGTCGACCAACAAATTGCGCCGGGTCAAAGCGCGTGTTTCCTGAAGGGATAGGCTGAGTGCCAGGACGTCGGCCCGTCGCCACGTCCGCCCCATGAATCCAGAACCTACCGCGGAAATGCGTGAACTCGACGTCGAACTCCAGCGCCACGCAGCGTTGCTGGGCAAGGCGCGGGCGTTGCTGCGCACATCGCACTTCGGGGCATTGCAGCAGATTCTTCGGGGCAAGAAGCTCGGGCTGTTATGCATCGACAGTCAATCTGAAGAGGCACGCCTCTTCGAGAAGGCTGCAACGCAGCTCGGAGCCCACGTCGCTTGCGTTCGAATCAACCTGAGCGACACCAGCTCCGACGCGATCGTAGGCCAGACGGCCGGCCTCCTGAGTCGGCTGTATGACGCCGTCGAGTGCCTGGACATGACACCGGCACTCACCGACAGGCTGCGCCGCGCGGCGAGCATCCCTGTGCTTGTCGGCGCGAGTACCACTCCGCAAGACGCGTCGCTGCTGACGTCGATGCTGATTGCCGAAGGCAGCACAGCTGGCGACGCCCGCCGCCTTGGCCTTCAGGCACGACTGGCAATCGCCCTGGTCTGATGGCCACGTAGCTCAGAGCGCCTCGTCGCTTCCCAACGACTTGTAGATCGCGACGAGCGCCGTCTGCGCGCGCGCTCGGCTATCGGAGAGATCACGCCGGGCATCCAGCAACAGGGTGCTCGCGCTCAGCACCGGCAAGAACGTCGTCAATCCGTTGGCGTAGCGTGCCTGCGCCAGATCCACATCGCTCTGCGACAGGCGTACCCGCTCGGCAATCCGGCTCGCGCGCTGCGTCTCGGCGACGTAGGAGGAGATCGAATCGTCGACTTCGTGCCAGGCCTTCAGGACGATTTGCTGATAGGCCACCGCGGCCTCCTGCTGTTGCAACTCCCGCAGCACGATCGCGGACCGGCGTCGGCCCTGGTCGAACACAGGGATGCTCAGGCTGGGGCCGGCGCTCCATTGCCGGCTGCCCCAATCCCCGAACTTCGAGCTGCCGACCGATTCGAGGCCGAAGCTGGCGCCCAGGGTGATCCGCGGATACAGGTCGGCCACGGCGATGCCGACGCCGGCCGTGGCCGCGTGCAGGCGAGTCTCTGCCGCTTCGATGTCGGGACGACGTCGCGCCAGGTCGGACGGCAGTCCGAGCCTCAGGTCGGGCAAGGGGTGGCTGTCCGGTTGCGCGCCGGCGGAGGCCAGTTCGGCGTTGAGCGCCCCTGGCGTCATGCCGCAAAGCAGCGTGATCTGGTTCGTCGCCAGCGCCTCCTGCGACTGCGCGACAGGCAACGTCGCTTCCAGGCTCGCCACCTGGGCGCGCTGCCGGCTCAGCGCCGCCTCGTCGGACAGTCCGCCGCGAAACTGCGCGGCCAGCAACTGCGCCGTCTCGCGTGCTGCCGCGAGTTCCGAGCGCAGGAGTTGCTGCTGTCTCTGCGCGGCACGCAGCGAGAAATAGGATCGGGCGAGTTCGGCCTCGACGCACAACTGTGCCTGCTGCAACGCCGCTCGCTGCCCCTTGGTATTCGCCTTCGCGGCTTCCTCCGAGCGCAGAACGCGACCCCACAGGTCGGGCTCCCAGGAGGCGTCGAAGCCCGCCTGGTAGAGCGTGAAAGGCGCGCTGAGGGCGTCCACCAGCGTCTGCTTGTCGGTGCCACCAATCACGTTGAGGAGTCGCGCCGAGGCGCCCGATTCGCTTTGACGTTGGCGCGTGACGTCGCCCTGGCCTTGTACCTGCAGTCCGCGCTGGGCGCTGACGGTGGCTTCGTCCGCACGCGACTGGGCTACCCGCAAGGCAGCCGTCCTGACATCCTGGTTGGCCGTCGCCGCGATGGCTTGCAGGTGCGTCAACTCCGGATCTCCGAAGACGGCCCAGCGATCCGCCGGCAGCGTCGCGGCAGACGTGATCGGCGCGGCAAGCTCGGGCGAACCGCCATGGCGTTGCGACCAGTCCGCGGCGGCGTCGACATCGGGACGGACGAAGTCCGGGCCGACGGCGCTGCAGCCTGCGAGCGTGGCGATGCATGCGATGGCCGCCGACACGGCCGTCGTGCCGCTGAGTCGTGCGCTCGTGCACGAACAGGAGTGCGGAAGCGATGACATGGGCAAGTCCTTTTCAGACCAGGCGATTGCGGAACAGCCAGGCCGCCGTGGGAAGCGTCACCGCGGCGATCAGCAGCAAGGGAACGAGGTCGGCGGTCACGGCCGACAGCCCCACGCCCTCCAGGTAGACGCGCCGCACGAGGTCGATGCCGTAGCGCAGCGGATTGACCATCGTCGCGATCTGCAGCACGCGCGGCATCGCTGCCACAGGCGTCGTCAGGCCGGACAGCAGCATCATGGGCATCAGCAGCACGAAGGTGTAGAGCATGGCCTGCTGCATGTTGGCGGAGAGCGCGCTGATCGACAGTCCGATGCCGACGCCCGCGATCATGAAGGCCGCAAGGCCGACATAGAGCGTCCCGGCGGAGCCCGCCATCGGAATGTGGAACCAGAAGCGCGTGACCAGCAGCACGAGCGTGGACTGGACCAGGCCGATCATCATGGGCGGGATCGCCTTGCCGATCATGATCTCGCCGGGCGACAGCGGCGTCACCAGCAACTGGTCGAAGGTGCCCTGC
>FSWB01000022.1_pt1 | contig 19141 bp, 24 predicted proteins | sample 1637871 | NCBI WGS metagenome assembly FSWB01 (sample SAMEA3914789, study PRJEB12502) | metagenome | biome: forest; material: soil | place: Canada | collected 2011-07-03 | depth 0.3 m
CCGCTCGCCGCGAAACACGAGCTTGCCGCGCCCGGTCAGCTCATGGAGTTCGCGGAACACCTCCACAGCCTGCCGGGGCAGCGGCACCAAGTGCGGCGCCCCATGCAGCTTCTGCTGCACCTCGCGCTTCATGCGCGCGGATGGCACCGTCCACAGCGCCTTGTCGAGGTCGATTTCCGCCCACTCGGCAACCTGGCGCGCACAAGGACGCGTAGCGCCCCGGCGAGAAGTGCAGCGCGCCCCTCTCAAACTGCTGCGTGCAAACAGCCGCCCACATCCGTCGGCGCCGCGCACCGGCCGCAGAGGGGCTCAGAGCCGCCCTGGCGCGGTTGTTGGAGCGCGGCAATAGCAGAGTGGCCTCGCCAGCCTCGGCCGCGCCCAGCCTGCTCTGCGTGGCTGCCTGCGCCGCTCTCCCGGTCGGTGTCGGCGCCGACCGCAACGCGCTGAGCTGCGCTGTCGGAAACCGCCCGGTTACCAACAGGTTCGGCGAGCCGATGCCGCCAATGTCGGCAAACAGGGCTGGACCTTTTTCTACATGTCGGTTATAACCGCGCCCCTTTCCAACACCAGGGCTCGACCGATGACAGCCACCTTCGCTTACCTTCGCGTTAGCAAGAACGATGACGTGATGACGACAGCCAACCAGCGTCTTGAGCTGGAGCAGGCGGGCTACCGCATCGACTTCTGGCACGAGGACACGATCAGCGGCAGCACGAACGCCATGGGCCGCCCAGGCTTCGCCGCCATGCTGCAGAAGATTCGGGACGGTGAGACTCTGATCGTGTCGAAGCTAGATCGACTCGGGCGTGACGCCATCGACGTGATCGCGACGATTCGGACGCTCGGCGCGCGCGGCATTCGCGTCATCGTGCATTCGCTCGGCGGGGTTGATCTGGCTTCGTCCACCGGCAAGCTGCTCGTGACCATGCTCGCCGCAGTCGCGGAGATGGAGCGCGACCTGTTAGTCGAGCGCACGCGGCTCGGAATCGATAGGGCTCGCAGCGAGGGCCGCGTAATTGGTCGTCCCGCCAAGACTTCCCCGGAGCAGCGCAGCGAGTTGCTTGAGCTCTTGGCCGCAGGCGAATCGGTGTCCGCGGTCGCGCGGAAGTACCAGGTGAGTCGCGCGACAGTCATTGCGGTTCGAAATGCTCACCTGAGCCAGGGCAGCTCGCACCTGTAAGGCCGTGTCTCTGCGCAGGCTGATATGCTCATCCGAAGGGGCGAACTGGCTGACGCTTGAAGAGTGGTATTCGCGTTTCAGCCTCGCCCAATCCTCCGAGTCGAAAGACATCGACCGCTCAAATATCAAGGGGAGACAATGGCAACCGTAGTAGGTTTCATCAGTGAGAAGGGCGGCGTTGGTAAAACCACTGCTTGCTATCACGTCGCTATTGGCTTACGCCAGTACCACAATAAACGCGTGCTGGTGATCGATGCTGATTATCAACGCGGCGGCATAACCGGCCGTTTCTTTCCCCAACTTATTGAGGGCTTCGGGAAGGGCAATGTCGAGGGAACGACCTTGTTCCACAAGTTTCAGCAGCTTTATAGTGCGACAGCTCAAACAGCCGACGTTGACCGATATACGTGGCGACCGGGACTTGACGTAATCAGCGCAGACCCGCGACTTTCAACGGTTTCGGTAGACAAACTTCCCAGTACCAACAATATCAGAAACAACAATTTATCCCTGTTGTATCACGTAAAAACAATCAGCCATGTCCTTACATCGCTGCACCAGGATTACGACTATATTCTGATTGACTCCCATCCTGAAGTCTCTGATATTATGCGCGCTATTATCTACGCGTCTGACTATTGCGTCTCGCCCGTCAAACTTGACAGGCAATCATCGATTGGGGTCGCGACCGTGCTGGGAGAGATAAAAAATGTCAATGAAGACATTGAAATGCTTCGTACGGCCTTATTGATAGAAGACGACTACGAAGACACGATTTTTGCAGGCGCAATAGGCATGATGGCTCGCGAATACAGTGGCTCACTCAAACAGACTGAGCAATCCGAATACAACCGGCTGAAAATCGCCGGTGAAATGTTTGCGACTTATGTAACCGAAGGAGATGGCTTAAGGCAAGCGGCTGCAGCGCGCGTTCCCGTATATGATATCACCGGAGCAAATGCAAATAAGCAAGCCGCACAGTTTCGGGCACTGACGAAGGAGTTTATAAAACAATGTCCTCAAACCGTCTAGAAGATTTGGTTCGTTGGCTAGGACCAGAGGGGGCCGAGGCCGGCCTCACGAATAGCGACTTAACTATCGCGGAAATTGCCGAGCTTGAGCCCAGTGCTGCCACCGGTAAATCTTCAAAAATGAAACGCAGCGAACTGATTAGCGCAGTAGTTCTCGCTGTGCGTGCTCGAATCACGAAGAGCCCAGAAGAGCTAATGTCGATGGACGCGGATAGTCTGCGGACTTACTTTTTCGACATAAAAGCTACGCATGCCGAGATTCTAACTTTGCTGCAGAAGATGGATATTCGACCCGGCAGCGCTGCAAAGAAGAATTTAGCGGAGTTCGCCGCCCGAGAAATTAGTGATATTGGAATGTATCGGCGCGTCGCGTCCGGTGGTCTCCCAAAGGACTGAGACCGGAAAGTTGATAGCAGAAGTCACCGGCGGCGCTTAGCACCGATCGCCGCCGGCGCACCGCGCCAACTAGCTACTGGACAATTACTTCAACCTCGTTCATCGGCATCCCCGCTGCAATGCGAGCGTCGATGCGCGACAGTTGCGCTGCGGCAAAGACGAGATGATGGTTCATATCGGCTTCAACCCATGTCCCGAGGTGGCCGGTTCGCGTGAACGCCTCAAGATTCCCGCAACGCCACACACAATCATCCCCGAATGAATAGTCGCGGCCAAGGTATGCCGGGGCGGCGATTACGCGCCGGCAAAGTGCGTGGTACTGGTTGTAGCCAACGCCCGTTCGAAGCCCGTCGCCGCGGAAGACGTGATGCACAAGCGTGCTTGTGTAACGGATCTTGGCATTGGAGTTTGTCGCTGGCGACTTCATCGAGAAATTGGGGTGGATGACGCCGTAGTCGCCGTACACGACGTCCAGCGAAGGGAGACTGCCCGCAACTTCAAGCCAAAGCGGGAGTTCATGTCTCGCAATGGCGGCCTGGCCATTCCTTGGCACATCACCAACATCCTTGGGCATGCTAGAACCAACTAGTGAGACAAGGGCGAAGTCCCTCGCCGTCATCGCAAGGTCGATGAAGTCCTGCGAAAGACTCCGCATCGACGCCAAGTCGGCATTGCTCATGCCGTTGAGCGATGCTAGGTCGATAACGAGGTTAGCGTCGGCCGCACTGATGCCAGCGGAGTTCAACCGGTCAAGGATCTCGTCGAGCGTGTCATCGGGCATCAGCAGGTCTTCGCGCGTCAGGCGAAAGGTGATCCCGCGCCCATCGACTTTGGCGAACTTTGCAACTCGCTCCCATAGCTCGGGTTCGTGGTCGAGACCAAAGACCGGTACGCACCGAACGCCAACACCCTTCATGTACGCAAACAGAGTCTCAAGAGCCTGTAAGCCGTCCGGCAACACCAAACTTGGCGGGATGGCGTGGAGATCCACGCTGACGCGCTGCTTCGGGCACCACTTACGCAGTTGGCTGCCGAACTTAAGGCACGCGTCTTCAAAACCGCTTAGATCATCTGGAGCAAGCAATTCGACGAGGGGAAAAGTTTGCGCGGCTAAGTTGCTCGGCATCTTTCCAATGGCCTTGAAGTCGTTCTCTTTGCCCTTCACGATGGGCGTATACAGAGGTTTGATGTTCAAAGCCATTTCGCTACTCACTCAAAGATGATTGACGGAAAGTGGCGTCGTACCTCATGCAATCCGACTAGATCGCTGAAGAGCCGATAGTTGCCGGTCTCACGTCGCACCCGCCCCGCCACGATGGCCGGATGCACCGACAGTTCTCGGGCCAAACCGAGAATACGCTGGCGCGTTGGAGCGATTGCTACCTCACTCCGCCGCCACGCCGCCCGAGGGATAAGCGCGTCCCTCGCTACTTTGTTCGCTTCGATTTCTAGGGCCTCGGTCGCCTCATGATCCTCAAGACGATCCAAAAACGCGTCTCCAGGAGCGCTTAGATGCTTCATGACATGCGCAAGCTCATGCAGCAGAGTAAACCAGAAATAGTCGATTCGATCCAGCCGCAACGTGAGGGCCACCACTGGAGTTCCGTCCACGTCTAGGATGGCCGCTCCATCCAGATGGGTGCCAGTCAAACGAGGCTCGACCACTACCGGAATACCTATTCCCTCGATCAATTCGCAAGCAAGGCGGATTCCGTTCGGATGCCAGCTAAGCTTTGCGACTTGGCTAAGAAAGGTGCTGTCTAGGCTCGTTACCCTGTAGGCCGGAATCTGGCGCTCCTTACGGGCTTTCCTCGCAAGGAGTAAGACGCGTGCCTTCCATGCCATAACTCCGTAGCGAGACTTCGCTTCAACCGCATCGCCTCGAAGGCCACGACGGGCAAGCAACGGTGCAGCGTCCGCCGTACCGAAAACCATCGAGTAGAAGGCCTGTGCAAGTTCTCGATAGGAGCGACCGGTTGCCGTTTGAAGATCACTGAAGTAGCCGTGTCGCTCCATCTCTTTCGCTGGAAACTTATCCCAGTCAAGCGACACGTCCACCTCCCCGTCGGAGGTCACACCAGGCGACGCCGCACCGACCAGAACATCCGTCGGAATGCCTAGGCCTGCAGACACATCGCGAATCATTTGCACTGTGAGTGGCCGCTTGCGCGCTAGAACTTCGGATACGCGGCTCCGCGAGCCGAAGTACGGAACCACATCGGTTTGCCTTAGCCCCTGCTCTGTCATGCGGAACAGGATTGCCTCTACCGGGTCTGGCTTTTCGAAGGCGAAGCGGCGCTGCTCATACTTCTCCACGAGAAGCGCCAGCAGCTCCAGACGCTCACCTTCAACCGAAGCGGGCGCGGGATCCATGTCAACGAGTCGCTCCACCTCAGCAAGGTAGGTGCGGTACTCGCTATCGGTCTTGATTACGCGGAGTTCCATTAGAAGTTCGCCTTGTCGTATTCGGCGTGTGTTCCCACCCAGCGAACAGACACAACCTGCAAAGCGTAAGCAACCCGAACCACCATGCGGTAGTTGTTCCCTCGCACATTGAAGATCACTACGTTATCGGCTAAGAAGCTCACGGTTGCGTAGCGATCCTTGATGTCTTGAGGAGTTTGCCAATGACTTCCATGCACGTCAGCGATCCAAGTGCTGATCCAGCGGCGGCAGTCGGGCTGGGCTATGCAGAATCGCTCAAGCACCTCACGTCCGACGAGTCTCATGCCCTTGCGATCCCGATGCTGAAGGCCTGCAGTGTATCACGTTCCAACTTTGGGAACACTCGCCTTGTTCTCGAATTGGGTACATTGAAGACTGTATGCGCATACAGCTTCGTTGTCTAGCATCTATCTGTTTGTGAAGCGTTAAGCATCCGCCAAGGGGGGCCAGGCGTTCCGCGCGTCTCAGCGTCAACGGCACGCACTATGACTCCCTACGCACCTTTCCCATTTGCTCAGTCTTCGGGGGACTGCAAAGAGCTTCAGCCATCACCGGCACGGCACGGCACGGCAACGCCTGGAAGCATCGACCTCACCGCACGCATGCATGCATGGATAGGGCGTCCTGCACTGTCCTGCGCCTCTTCCAACGCATCGGCTTCCAGCAGGGGTCATTCCGAAGCCAGCTATGCGCGGGCCTCGATGCGAAACGAGATCGGTTCTTTGTGAAGCGCACCGCCCAGCAACAGGCCAAAGGGATCTCGGATGACCTGAAAAGTCGGTGCATCGCTCAGGCACCGAGAGACAAGGACTAGGAAGTAGCGCTCTCGAAGGGTTTCGGCAGCTCTGACTTCGTTGGCGGTCATGTCGAAGCCTGGGAAACTGTCCCCGGTCGTACCTTTCACCTCATAGCCCAGAACGGCGTTGGTAGCGCGTCCATCTTCAATGTCATACCCCGGGGTTTTGCCCTCTTTCGCAACCCAGACAATTTGCGCTTTGCGAGCAGCATCCGGCTCTCCATTAACAAGGTGGGCAAAAAACAGCTCTTCTGCAGCACAACCGATCTCGCGCGCACGGTGAGACAAGCGTCGCGAATCGAAGCCTACGCGCCCGCTGGCGGCGTCAGCCGTTGAGCGTTTCAAGATGAGAAGGGGCTCGTCGGCCGGAGCAAGAGCTCGCGACGCGGAAGGCGCACCACGTAGCTCCGCTTCCTGGCCAAAATTCGCCACCGTTGACACCTCCGGAGTGCCAGCTGCCGCAAGGATCGCTTGAAAACGATCTTCCTCGATTGGGCGCACGCCGACGCCCCAATAGTTGCTCGCTACACTCATAGTGCCGGTCTCTGCGAGAAGGCCAGTCGCATCTCGAAAAGCGACAGGACTCGCGAACGGAACGTACTCCGCGATTTCGGCAATCCACTGGCGCTGCTGGGTCGGCCGATCTACAGTTGACTCGTCCGGATAGACATCGCCAATGATGCCCGTCCCGAAGTATTGCGGTTCGCTTCGCGGGCCTTCCTTCCGACGTACGCCCTTGTAGTAGAGAAATCGGACGCCAGGAACTATCTTCGTTCGGTACTGATTGGGAAATTGATAGCGTTCTCCGGTCACGTCGTGCCAGCCATACACCGTGCCGGCGTACTTTTCGTTCTCGCTGAGCACGAGCGGAGTAAGGGCGGCGTCTTCAATGTCGAGGAAGCCCAGCCGGCGCAAGACGGTCAGCGCACTTTTGTGCCCTCCGTTGAAGTCTTTGTGAGTCAACGGGCCTTCGGCCTGATGCTGAATCCCAAACGCCACCCCAACCAAAGCCTTTGAGTCGTACAGCTTCCCGTTGATGCGGACACGGTACTTGGTTGATCGCCCAAACTGGTACTTCTCGAGGAAGGCGTCTCTTCCCATCGAATCGAACTCATCGGCCGCAGCAGCGATCGCGCCAGGGTCGGTCAGCTTCTTAAGCTCCGCCATCACTTCCTCCCTTAAATTCTTGCCCAGCTCGCACGCTCTCGATCATCTCTGCGATCGTGGGAAAACGCTTCAGCTCGGAAGCCATTGTCGCCAGGGGCATTGCCCCATAGGAACGGCCAACACCTCCGCCTGCGTGACCAGTGATGGCGTCGTGCACATCCTCCGGGATTCTGACTTTTCGGGCCAGTGTCTTGAAGGTATGCCGGAAGCCGTGCGATGGGTGCGCGGAGCTATCAATCTTCGCGACGTCTCGAAGATACTCACCCCACCGCTTCGCGAAATTGGTCGAGTAGTAGCCATCAGGCGAAGGCTTCAGCAATGGAAACAGGCGGCCATTGGTAGGAACACTCTCCACATACTGCAAAAACCCCCGCGCCACCACGTCATCATGCAGCGGGATCATGCGGCGGCTGCTTTGGGTCTTGACCGTTCGGTCATCGTCGCCGCCAAGCCCTTCAAGAACGCTAATGTATGGGACGCCGTCCGGAGCACGCCGCACTTCGGAGGCGTCCAGCTGAGCAAGTTCTTCCACCCGCGCTCCCGAGTAATACATCAAGATCGGCAACCAGTACCAGGCTCGACCGTATGAGGCACGCGCAGGCTTCCATGTGGCATCAGTGAATGCCGGACTGGAAAAGATGGCCGCCAGTTCCCCGGGCGTGTAGTCCTTAAGGCGGCGCGAACCGCCTTGCTGGCGAGTCGCTGCTCGCGCTACGTCGCGCCCAAGGCCGCTGGCGTTAATTGGATTCTCTGTCAACCATCCGCGCCCCACACCGTATGTGAGAACCGCCGACAGTTTGCGAAGTCGATTGCGGATCGTTGCCGTTGAAAGCCTCGGCAGTCCATCTCGCTCCGCACGAGCAATCCTCTCAGGAGCGGTGAGTTTCGCCATCCCTTTTCCCTTGCCCGGAAGCTTGGCCAACTTGACGTGATGCTTGCTGACGAGGTCGCGCGAAATTGACTCGACTTCCACGTCTCCATGCAGCTCGATGAAGTCGTCGATAGCAGACCCGTACTCACCCAACGTCACCTCTGTAGAACGAGACTTGTCGGTCGAGCGCTTGGCCTCCGCATAGGTGTCGAACAACGCCTTAAGCGTTCGCCCAGGAGTTGTCTGAGCCTTTACCGACACCGCCTGCTGCACTTCGGTCGAGAGCGGGAGGTGAGGCAATGCGCCATCGCCAGGCAACGTTGAACCACCCTCGTGTCGGGCAAGCGCCCATGACGATAACTGATGGAGGCGCGCGTCGAACTCGGACACAAGCCAACCCCAAGCAGGGGCCTGCTTGGCGGGTATTGGCAACGCGCTCTCGCGAAGCATGCCCACCGCTAGCGGTTCGACCATCGCCTCCGCATTCCAGTCTTCCCCATCGCGCGCCCAATGTTCCTTGAGGGTGTAATAAAGCGAGACTTCATCTCCATTGGTCGAGTCGGTCACTACGCGTTCGACAGCAAGCCATGAAGTGAACTCGCCGAGTGCGTCCATGCGAATCGTCTCGCCGCGATACCACCTCGACGCAAGCTGCCTCACATCTTCCGGCGTCAGGGTCGATTCCCCTTTTAGCTGCGCCCTGGCCCGGGTAAACAGACGCTCAGACTCGACCAACGCTTCTGCGTGCCGCGCTCTGCCCTCATCACGATCGCGCGTCTTCAACGACTGTTTGATTTCGACCTTGCGGATGATCGGCACAAGTTCATCAGGGACGGCACGACGGAACTGCCAGATGCCGCCGCGGGTGAATGGCTGAGACATGAGAGACCAACGACGGGCGCGCGCTGGCCCGACATTTTTAGCTGCTGAAGAGTTCACGGTGTACCACGTCGGTGTACCAAACCGAGGGATCAGCGCTGCGCCCAGAATGCAAAAATCCTTCGATTCCGTTAAGAATCAAAGGCTTAGCTGTTCTGGTGGCCTGGGGCGGAATCGAACCACCGACACGCGGATTTTCAATCCGTTCCGTAGCGCTGCAATACAACTGCTTTGCCCAGCAGATCAAGGACTTAGCGCGCGATCCCCATGCATCGAATCTGCATTGTCCTGCTATGCCGTTGACACTTGGTTGACGGCTTCAGGCCGCCGGACTTAGCCGATGTAGATCGACAGTTGAGCACTGTATGCTTCCGAGCTTCGCTACTTCTGACTTGAAGGCTCTATGCACGTCAAACGGTTGATCCTCACAGCAAGCACACTTTGCCTGATTTCCGCTTCTGCGCTCGCAGCAGACTGGCAGGCGACTTACTACGGTACAGCAAAGGGCACCTATTTCCTCGACACTGACAGTCTGGTCGATGCTGGCGGCGGTTTCAAAAAGTTCTGGGTTCTCTTTGGACCGCGCGTTCAGAGTGGGACGCCAGGCGAAGGCTATGCATACGCCAAGCATCTGGTGGGGATTAATTGCAAGTCACGTGAAGCGACTCGCTACGAATCGATTTACACCGATGAGAATGGGGCAGATCACCCTGCCGAGGTCAAGTTGGAGAGAAATGTATACGCCATTGTCCCGGACTCCGAAGATGACTTTTGGTGGATCTACCTCTGCAAGTCGCACACGGCCAAAGATCTGGAGGCATTGGGCACTCCGATCACGGGGAGCAACATGAAGGCATGGCTCGCCGATCAGACGCGCTTCACCCGCGAGAATTCTGCCCTAGTGAATCGAATCAAAGGGCAGTAGCATGCCGCGAGGCGTTGTGGGTCCGCCGACGCCGGCGACCCGGCGTAACCTGATCAGAGATAGTGTTCACGTGTCCACCAAAAATTAGGTGGACACGAGCATCCTAAAACGGACTCTCGAAATCAAGGTGCCGCGGCTGGGCGCTTACGCTACTTGATCGGAGAGACGACATGCAAGCGAAACCCATACCGCTCACAGCCGCAGACATCCAGGCCAAGGTTCAGACGCTTCGCGACAAGCTCGTCGACGTCGTCATTCCGTTCGCAGAAGAGAATCCAGGGCTACCTACGCAAGCGATCATGGCTGGCCTTGGTGAACTTCTCATTCAGCTTTCTATTGCGCAAGTCGGCCCGCAGTTGACGGTCAACTTTCTGGGCGACCTGCAGGAGGCTGTTCGCCGGTTTTCACCCAGCGTCAACTAAACACGTGAAGTCAGGAGTACAGACGTGAAATGCCCTATTTGCGGCGGCGCCGAATTGATCAACGACACCCGTGACGTGCCCCATGTCGTCAGAGGGAAAACCTACGTCATCCCAGCGGTGACGGGTGAGTTTTGCGACGCCTGCGATGAATCGATCCTGGGGATGGTGGAGGTAGAGCGCGTGATGCGCCTCATGGCTGAAATTCGTGACCGTGTTGACAGACTTCAGCGGTCAGGCCCACCGTGACCTGTCTGCTTGGCGACAGACCGCGTCATGCTCCTGTAACGCCCGAAATCAGTCGAGCGATTTAATTTCAAATAAATTATGGCGCTATGCGCGCGAGCTGAAGCACTAAGAGAAGTTCGGTCTTCGCGTTATCTCCTGTGCGGGACTGCATCCAAGCCGGCAGAAAGGGCAGGCCCGCGCGACTGGCATTGGACTTCTCCTCAGTGAGTCCACCGAGCATGACAACCTCCCCATCACGCATCTGAACGTCAGTCCTCAGCTCGCGCTTGATAAGCGTGGGCGAGTTGTTGACGCCCGTGGTGGTCTGAACGAAATTGGAGATCTGCTGTTGCACGGTCAGGTCGACCGCGCCTTCTCGCACCTGGGGCGTGACGTTGAAAATAATGCCGCTGTTTCGGTACTCAACGGACTGCACAGGCTGACCGTTGGACACATAGCTGACCGCACCCAAAACAGGCACGTCCTGCCCCACCGAGAAGCTGGCCTGAGCGCCACTGCGAACGCGCAACGCGGGTTGTGTCACAACCTTGAAGCGGGAGTCTGACGACAAGGCGGAGAAGACCGCATCAGCATTCCCCACACTGAAGCTGATCGAGTTTTCTTGCGCAGTCCCGGCCAGGTTGATCGACAGTCGGCCAGAGAGCAGGGACGCCGCCAGACTGAACGCAGATCCCGTGCTGTCGCCGGTCTGAACCTCGTAGACCACACCACGCACCATGACCTCGCCAAGCTGGTAATCCACTTGCGCCAACAGCTTTTCCAGCTTCTTCACCTCCGCAGCGTCACCGCTAAAAACAAGCACATCGGCAGCGCGATCAACCATCGCAGCAGCGGACCCAGCAGGCACCGCGGCGTCCGTCTTGGAAGCCACAGGAGCAGCCACAGGCCGGTTCACAGTGAACTCACCCTTGAACAGCGGACGCAGCAAGTCAGCCAGGTAGCCCACGTCCCGAAAACGCGGCCGGTACACGAATGCCTCGACCTCGGCGACCAGCTCCTTCTTCGGGCCAACGAGCTCAAGACCGCCACGATTGGTAATCGCGTAGCCCAAGCTATCCAGCAGCTTCACCAGGTCAGCCCTGACAGCCTGGACGGTGCCACCGAAACGGAATGACACAGGACGCTGATCAGCCAGCAGTTCGGGCGACAAGACGTAGGGTGTTTTGAGTGCATCGCCATAGATCAGGTTGACGACGTGTCCCACCTGGGCACCGGCAAACTCAAACGCTAGGTCAGCCGACTTTTCAGTAGCGAACGCCGGCACGGTGGCCAGCAGCAAACAAGCCAAGACGAGACGCTTCATTTCTTGTGCTCCATCGGCGACGAGAGCACCGCCGCAGCGACAACCGGAGTCGCAGGCCGGACAGACCCACTGAAGGCCGTCACTCGTTCCCCATCGACCTCACCGACAACCGCGTTTCCCTCGAACTTGAACACAGACGGGTGCTCGAAACGAAGTTCCCCAGCAGCGTTCGCCAGAACGACCATCAGCCCCTCACGCGTGCTCATCTTCCCAACGGCACGCCAGTCCCCGCTATAGGCCGGCCGCAACGGGGAGACAGCAGCCACAGCCCCTGAAGAAGGCCCTGAAGCAGCGCGCTCATCCTTGGACGTCTCAAGTTTCACGGGGGCGGGCTTATGCCCGAAAAAGTGGACGACACCATAGATCGACATGACCGCGCACACCACCACACCGCCGCCCATGATCCAGAGCTTCGGATTCTTGAGGACGTTCTGACGATCATCGACAGTCACCTCTTTGCCATCACCGCCCGAGTAGCTCGCATAGAGCGGAAAAATCTCAGGGTCATAGCGCTTGTTCGCGACAGACTGCCGAGCTTTCAGCGTTTGCTTCCAGCCTTCCCACATCTCGACGCGATAGACCTTCGACAGCCCGAGACTCTTGATCTTCGTGGTTCGAAAACTAAGCTCGACAACCGCCTTGAGCATGCGCTGAAGATCGCCGATGTCCTGCACCATCAGCACCAGGTCACAGGACACCTTCGACAGCGGCTCAACGTAATGCCGATGCTCACGAAAGAAGATCCGATGATTGGTGCAGATCTTCGAATCGGTGCCCCAGAACCTCCACGCCTCATCAATGCAGACAAGATCGCCACCACGACAGAACGTGTCCACGTCCGCACCGAAGGGGAAGAAATCATCCTTGAACACGTCCTCGTTCCGGCAATGCACCACGTGCCCCAGCCTCTCAAGCTCGAGCCCCTGCTTCTCGTGGACGTAGGCCCTGATCGCGTCGGAGTCGATGCCATCAACGTTGGTGACGACACGCCGGCCGCTTGCGATCGCCGGAATGATGACCGAGCGGACGCACTCGAAGGACTTGCCGGAGCCCATAAGGCCCGTGTATGCGTTGATCGGCATCAGCAGCCCCTTAGCCGATTACCGGAATGCGCCGAATGATGAACCGCGTCACGTAGGCAGAGACCAACATGGGGACGCCCACCGACACGGCAAACAGATCGAGGAAGTACCACGTCGCCGCACCGATGCCCGCGAACGCAGACGTGAGCGAAGCACCCGACGGGAGCCAAGACGCCATCACAGACACCAGCTCGTAGACCACGAGGTAGAGCGCCGTGAACAGCACGAACTTGATGACGATGGCCCTGAACGCCCACCCCAAGGCGGCATTGAAAGCAGAGAGCAAGATTCCGAACATGTAAGCCTCAAGCGGACAAGACGATGAACAAGGCGACCAGCAAGAACGCGAGCACCATCGCGTTGTAGAGATCACCTCGGATACCCTCGAACAGGGTGCATTGACCATCCATGACGACGGTCTTACCGAACAGATCAAACGATGGCTTTGGACACACCGCCTGGTGGGCCGGCACCTGGAAATTCTTCAAGTCGGGCATGAGCTGCGTGAGAGGCTGAAGAATCTGCGCGCCCGTGGGCGTGGCCTCCAAGCTCGGCGAACCGATTCCAGGATCAGACCCAAGGTTCACCAAGGGCGCACTGGCAGCGGGATTCGTGGGCATGCCCGACACAGGTGCAGCGCCGGACGCACCGATCGGGTCAGAGGCCGAGACGGTTTGCGCCAAGTCACCGACAGTCGCCACTGCAAACGAGGGGTTCGCCTGAACGAACGCCGCCACATCAGCCTCAGTGATCGGGTCGGACATCGAGTAGGGGACACCGCTGTAGCCAGGGTCAGAAGCCGCCTTGCGAAAGGCCGCATCCGCGATATCCGCAATCACCTTGTTCGGCAAAGGTTCCGCCTTCTCAGCATCGCTCAACGACTGCAAAGCGACGGCCGCAGGCTGGGTGACAGGCGTAGTCGAACCGCTGCCCGGGGGCTGGTAGTTCGGGTCAGCGACCGTGCGAATAAAAGCAAGACCAATGAAAGAGAACGCCCCCGACTGCCCCGCAAACTGACTCGTGATATTGCACGCGAACCCGCTGGAAGAGACAACGGTGTGAATCGTGTCACCCTTGTAAAACGCCGTGCAGAACCCCATCGAACCACCAGTCGAATCGATAGGCCAGCCCTGGCTCCCATCAGGAAGCCACGCCCAGGAACCATTAGGATCAGGCACAAAGGGCGTGGAAGCAGGGGTATGGGTGACGGTGCCATCCGGGTTGAAAATCCAATTCGCCAAAGCCTGGATGCCGTACCCAACAGCACCAGCAATGGCGGCAGTCGCCAACACCGAGCCCCATGCAGGCGCAGTGCCCGCGACCACGACAGCCGTCGCAATCTCAAAAACGGCAGTACTCGCAGCAGCCAGCGTCCCGCCAAAGCGCGGATCATTCGCCGCGAAGCCACGTGCACCGACCTTCGCCTTAATGACGGCCAACACCTCCGCACCGATCCGAGACGGCAACGCCTGGGCGTTCGCACCAGAGCACAGCGAGAAAGCCAGGAGCAACACGAAAAACCGCCGGATCATGACTGACCCCCATCGAGTCCGGTCACAACGGCCCAAGCCGAAATCAAGCCCCACACAAACATCAACAGATACCAAGCATCATTCGTAGCCACAGGACACCTCCAATCGAAAAAAAAGGGCGACCCACCGAAGCAGGACGCCCCTCGACCACCGCGCGCAATCAGCTACCGCGCAGCATCCCCAGCACGATCTTTGCGGCCTTGATGGACACATAGACGACGGCCAGAGTGCCGGCGACGGCCATGACGCCCGTGACGATGTCCGCAGCGCTGAAAGCACCGGTGATCGCGGTCAGATCAACAGCGGCTTGCGCGCCACCAGCCATCACGAGGCCACCAACAGCAACCAGAGCAACACCAATTCGCTTGTTCATGTTCAAAACACCTTCAAAAAAACCGAGGAACCGCTCGGACGGTCTTGGCTCAACCCTTGCGAATCAAGCCCAAAATGGTTCCGGCACCCCGCGCAACGAACCAGCACAGCAAGACAGACGAAAACGCGAAACCCCACAGGGTCGTGGCCTGGCCGTAGTCAAAAGGCTGATTCATCGCTTGCATGGCGGCGTAGTCGCCAGCACTCAACAAAACGACCCCTTGACACTGGTCAAGTGAGGTGGTGTCTTGGTGCAAAAGACCGGTCTGATCGATCGTTGCGCAGGAAGCCATCAGGTGCCAATCAGGACAGCGTCCAAATCAACGATGACGGCCTCATCGTCCAAATCGCAGTGGTCGCGCATGAGTCGTTCGGCGAGTTCCAGATCAGGGACGATCCCGCCTCCTGCTCCGCTCAATGAACGCTCCCACGTCACTTCGGTGTGGCAACCAGGCACGAGAAAGCACCCGGTCGCCAAGCTCTGGACGATGAGGCGGCACATGATTTACGCCGCCTTCTTGACCGGATTGGTCACAGGAACGATGTCCACCAGATCAAGGCGAACGCCGGGGCCGGTTTCCTTCGTACCCTGAGTGGCAACGATCTCGAACACGCAGTCCACCTCGATGGGCAGCGAGTTGCCCAAGTGCTCGATCTTGTCGCCCTGATCGCGCGTGCCCTTGAACGGACGAGTGACCTGGCCGAACACCTTCTTGTTCAGGCTGCCGGCCATGTCGGCGTCGAGATGGAACACGGACGAGGCGTTGAAGGCTTTGCCTTGATATTCGCCGGAGTTCTTCAACTCCATGCCGTACAGCTTGCAACGTGATTGAGTGCGCATCAGATACCTTTGAAATGCCCCGGGTTAAGCAGCCGCGAGCAGCTGGGCGGACTGCTGTTGGTGTGAGTCGTTGGCGCAAAGACCGGGTACTTCCAGCGCCTGGAAGGCCTTTGCGATCTGAGCGCCGGAGAACTTGCGAAGACGATTTGGCACGCCGCCTTCCTCGACGATTGCCGTCAGGTGCTCGTCCTTCATGTGTCGAAACAAGGTGGCCAATGCGGCACCGGCAGTCGAGCGACACCAACGGACAACACGAGCAACCTCGGCCTCCACAGTCATGAGCGCATCTGCGCGATGACAAGGGACTGACGCCGCAGAACACGACTCATCGCGGTCAGCCTGCTGAACAGCCATCAGCAAATACTGCTCATGCGCTGTGCTGGCGCCCGCGAAAAAATCAGCAGGACGAAGCAACATGTCCCAATCGAGGTGGCGCAGCTTGTTGCCGTAGCGCAGCTCAACGCGGATCCACTTGATGCCGCGTGCAGCGGCTTCGCCGTGGCCGTAGAGCTGATCGCCCTTCTCATAGATATTGGTCTGCTTGCCGGCCTCTTTGCTGCCCATGTAAAAGCTGCGCGAGTGGCCTTTAAGCCAGTTGACATCGCCGGGGGCGGGACGCTTTCCGAGGTGGTCCCATACACCTGACAGGTAGTCCTGATATGCGCCCTCGATACCGAATGGAAGGCCATCGAAGAAGTCAACCGCCAGGTGAGCGGTGGTCAGTCTGGCGCCCTTTCCGGAGCCAATGGCGTGAATGCGCTTTTCCCAGCCAGGCGCAGCAAACGTGCACGCGGTGCCGTGGATGTTCACGTTGAGTGTGTTGGTCTGTCCGATCTGGCGTTGGCTTTGTGAACTCGACCAGCACAAGACGCTGCCGACCTCGGCGTCGTTCAATAGCAGCGGAATCCTGTGCTTGTAGAAGTCGTGCCCCTTGCTCAACGGACCGAGCTTGAACTGAGTACCGAGCGCGGTAGCAACCTCACCGGCAAGGACGTTTGCTTGCTCGATGGCTTCTGCCTCGCCGCCAGATTCAGCGCGAATCGCGTCCAGCGTCTCCTGAAACTTCCGAAGTCGATAGCCCTCGTCCCAAATGCTGTCACTCAGAACAGGCGTCAGCAATTCCCACAGCGGAGCGAGGTTGACCGAGGAGCGGTCAACAGTGAACCGAACCCAATCGAGGACGCAGACACTGCCAGCTTCGACCCGGCGTTGCTCACATCGGACCTTGACTGTCGACCCTTCAATCACAAGGCGGCTTGGCGTAGTCATTTGGAATCCCTGTGGCCTGCCGAGGTCAGCGCCTTCGTTTCAAAATCGTTATCCCCGTGATTACCAATGGGGGAAGCAGCGAGGCGTGCCGGAGCCGTGCCGCGCTCCTCGCTGGCGCTGCGGTGCGGGGCACGGCTTCCGACGAGCCGCGCCAGTCCGACCATGGAAGCCGATGCCAACTCGGGCCAGAAGTCCCGTTGCCTCACAGCGAGAACTCCTCGGCACGACGGGCGCACAAAACGCGCAGGGCCTCGACGTTTACGAGGCTGTATTTGCCAACCCGCAACGTCGGCAGCAGTCCGCGATCGCATTGAGCGGTAACGACGCCGATCGGCAATCCGACAAGCTCGGCCCACCTAGCTCGGGTGACGAGCGGCGAGCTGACCAGAATCGCCGTCTGCGAGGTCTGGTCTTCAAGGGCTTGGTCGGTCTTGCTTGCATTCATAGTCTGGGCCTCTCCAGTGCTGCATACAGGCTGCACACAGCCGCAGTTGTACACGACTTAGTGTATTTCTACAACTTGTATGCGTGTATGCTTGTGCCGTTTACACACATGAAGGTCAGCTTCGTGACGAAATCCACAGACCGGGTTGAGCTATCGGACCGCGTGAGAGAACTGCTGAAGGCAGAGTTCGACCATGCCGGCCGGTTCACCCTCCTTGAGAAGCGCAGCGCGATCAGCGCGTCGAAATGGAAGAATTTCTTCTATGGCAAGCAGTTCGCAACGTCAGAGATGGTCGACTTCATTTGCAACAGGTTCCCCGACCGCGCCAGTTGGATCCGAACCGGCAACGAAGAAGCCACGAGCCACGACTTCCCGTTCATGGCGACGCCGCCGCGCAAACACGAAACGGACTCACTAAGTGGCCGGCTCAAGTGGGTGATCGGGGAGTGGGCATCTGGACAAGGCGAAACGCTTTTCTACTACTTAGAGCAATGCTCAAAGGGATCCGTATCGGCTGCACAGTGGGCAGATTTCTTTCTCCACGACCGAGAACCCACCACCGCAATGCTGGTCACAGTCAGCAGGCAGCGGCCGACGTTCGTCGAATGGGTGCTACTGGGAGAAGTCGCACTGTTCAAACCTGACGTGCAGCTCCCTCAGGTCGACCCAACCGATCAGGCGTCGATCGCGAGGTGGAAAACCGTGTGTGCTTCTGCACTGCCAACGCCCGAACAAACGGCGAAAATAAAACGGCTGTCGGTTCGCAAGCTGCAGAGAAATGATCAAGAAAACTGAGGCCGGATGGCTTGTCGACAGCCAACCCGCTGGCCGTGGCGGGAAGCGTTTCCGCAAAACATTCAAGACACAGGCTGAAGCGAAGGCCTACGAAGCTTGGCTAACGACACAGGTCAACCAAGACGCCAAGTGGCAACCGGAGAGGCGCGACACCCGGAAGCTCTCAGCTCTAGTCGACCTATGGTTCACGCATCACGGTACAGGCCTGTCCGCGGGAGCGGATATGCATCGCCGGCTAAAGGCTATGGTCGAGGCGATGGGCGATCCCGTCGCGGACCGCTTCAAGGTGGAAATGTTTGCGACGTATCGAACGGCGAGACTTGACGCCGGCATCACGGCTAGCAACATGAACCGGGAGCATGCCTATCTGCGGGCGATGTTCAACGAGCTGATACGACTGGGGCACTGGAGCAGAGACAACCCCATGGCCAACCTGCGCCAGTTCCGGGTTCAGCAGACCGAATTGAGCTACCTCACGCTCGATCAAATTGCCACGCTGCTGGATGCCCTGAAACAGTCTCGCAATCCCCACGTGACGCTGATCAGCAAGATATGCCTGGCTACCGGCGCGCGATGGAGCGAAGCCGAGGAATTGCGAAGCACGCAAGTCAAAAACGGCCTCATCGAGTACGCCCGAACAAAGTCGGGGAAAACTCGGGCCGTCCCCATCGACGAACAGCTCGAGGCCGAGATTCTTGCCCACACCACGAACCACAGCACCGCAGGCCGAATTTTCAGCTACTCCATATCCGCATTCAGGGAAGGCGTCGAACGCGCCGCCTTGGCCCTTCCAGACGGCCAGATGACCCACGTCTTGCGTCACACCTTCGCCAGCCACTTCACGATGAACGGCGGCAACATCCTGACCCTGCAACGCATCCTGGGCCACGCTAACGTCACGATGACGATGCGCTATGCCCACCTATCGCCGGAGCATTTGCAGGAAGCCAAGCGCTTGAACCCGTTGGGGCGGTTGACACTTCGTTGACACCCAACGAAAAACGGGTTGCGCCGTGAGGTGCAACCCGTTGATTTCATTGAATAATTCTGGTGGCCTGGGGCGGAATCGAACCACCGACACGCGGATTTTCAATCCGCTGCTCTACCAACTGAGCTACCAGGCCGTCTTCTTCAGACTTGCTTC
>FSWB01000099.1_pt1 | contig 18417 bp, 17 predicted proteins | sample 1637871 | NCBI WGS metagenome assembly FSWB01 (sample SAMEA3914789, study PRJEB12502) | metagenome | biome: forest; material: soil | place: Canada | collected 2011-07-03 | depth 0.3 m
CCGGTGTTGGCCTCGAGGGGTTCGGCGCAGTGACCGGGGTGGTCGTCGTGGCCGTCTTCGATCGCCGTCTTTCCTGAGTTCATCGCCCGCGAAGAACCGTGCCGGCGGAGACGGGCCGTCAAGGAAGAAGCGCAGGGTGGGTGCGGCCCGCAGCGCAGCGAGGACACGGCCCTGCGCGCCTTGACGGCCAGGCGCCGTCGGCTACGGTCGCGGATACAGCGATGAAGGCGGGAAAGACCGACCCGCCGGCCAACGGCCAGGTGAAGCGATGAACCCACGGCCGCGCGGCGAGCGCTACGGCGTTCAGCAGGCACGCCTGGTTGGAGTTGAGCACGGCGCGCAGCGTGAACGCCGCCGGCGACGGAAGGTGGCTGCTGTACACGACGTGGAGCAGTCTCTACCGAAATTGGATCCGGTGCGACACGCGCTCGTGCGATGATCCACGTCGAGACGACGCATCGCGCCGGCTGTCTTAACCGCCCCGAGCCGCCACTTTGTCAGTGGCGCTATGGAGCGAAAGCCGAAAGGTCCGCACGACTATGAGACGGATGGCCGCCACAGGCTTCGTCGTAGCTGTCCTGGCAGTCGCTGCGGCGCTCGGCTGGACGCTGCCTAGCCGACTCGTCCAGTACGTCGATGCAAACTTCCGCCAAGGTCGGCTCTACGACCTCAATGCCGAGGAACGCTTCAGGCTGAACTTGCTCCTCGATGAAGCCAAGCGCATGGCGGCGATCGACAAGCCGATTGCCATCAACGAGCCGTACCGCCGCAACCGCGTTAACGTCTACATCGTGCGCACAGGGCTGGACCCGCACGGTGCCATCGCCCAAGGCAATGCGGCATTTTCGTCGCGCGACGACATCCTGCTCATCGACTCATCCTACTTCCAAGTTGGAAACGAACGCGTCTTGATGGACTCACCCTCCGAGAGTACGCAAGCGCTTCTAAGTACGTGGCGGGTCTACACCTACTTTGTACTGCTGCATGAGCTGGGACACCGCGCCTATCAAAACACGCTTCCCTGGTGGCATATCGCAAACTCCGCATTGCACGCCGATCCAGCGCAAGAGACAGCGGCGGACGAGTTCGCCATCAAGACCCTACTACAGCTCTACGAGCTCGACCAGAAGCAGGCGGCGAGAAGCGTCCGGGTCATGCCTGCGCCGGTATCAACGTTCATAGACATGTCGGGCGAACCCGTCGGCCCTGGATGCAGGTTGGTCGATCACCTCGGGACGGCGTTCGCGCTACTTTCCGAGGAGGTGCTAGACCACGCCTTCCCTCTTCTGTCCGCCGGCCCGACACATCCTGCCTTCCTCAAGCGCATGGTGTCCATCCTGGGACAGCTCGGTGACCTCTCCGATGTCCGCGCGAACAGCGATGCACGAAGAAGTTTGTCGCTCAACAAAGCCATCGTGTCCTCTGCACAGAATCTGATGGATCTGCATCCGACAGAAATTTCTTTCGACAGCCCAGTTGAGTATGTGCTCCTGGACGGGGAGTCGCTCTACTACTTCGAGTTCGGAGTTGATGCGCCGACGCAGGTCTCTGTTGCACAGCTCAAGCCAAACGCATCGCTTTACGTGCACAACCAAGAGCGGCCGGTCAAGCGGGCACAGATCCAGTATGCCTGGATGAACTCCGACGGCACATTCACCGCGTACCGTCGCGACGGAACCCTCACCGTGTTCCGCCGAAATGGCGAAATGGTCGCGCAGGTTTCCCTCGCCGGCAAGTTGGGGGACAGGTCCTGCGTGAACGAGATGCTGGTACCCGCAATGCCAACGCGCTACGCCTACATCCTTTCCTGCGAGAAAGGGGCGCTCGAGGCCAGACTCTTCGAAAATGGATCGCTGCGATCCATCGTTCCCCTGCAACACCTCGGGCCTAAAGAACGTGCAAGCGACGGCGCGAACGTAGTGCAGATCACCATCGGCTACCGAGGTGACGTGGGCCTGTATCTGCGCGATGGCAAGGACACGGAACTCATCGAAAGCAATCAGGACCTCTCCCAACGCAGCACACGCCGCGTCAGCGATGCGCCGGATCCTTTCCAAGACACCTTCAAGGGGAAGCGCGTTCCTTTCAAAAGCTACCTCTACGCCCCTGCCGCCCGCGCGTCCTCGGGAGCAGTGTCGGGCGCGGCGGGCAGGACCTATTACTTCGAGGGAGCCGCGCTCTTTAAGAATCTCTCGCTAATGCGACTGGACGACGGGGGTTCCGTCACAGTGGGACACTATGCTCTCAGTGAGGGGCTGGACATGGAGCGGCTGCATCAAGTACTCCCTATCCGGGAGTACCGGTTCATCTCGGATAGTGAAGTCATCGTCAATCTTGATGAAACGGGCACGTTCCTCGTCAACATCGACACCGGGAAGATCGTGCCAGTCAGCCACCAGTACTTCAGCCGGCGCGAGCAACTGATTGCGAACACGAAGGGTTCCTGGCTGCTCTATAGAAAGTATGGCACCAGAGTTCTGTACATTCCTAGCGGAGGAGAACCACGATGAACCTCACCAAAGGCGTCTCAATCGCCCTCGCCGCAGTTGGCCTGGCGCTCTGGCTCGGCTATGGGTATTTCTTCCTTCTCGACTCAACTCACTTTCTCGCGGAGAACGCAAGTCCTGTCCTTAGCCAAGTCATCTTGATCGTCTACGGATACGTGGTTTTGCTGATCGGCGTTTTTTTGGGCAGTGTCTATCGTCAACTGAAGGCTCTTACCGTCAACGCCACTGTCAACATCGGAAACGTTGTCAGATCAGCACTCGCGTCGAGGGATTTCTGGCTTGGAATGTTTGCTTCGCCGGTGGTGTACGTAGTGCTGCTGCAGGCTATCAACCTCGAGCGCTTCACGATCGCGGCGTTCATCGGCGTCACCCTCGTTGGCCTACAGAACGGCTTCGTTTGCAACGTTGTCGCCGACGCGTTGATATCGGGACGGCAACGACCCGCCAAGAGTGCCTAGCGTTTTCATGTTTGGCCTCCCTTGATCAGAGGGCATCGCAACGAAGGCGCGGGGAGCCTGGGCCGCCGGGACCGGGGCCGTGACCGCGCAGCGCGCGGCTTGATCGGATGTCCGGTGGCGTCCGCTGCATATGCTCCGTCGCCGCGCCAGCAAGCGCGGGCGGATTGCTTGGCGCAGGCTGGCGCGAAGACGCCGCCACCGCCAAGGGTGTACGCCGGTCGACGAGCGAGGCGCATGCACTGCGGAAATGGTTCTCTGGTCGATCCAACGCTCGCTAGGTGTGGCGTCGCCACAGCGCTCAGTTGCGCTTTAGGCCCAGAGGCTCAAGCGTCTTGTCGTAGTCCGACGTCAGTTGCACCACGCGTGCCTTGGCTTGCTCCAGCAACGCCTGCTGCGTCGCAAGCGCCACGTTGGCCTGATCCACCGCATCCTTGGCCGCTTTAGCGGCGGGATCAGTGGGATTGACGTTCGCCGCGGCAGCGACCTTCTCGTCTCGCGCTGTCGTCGCGTCGGTCACGCTGGTTGTCAACCTCTCGACCTCGCCCTGAGTTGCATCAAGGTCCGACTTGACGCCTTGCGCTTTGGCGAGCGGCGTGATCGCGGCGAGCTTGGAGCTGATATAGACGCCCTGGCTCACGCCCATGAGGAGCAGCGTGTTGGCATCCAGATCGGGGAACGCCGCGACTTGGAGGATGCGGGAGACAACGTAGATCGCCACCACGACCGTGAAGGCGAACATCTGCAGCTTGAGCAGGTCAAATCGGCCGTTGGTGCTGAGCATCTTCCAGAACTCTGAGCTGCCGGCGCTCGGGACGGTTGCCTGAATCGGTGTGGTCGTAGGTGGGGCAGCAGTCGAGCCCGAAGAGGTCGAGCCGCCGTTGGCCGCCGCGATGAATCGCGCGAGCACTGAACTGCTGCCGGCGATTCCAAGCAGCGCCATCATCGTGGCGGTCACGGTCAGGAGACTGCCCACCACGAGGAACACGTAGAACATTCCCCAGACTGTGACGACGGTCCAGATGAACATCTGCAACAGGGACAAGCTTGGATCGTTGTCGGGCCCCACGAACAGCCCGGACAGCCAGCGCGCCTCCAGTCCAAGGTGTTGCCTGCGGAGGCCCTTGCGCCACATGACAAATCCCAGGAGCAGGAGCGTCAACGCGACCGATACTACGGCGGCGGCGGGCTGGCTGACCAAGTTGAGCCCACCGAGCAACGCCGACTTCCCATCTCGGGTGGCAACGGAGACCCAGACGTAGTCAGAATTCCACAGGTTCGCCTTGAGGTTGCCTGGAATGTCGACACTGAACGTGCCCGGTGTCGCGCCTGCAATCGCTGTAGCCGATAGCCAGGTTCTGTGATCCAGGCTGGTGTTCACGCATGCGGCGAGCACGTCGCCGTCGTGCAAGCTCGCCGTGGCGGACGACAACGCGTCCGAGTGGCCGGTTACTCGCAGCAGGCTGTGAGCCGCGGTCGTCCTCTCGAGAGTAGCGAACGGCGCCGATGCCGCGATCAATGGCCTCGCGGCGAGAGGCTGCGTCAGGACGCCGTCGAAAGCAGAATCGCTGAGTGTGCCAAGCGTCGAATTCGGAGCAACCGCGGGGCGCGCTTCGGCATCGGTGCCGTTGAGCGTCGCCGAGCTCTCGTCGTCCGTTTTGACGTGATAGGTGCCCTGTGGTGTTGGCACGAAGACAGCGGGTTCTACAGCCAATAACTCGGCACCGTCCGCCTTGTGCAATACGAGAGGTTCTCCGTTCGAGCGAATCTCGAAATCGCCGTCACTCTTCTTGACAATCAGTGCTCTGCCCTTGAGAGGGATTCGAGCTGGGGCTGAAACTGGCGGATCGGGCAAGGCGATCGCCAGGGTGCCCACGGTTTCCACGTGCAGCGCAGCCTGCGGCCTAGTGCGAACCGACAGCGACACGCCGGCGGGAATCGTGCTGTCAGGCAGGCAACGCGCGATCGAGGACGCGATCTCATCGTTGACTTCGAACGTCCTGGGCTGTTCTTCATAGAGCCGCCACCAGGTGCAGCCGATGGCCACGACGATGACTGCGGCCGTCACGAATTGACAGACTCGGGCGAGCATGGGCTCTCTCCTTCATTCGAAGTGATCACGCTGTCAGGTGCCGACGTCCGCGTACGGGAGCGGCTCCTGCGCTCGGCGAGCGGCCTGGTTGGCGGCCAGCTTCAATTTGGCGACACTCTGCTGCGCAGTCAGGCGATCTACAGCGCTGGCGCTCGCGCTCAGCGCATCCAACTGCGCCTGAGCGAGCTCGGCGGCCTGCTTGGCCTGCAACGCGGTCAGGCGGAGGTCTTCCGCACTCGACGTGGCCGTGTCAGCCGCGGTCGACTTATCCGACGCTGCCTTCGCGCGCGTCGCCTTCGCGTCCGCAAGATCCTTCACGCCCTGCCCCGCTGCCGCCAGCAGATCTTGACCTTTGCTCGTGGAGGTGACGCTGAGATCCTGTAAGGTGTTGTCGGCGTTGAACTTGGCCGTCACCGTGCCGTCCGACAGCGGCGAGCCGCGAAGCCTCAGGACGTACAGATGCTCCGGATCCGCGAGCGTCACGGCGGTCTTCGACGAATCCACTGCCACATACTTCCCATTTTCCAGGTGGTATAGCGTCACCTGGTAGCGCTGCTTGGCGCGGAACGGCAAGCCGTTGACTTCATCGCCGGCGTGAACGCCGTCGATCGAGGCTACCTGCACTTGGGTCGAGCACGCGGTGATCAGTGTGAGGACGACGACGAGCGGGACGCGCGCGACGGCGGACGAGAAGTTGGGACGGGATTTCACTTCGGGGCCTCCTTGTCGCAGGGCGGAACGAGAACAGGGTCCGGCACAGTCATTGCTCCGGCTTGCTTGCTGAGCACCACCACGAATTCTGGTTGGTCTTTGAATGCCGCCGGGTTGCATGTGGCGGCGGTGACGAGCCTGACGCGCTGCGCCATCCTGGGCACGATCTTCGGGTCGTCCGGCTTTGCGTTGGGGGGGTCGGCGAGCGCGACGAGCGTCGATCGGAGCGCGTCGATCTGGCCCTGCAAGGCATCGCGTTCCGTTCTCGCCTTGACCATCTCGTCGATGGCATACCGCTGTCCTCCGCCGTCGGCCCGGGTGACATGGACTTCTGTCAGGAACGAGTCCAGCATGGCCACTCGCTGGATCTGTGCTTTTGCCTGTAGGGTCGCGCCCCACGCCGCTCGAAGGGATCGAAGCTGCGACTCCAGTTCACCAATGTCCTCGCCGAGCTTCTTCTTGCCGGACTTGTCGGCGTTCCGATCGACCTCCAGCGCGGCGAGACGTCTTGTCGCCACAGTCAAGTCGAACTGTCTGCGAGCGATCTGGCTCTCGATGTCCTGCAACATCCGTGCTCTCGATTGTTCGGGCGTGATCTTCGCGAATCGAGTCGCGATGGCTTGACGCTCGGCGTCGGCGATCTTGGTGTTGATTAGGTCGATCGCCGCGTTCTTGAGCGGGTCAAGATCGGGCTCAGCCTTGAGCTCCTTCAGGTCGTTCGCGGAACTCGTCGTCGCGTCCGCCACGCCTTTCTTCGTGGCAGCAAGTACGATCGCCGAGCTGGCCGACGCAGCAGGCGCGCGCGCGGCAACAACGGGCGGCTTCGCCAATTCCACTTCATAGGCCTTCTGTTTGTCCTCGACCTCCGTCTTCGATTTGGCCGTCGCCTCGATCGCGAGGCTCTTAAGACAACCTGCCTCGTCCGCGGTATCGTAGTAAAAGCGCGATTGAACGAGTTTGGCGACCGCAGAGGCCCGTTTGTTTTCATCGGCTTCGGCTACCTCCTGCCCGGCTTGCTCGCGAAGGCTAACCAGCCTGTCGAAGATGGTGCTCTCGACCGTGATGTCCTTGTCCGTCGTGGTTTTGCGAGGAACGAGCACCTTGATGCACGCACGCTCCTGTGTGTTCTTGACGAGAAAAATGTAGCTCCCAAGCGCATGTCCCTCGTCCTTGGCCACGCCCTTGCCTGCGACATCGATCACAGCGCCGATTGCTGCCTGGAGGGTAGCGACAACGCGGCTCGTGGTCGTTGTGGTTGACGTCGTCAGATTCCCGTTGTCGCCGAACGTGAAGTCGAACGTCCCGTCGACCAGCAGCGCCGGGTCGAGCCGGACGGAATAGCGCTGGGTGGCGTCCGGCACGTCGGTCTCGCTGAGCGTGTAAACCGCCTTGGTGGCGTCCGACGGATCTGGCGTGACGTCCACCGAATACTCAGGGCGCGTCATCATGAACGGAATGCCAGTGGAGCCGGCGGGCAGCGAGCCATCGTCGGGAAGCTTGTGCCCGACGTACGTCGTGCATCCGACGCATGTGAAAAGCAGGGCGGCCCCGCATGCCCTGGCCGTAAGTTGACGTCGTTGGTTCATCGGAGAGCCTTTTCCGTGCCGCGTTTTAAATAGATAGCTCGGCGCAGATACGCCAGGTAGTCGAGGCTGGCATGCCGATGGTCGGTCGCATGGAACCGGCTCTCGGCGGCATCAATGGCCTCATGCAGGGCCCTGGCGTCGCGCCGTGGCTTGGCCAGGATCCTGGCGATCTTCAGAAGCGCCATATCCTCTCGGATCCTGGCGGGTGCCTTCTCGGCGATTTCGCCCTTCAGCTCGGGCCGCGCCATGCCCAGTGATGCCGCCCGCCAATGCAGGTGAGCGCGTGCTTCGACACCGAGCGATTTGTCGGAGATCGACTCCTGCAGGGACTTGATGTCGAGGGATGGCGGATACGACTTTCGGTCCGAGAGCGAGGCCAACAGGATTCGAGCGGGCGAGTAGCGGCCTTCGTGCACTTCAACTTCTACGCTGGGGCTCCGGATCCCGAGACGAGGCAGATGCGCACTGATCCTGTAGTGGCCCGACACCGGAAAGAGAAGTCCCCGACGGTCCGTGGCGATGCAGAAATTCGACCGGGCCACGCTGTCTGCTCGCAGGCGCCGGGGCGAGCCGCCGCCGCAACTGAGCGCAGTCGGTTCGAGCGCCCGAACGCCCCCGTCGGGCGAGGTAAGCACGATCTGCAGCTGTCGGCCGTGCAACTCGAGCGAGCTGGGCACGTCGGCGGAGCCGTGGCCGCGGTGCATGCGCAGTTCCACATCGAAGGCCAGGGGTTCGCCGACCGCTAGCGACTGGTTCTGGATCCGCAGGTGGCATTGAACCGACGAGACCGCGTCCTGGGTTCCACCGGCTACGTTGGCATCGTCGAACGTCCCGCCCCAGGGCTGCACGTCGGAAAGCGGCGTGCGAACCAATCCCCTGCAGCATGACGCGGACATGGGCAGGCCTAACGGCTGGCGCTGGCCGCTTCCAAAGAAGCCTCGAAGCTGGCTCTTGTAGCCAGGGTCGACGGCCGCATCGATGGCCTTACGCCAGACGGTGGCGACGCTGCTCACGGTCGATCGGTCGTCCCATTGGTTCATGGCCGTCGGAAATTCGTCATCGGCTTCGCCGTGGGTCAGGTTCAGGACGTGGCCGATCTCGTGGGCATAAATCTGGAATCTGTCGTCGAGAGAGCCGCCTTGGTATGCGGACGATGCAGTGAAGACGGCACTGACGCCCCGTGATTCGAGATCGAGCAGGATCCCGTTGGTGTCTGGGCCGTCCGGAGACTGTCCCGCCAGCACGAGCACCGCGGGCGCGGTCTGCCCGCCCGGCGGGCGCATCTTTTCGATGAGCGCGTTCGCGACGTCCTCAGCTCTGGTCGGATCCGCTGGTAACGGCGCGCCGACGATGAAGTCCAACTGGACGTCCCAGACGCGAAAGTAGTCGACCAGCGACTTCATCGGTACCTCGGTGTGCGGATCGACGGTCACGCCGGCTACTGCGCTGATCGACAACGTCGCCTGAGCAACCATCGCTACCTCCTAGACCCATCTTGTCGCGCCACCGAAGCGGCGGGCCTACCACGCAGGCCGGTTCGAACCTCGGCATGCGAGCTACGCGAGGCTACAAGGCGACGAGCGCCTTTTCATCATCAAAATTGCGAATGCTCGGTGCGAGAATGCCGCCTTCGCGATTTATAGACAAGTTTGTTCAGCGACTGCCGAGCTGCGCCATCCCTATGAACGGATGTCGCTTCTGGCGCTCGTTTCACGTTTTCGCGCGCGCGAGATCGCACTCCGTTCCTCAAAGCAGCAGGCGTCATCGCCGTGCAGGCGAAGCACAAAGGGGCATCGCCCCTGCGGTCAGAGCAGAGCGCGCTCCGCAAACGAAACCAGATCGGCGCCCGCCACGATCATGTGGTCAAGCACTCGGATGTCGACCAGCGACAACGCAGTCTTGAGGGTCTGCGTCAGGAATTCGTCGGCCCGAGACGGTTCGGCCACACCCGACGGATGGTTGTGCACCAGGATCAGCGCCGCCGCATTGCGCGCCAGCGACTCCTTGACCACCTCGCGCGGATAGACCGACGTCTGGCTCACCGAGCCGCGGAACAGCTCGACGTACTCGATCACCCGGTTCTGCGCATCGAGCAACAGCACCGCGAAGACCTCGTGCTGCAGCGCTCCGAGTTTCACCCGCAGGAAGTCGCGCACCACCTGCGGTGACGAAAGCGCCTCGCACCCGCGCAGTTTCTCGCCCAGGATGCGCTGCGCGGCCCGCAACACCTCATCGGCTTCCGCCGGTCGGTAGTCGCCCGCCCCGTCGCGAACCAGAAGAACGGAAGGATCGAAAGAGAAGAGATCGTGCGCCATCGTCGGCTCCCTGAATCGGGCGGGATTGCCCGAGACCGGCTCCGTCACGACGCAGCGCAGGGGTCAAGGTTCGGAGACGGCCGCCAGGACGCCAGCGCACACCGTGCGCGCAGACCTTGACGACGAGAACGGCGTGATACGGTGATGGGAACAGCAAGCCGGCCCCAATACGCCACCACATTGACGCAAGCAGAGCGCGCAGGCCCGCCGCGCCAGCAAAGGGCTGAAGGCGTGAGGAATGAAAGCCAGATGGCTGCGACTCACACCTGAGGCACGGCGCGCAGGACGACTGCGCGACCCGAAGGGACACACCCGACGGTTGGTGCGCACGCCCAGTTGCGCCACACTACCGGTCCGGACGTTGATCTACGCCTTCGGCACCCGTATGGAAGAACCACGCGAATGAGTGACTACTTCAGCGACCGAGAGAATGGGCCACGGGCGCGCACCGAGCAGACGGTCTCGCCCACGGTCTGGGCTGGCCTCGCGGCGATGGTTCAAACGCTAACAAACAACGGCGGGTTTGGCCTGCGATTTCCTGAATGTTGTCCGGACGGACAAGCCATTTGTGGATGCGATGTGGAGGCCTTGGGGGTCACCGTGATGGCAGAGATGCCAGGGTTGGCTTGGCCGCTCGAAACCACTCATACGGTGGGGGATGGGTTCTCGTCACAGCGTCTGCCGTTTGCGCCTGCCACCATGCTGGTACTGGACTTTGTCGAATTCCTCCACGCTTCGGTGGCGAGGCCGATTCCCGGGAAGCACCACGCCTTCTTCAGTCATCACCATCTGACTTTCGATCAGCAGGCCGGGCAGGATGAGCTACGTGCAGTCGTCAACCGAATCTTCGCGCGGAACGGAGTCGCATTTGAAGTGTTGTCGACAGGCCGCGTCGTGCGAGTGCTTCCACCGGTGCTCGGCGAGGAACTGAAGCGAACGATGTTCGACACTGGTGATCGAACACTCGACAACATGCTGGACGAGGCACGACGCAAATTCTCCGACCGGGCTCCGTTCGTCCGGCGGGAAGCGCTTGAGCGCCTCTGGGACGCCTGGGAGCGATTGAAATCACTGGCGGACCCCACCGACAAGAAGCGGTCAGTCAAACTCATTCTCGACGCAACCGCACAGGAGCCATCATTGCGAGCCAGGTTGGAGGAGGAGGCGGTAGAACTGAACTCTATCGGGAACAGCCACCTCATCCGTCACGCCGAGGTCAGCCAAGTGCCTGTCATCGATGTGGATCACGTCGACTACCTCTTCCACCGCCTGTTCGCGATGATCCAATTGATGCTACGCAAGAAGAGCACCATCTGATCGATTCGTGGTTCTCTCGAAGTGCATGCGCGTCTTGAATCGCAAGATTGGGCAACCCTTCGAGATATGAGCTGCACTGGTGACTGGTCACCAGCCTTTGAGACGACACCCTGATTTTGACATCGAGCGTCAGGGTAGTGCTCGCTGTTTGAACACCTCGCGAACATGCCAGTCAAGGAATTCAGGATTTGGGATCTCCTCAGTTCGCCGCGGAACACCCAGGACGCCGCCATGGTGCCGCAGCAACACGCCCTCGACCTCTCGTGAGCCGTTGACCTGCTCTGAGACCAGGACGTGATAGTTGGTACCGATAGTGAAGGCGCCGAAGTCGAATAACTTGTGATGCAACGAGCACAGGGCGATGCCGTTGCTCACCGTGTCCGGGCCCCGCGCCTGGTGCCATTTGATGTGTGCTGCCTCAAGGCCGACCGTCAAGGATCCGATACGCAAATCGAGTCCACAAAGTGCGCAGCGGAACTGGTAAGCGACGAGTACGGCGCCACGGAAGTTCGGATCTCGCCGGCGCGGCACTACGACGGTCGTCGTGCTGGCAAAGCCGACAGCGTCCAGTATGTCTTGATGTAGGGTCCCGGGGAAGTTCGCTTCAAGGACATCGGATGCCGCCTGTGCAATCGTTCCAGGCTGGGCTAACAGGGCTCGCTGAACATCCGGAGTGAACTGGCCGCGCGCGTGCGCCGCGCGCAGCGCGGACACGCCAGGTTCGGCTCCGCTGTACCAGTGCGTCGCTGCGGCGTCGGCGGTCACCACCCAAATGTCGTCAGTCTGCAAACGCCAGAATGGGTACTCCGGATGCTGCACCTTCCTGGTCGGCCCGAATTCCTTCAGGAGCGCGCGAAGCTTTGGTTCGCTTTCCTCGAATGACAACGACGCCTGACCGCGCGAGAGAGCCCCTAGCGCAAGCAGTACAAGCAGCGGTTTGTTCGGCGCGCGTTCCGAGCCTCGCTGCCAAACGTTGAGGTCTCGAAGGCGTTCGCCAATGGGAAGCGTCATTGAGATCTCAGCGTCGCATGTACCGAAGGGGATTCAGCCTGCTTTGGCTGTGCCCATTGAGATGTGAGTGCAAGTTGGGCGACTGCCTAAACGCCAATCAAACGCCCGTCAGGATCGCTCCAATTGGGCAGTGCCAATTCCCGGGGAATGATAAGTTCCTCGCGCATTGGTGGAACGCCGCCCGGTTGTTCCCTGAGCTGCTCAACCCGCTTTCTTAGCCGCGCGATCTCGAGTGCAAGTACCCTGTCCAATTCCCTCGGGTACACATAGCTGCTAAAGCGCGCAGGGTCGGTGCCAAGTTCAGACTTGTATGCGAGATGCAAGATCCTGAAATGCACGCTCGCAGCGCTGAGGTACGGCAAGACTTTATCGTCGATCAGGCCGGATTTGTCGGAGATGAGCTTCCTCAATTCTTCAGCATTGCTGCAAACGATCTCGATGATCTTTTTATCACCTTGCGACAGCTTGTCTCGCCACTCGCCGTCGAATAGTTTTGTCAGCATTCGATAGCCTTCCGGCTGTCGAGCTCTGACGTCCTGAGCAAGAATGTGATTGGCCCTCGCGAGAAGCTGAAACGGCAGGTAAAACCCATCGAGTTTCGCTTGAATATCCCGGAGCTCTGTCTCGTTCGCCTTCTGCCAAATCGCAGCTTCGTTGTTCCTTTGAGCTGCCTCAGCTGTCTTTGCGGTGTTTTCGGTGGCGATCTTCAGTCCCAGCCAAACTCCAACAAATGCCAGCAACCCTGACACGAGCGGCCCGACCACCGGCACGAAAAAGGTCCACCATGGGGCTGCCGCCTCAGCAGTGTCCAATTTGAGCGGAGCGATCGATTCCACCTTCACGACGAGTGGGGACGCGATCTGTGCAGGTGCAGGTGCAGGTGCAGGTGCAGGTGCAGGTGCAGGTGCAGGTACCGGTGATGCTTGCGCGATTGCGACACTGCCCTGTCCGAACGACAAGACAAACAACACGCATAGAAGAAAGCGCCTCATATCTCCTCCGAAAATATTTCGTATTGTTTCAAAGATGGCGATTGAAGACGTTTAGATGGAGCGGCGTAACTTTCTCCATGGCAGCAGTCATTCTGCTCGCCGCGCAATGCAGGTGAACCAGTCGACAGAGTGGGCTCGCTCCAACGTCCCGGCCGACTGCAACGAGTCACTCGATTCGACGACGTGCAGACCAGCATGCACGAGCTGGGCAACCCATTCAGCAGGTTGGAAGTACGTAAACCAACGACCCTTTGAGTCCAGTCCTTCGCCAACGCCGCACTTCACGGAGCTGAAAAGATAGCCTCCGGGCCTCAGGATGCGCCGAGTCTCTGCCAGCGCCGTTTGAATGTCATCGCGCCGCAGGTGAAGCAGGGACGCCGCTGCCCACGCCCCATCGAAGCTTCGGCTTGCATACGGCAAGGCGCGAAGATCACCGACGACAACCGGACACTTGGAATATGCTTGAGCCAACCGAGCAAGCGGCGCCGAAGCATCCAATCCGCTCGCATGAAAACCAAGCCGAGAAAATGCGCGAAGGTCCCGCCCAGCACCGCAACCTAGATCGACGACGCTAGCACCGCTCGGCAGATGTTCGGCGAAGAGTGTCAGTGCCTCCATAGGCAGCGATAGCGTTGCTGCACTGTAGCTGCCGGCGTTCTGGTCGTAGAAATGCTTGGTCGAGTCATAGGACTCGACTCTCCCAAGCGTACGGCTCGAATTGGAAATCAAATTCACGGGCATCCTTGCGGCCGTCGGCGGCGCACTGCCCCCGATCGACCATTCATACGTACTGCAGGCTCAAGCGTCGCATCACGCTTAAACCGCCCTGCCTAGCCAGGTGCCAGGTGCCAGGTGCCAGGTGCGCAATGCATGGACATGGTGGCCCGCGGCTGGCTCATCAAATGAGCCATCAAAAGGTTGAGACATCAATCTGGGTGTCTGAAGACCCAATGCGCTCGCTGGCACCCGGAATAGATCAAAAAAAACCGATTCGACAGCCCCGATGTCTGGAGGGGTGGCAGGCGCCTGCGCCACTCTCGGATTCGCATGGCGCCTGCCTTGTTCCGCGCCGAGCCTACGCCAAGGCACTCTTGCACCCCATCCTGCCATAGCTTTTAACGTCGAGTCGAAGCCATGACCGCTGCTTCTTGGCGAATTCGATCCCGCCCGCCCTGCCTGATGGTTCCATTATTGTGGCATTTGCATTTTGTATTCCGTTTTGCTATAGTCCATTCCACAAGTGCAGGAGCGCCCCTTGGCAAGACTCAACGTCCAGAACGAGCGCGTACAACGCCTGATCGCCGAGCGCGTCATCCCCCTCTTCCTGGCGTCGGGCAGCACGGCGGCGCTCACCAAGACTTTGAATGACGCCCTGCGGGAAGCTGGCATCAGTGGCACCCTTCATCCAAACCGCCTTCACACGCTGTTGTCGAACGACGTAGCGCGCGGACTGAACGAAGCCACGATTCAGTTGACGGAACAAGCCTCAACACTTGCATTCGCCAACACAGGGCTCATTTCGGCTCGTGCAGCGCAAGCACTGCTGACCCTTCGAAGCGAAGCGTCCCGTCTTCATCTTTTCGCCAGCGCGACCGTCGATGAAGTCGCCCAGCGACTGAGCATTCCTTCTGCTGTTGCAGTCAAGTTGTTGGAGGGAAGCGCGGCGCTGGCAAACCTTGGCTCTGCGCACGCCGCTTCTGCGGATGACCGCCCCAACCAGCGGCAAGACCCACCGGATTGGAGCTATCAAGACACCGCCGTCTTGCGGTGCATCGAGGCATTCGGGCGACGTCCTGGCGGCCGAGTCGGCCTGATATTGCCGACCGGTGCCGGCAAAACGCGCACCGCGCTGCGCATTGTGCTGACCATGCTGCACAAAGCTGGAGACCCGAAGGCGCCAGCGTTCTGGGTCACCCATCGTCGCAACCTGCGCGAGCAGGCTTTCCGAGAGCTGCAGAAGCTTGTGTCAGATGGCCACGAGCAAATCGCTGTCGATCGCTTGATGGAACTGGCCAATCGAATCAAGTTTGTCATGGTCGGCGACCTCACGCCGCTGCTAGAGGGCGCTGCCGTCAAGCCGGCATTGATCGTGGTCGACGAAGCTCACCATGCCGCTGCACCCTCCTATCAACCCGTTTTCGCAAACCCCTGGGCGGCACCAGTTCTGCTGTTGACAGCGACCCCGAATCGGAGCGATCAGATGCCGATCGGCATCGACGAGATCGCATTCACGATCACCTATCGCGAGTTGGCCGAGCGCAGGGCCGTCCTAACGCCCAGGTTTCTCGATTTTCCGGTCCAGGATTTCGATTGGTCGCCTGACGCTGTCGCAGACCTGGCGGACTACGTCATCGATCGTACCTATGCTGAGTTCACTAAAGTGCTGGTCCTCGCCCCACGTGTCGATAGGGTTGAAGAGTTCTATCAGGCACTGGTTGAGCGCCTGCCCGACGACCATCCGCTGGAAGTGGAGGACATCGGCTACGTGCATGGAGCGGGCAATTCTCTGGGCATCGGCACCGAGGACTTCCTCGCGCGCTTCAGCAACAAGCCCCGGGCCGTTTTGATCTCGGCCCAGCTGCTATTGGAGGGATTTGACGATCCGGGGATCAACACAGTTGTGCTCACCTATCCTTCGACCAGCGTGATTCGTCTGATGCAGGCGGCTGGCCGCTGCGTTCGATACGCCCCCGACAAACGGGCAGCCTACGTTGTTCAGGCTCGCAACGACAGCATCGCGTATCACTTCGATCAGCGTTGGCTGTACCAAGAGATCGACGACTTTCTTCGGCCCCACCTGCAGGACATCGAGTACGGCAGCATCACCGACTTGACGGAGCGCGCCACGTTGCTTCTTCAGACGCACAACGTCGATCCGATCGTTATTGCTCGCGCTCTCAGCCGACTCGAAACAGTCACCCCAGGGGAATCCTGCCGACTCTTCCTTTATGGACTGCCCTACTTCGGCATCGAGGACGAATTTGGCAGCAAGGCGCGGTGGGGCGTTGCACTCGAAACAACGGCGTCATCCGTGATGCTCCGCAGTCTCTTCAACGGCTATTGCGCCCTGGGCGCTGACCTTTCCGACCCCTCCGACTACCTGCTGCGTGACGGCGCCGCACACGGCGTAGGCAAGGACCTGACAGCTGGCAGTAGTTGGCTGGAGATGATGGGCTTGCTTACCGCAAGCTATTTCGCCAAACGGGAGGTTCATGGTCCGGCCCCTATCGAATCTCCAGGCAGCCGCCCGTATCGCGCAAACGCGGCGACAACTTGGCTCAAGTACGTCACTTTCAATTTCCGTCCCGCTGTACCGAACGCACTTTCGGAGTTTCTGCGCGACTGCCACAACCTCACCGAGATCGAGGCCCTGTACCTGGAAGAACCAACCAGTCATGCCGCTGCAGTGAAGGTCCCATTGCCACTGGGTGGAGCAGAAGCTTTCTTGCTCGACGCGGCGGCCAGAAGGGAGCTCGATACAGCCACTTCGTCGTTGCGTGCACGGTTGCTGGACGCCGAGCCGATCGACCAGTTCAGTGTGTTGGCAGGCTTCCTAGCGGGCTCGGCATATCGGGGGCTACCCATCCGTCTATTGGCACGCACAGAATTTCTGCTAAACGCACCGGATCGTCTCGAACGCATCCTAGTTCTCCATGACCAGACGAATACAGAAGCGAAAGGGGTAGACCATGCCTGAAAAAGTAGTACCGATTACAGAGCTGCAAGAAGCCAAGCTCGTGCCATTCGAGAAAATCTTCCTCGATCCCAACAATCCGCGCATCGCGCCTGAAGATCCACCTGGATACAACGATCCGGACGCGCTCTTTGCAGACGGTCTGCAGGGACCCCTGGAAGCGCGCGTGCGCTCAGTCTACGAAGTGACTAACCTGGAAGAATCCATCCTCACGCACGGCTGGGTTCCGATCGATTCCATCATCGTGTGGGAGCACCCGAACAAGCCCGGCTTCTATGTAGTCGTTGAAGGCAACACTCGTACGGTCGCGCTCCGCGCTCTTCGTGGCGAACGACTTGAACGCGAACGCAAGAAGCTCGAGAAGGTCAAAAAATCGAAATTCGGCGAAGAGGTGAAGATTCAGGAAGAGACGATCAGGCGCCTCGAAGAGATTTTCGAGAGAACGAGCATGCTTCGAGTGTTTCCGGTCGCTGCAAAGACGGTCGAGCAGTTGCAAGCTATCCTCCCGAGACTGCTTGGCGTTCGCCATATCAGCCACGCAAAAGAGTGGAAGCCATACGCGACTAACCTGTACATCCTTTCCCTGTACGAAGACTTGTTCCACAAGCGTCACGGAGGAAAGACCGACCTGCGGCTCGAGGACGATCTAGTCAAGGCAGTCGCAGCTATGGTGTCGCTGGGTGACACCAAAACGCGCCGAAACATTCAGGCCGCGTCTGCGTTCAGTCACTTCAAACGCGACTTCGAACACCGCCTGCCCGACGGTGATAGCTTCAGCGATGCTGATCACTACTTCTTCGAGCTCATCCTGCAGAACACGTATCCCAAAGAGCAATTTGGGTTCACGAAGGACATGCTGAAGCTCCCTTCGGAATCCGAGGAGGTACTCTTTCAATGGGCGTTCTCGAAGCCTCGCAACGGCAAGGACGATGACAACGACAATGTGCTCTACAAGGCTGAAAGCATTCGTTCTTGGCATCAGATGTCGAAGTACGACACGGGCGCGGGAACTAGCTTTGCGAAGCAGCTCGACGTCGAGGCGCCATCGGAGGCTCCGCCTATCCGCAAGGTCGAGGCTGAATACAGTATGCACAGGACGCAGCGCACACCGATCGACGCGTTGAGCTCATTGCTGAAAGCGCTTCAAGAACTTAAGGTCGATACGCTCGTGTCTCAGCAAGAACATCTGGAGCCTATCCTGGAGAAGGTTTCTCAGGTGGTTACCCGTTACCAGAAGATGATGAAAGCGGTTGCCGAGTGACGCGGTGACTTGGATCCGATGACGGCGGCGTTTCGCTAGCCGAGGCAACGGATCGGTCGAAATCTTAAAGTCTGCGCAGGAAAAACATGTCAAAGATCCCGGGAGTGAAGAAGCTCGCGAAGTTCACGAAAGAAGTTCGCGGATCGTTTGGTCGGTTCAAAACAGACCACAGCCATCAAATTTACTTTTTGAGCACTAGCGTTCCAGTTCAGCACGTCAGCGAACTCTCTACCGCAGGTGAACTTTTCAGTTCCGAAAAGATAAAATTTGAAGAACTGATTCAACGAGACATTGACCATCGCCGCGTTCAGAAGATCGCCAATGACTATTTGAGCAAAGGCGCGGGTCGAGTGGTGTTTTTCCCACCCTTGTTGGCTTGACCTTGCCCCTGGGAATCGCATCCCATAGCGGGCGGCATTACGCGGCTCGCTTTTCCTGGGCAGCGAGCCAAGCCCGTTCGAATTGCATCGGGCTGA
>FSWB01000447.1_pt1 | contig 18413 bp, 17 predicted proteins | sample 1637871 | NCBI WGS metagenome assembly FSWB01 (sample SAMEA3914789, study PRJEB12502) | metagenome | biome: forest; material: soil | place: Canada | collected 2011-07-03 | depth 0.3 m
CCGCCCTGTCCTTGTAGGTCAGGGACAAGCCTAAGGGGTGGGTCAGATTTCGATGCAAACTACCCCCAAACCCGGGTCAGTTCTGCGTGCACGCGCCCAGCCTTCGAGGCCTCCGCAAGAAGGCGGGCTATTCGATTGCCGAGCTATCGACGCTGCTGCAGATGCACGCCAATACCCTGAAAAAGCATGAAGCGGGGTTGACCGACGTCGGCGCCCAGGTCCTGTGCGCGCTCGCCCAACTTGGCTGGGATGTGCACTACATCCTTCTCGGCACGTCGTTCGACAAAGCGGTCAGCGAGGCCATCGATTGGTCCGTGGTGACCGAGATCATTGAGGAGGTCGACAAGACGATTGCGCTGAACAACGGCCCTGTCACTCGCGAGATGCGGAACGCCATGATTCGCAACGCGTACAGAACCTACTGCAGCACCATGCTGCCGCAGCCAGCAGAGCCGGTGTATGTCGAACCAAGATCTGCAAAGTCTGCTTGAGTCGAATCAAGAGGCTGCCAACGACAGTGCGACGCCGGCGTATTTTGCACGCCGGGCGTATGAAGAGGTCATGGCGAGCGCACAGGCCGCAACGTCGCATAAAGCAAGGCGCGGTATATCGACGTACTGGGACCGCAGGTCGGAATTTCTCGTCCCTGTCGGCAAGTGGGGAGGGCTTATCTTTTTTTTGCAGTTCGCTGCGGGCCTGTGGCTTGCTCGCAACATCGGGCGGCACTTCTCAGATGGCCCTTATGACGTCAGCGCTTTTAAACTTTCGACATTTCAAATCGTGTGCAACTACCTGGCTGGCTGGTAGGGATCTTCGAGCTGCGTGCCATGCATCGCGGGTGGTTTCCAGACGAGACTGTTTTTAGCTTTTGCGCGCGATATCGAGTCCTGAGCGGACACCGACTTTCGGCGGAGACTACGCTCGATCTATTCCGCCATGCGCGCCTGGGATCGGCGCATGACTTTCCGTGCCGCATCGATCGGTTCTGCGCGCGGATGGATGGCCAGATGGGCACCAGCGAAGAGGTCATTCGCCAGCACACCATACTGCCCTTCTACCTCCCATTCGTGTCGGCGGAAAAGGCCGACTTGGCGGTCAGAACCCTCCGCGGCGACAGCATCGGCAGCCTGAAGTTTGTTTTGGGCCTGCTGACCTCCGGTTTTCGCGCCGCGCATCCATTGAAGGCCTGCGCGGAGTGTATGAATGAAGACGCCGATCGCTTTTCAGTCGCCTACTGGAGGGTATCGCATCAACTCCCGGGCGCCTGGTACTGCATCCGGCACAAGACTCCGCTGCTCCTCAGCCGCCAAAAGATCAATGGCGTGCAACGTTTCAACTATATGCTGCCGGCTAATGCCGAACTGTACCGGTGGGATTCGGAGCCTTCGATACTGCCGGAACAGGAGGATGCCCCCGGCATGCTGTTGGCGCGTGTCGTATCGGAGATATGGTCAGCTTTGCCTGGTGAGCACTATTCGTTGCCCACCGCGGCGCCCGTGTACAGCAATCGTATCGTTGAACGTGGATTCGTGAAACGCTCCGGCCGACCGAATCTGCAATCGGCCGCCGCCAGCTTCCTGGACTTCTGCATCAGTCTGCGGCGAGCGCCCGACTCATTGCCATTGCCGTCGAACGAGACTGACTCGCACCGCTGGCTATCTCGGATACTGCAGTCGCCCAAATCAGGCATGCATCCTCTACGCCATGCAACTACAATCACTTGGCTGTTTGGGAGCTTCGAGGCCTTCAGAAAGCAATATCGTTACGCCGCGATCACTCAATCGGAGCAACGTGGACTGGCTTTTGGCGCGTCGGGCGGCCGAGTCGTCGCCAACGCTGACAATGCCGTCCGCCAGTCGCTGCTTGAACGGGTGAGGTCCGGCCTGTCGGTCCGCAAAGCGAGCATGGACGCCGGTGTATCGATCCAAACGGGCCTGGCTTGGGCCGCTGAAAGCGGCATTGATGTTGAGCGACGACCGAGCAAGCTCCTGCCTGAAGTTCACGCAGAACTGGTTAGCGCGGCATTGGCCGGTAATGCCAAGGAACAGATTGAAAGCGATCTTGGGATCTCGCGAACCACGCTAAACCGAGCCATACGATCAGTGCCCGGCCTGGCGGCGAAGTGGCGAGCAGCACAAGGGGTAGAGCTTCTAGCGGCGCATCGGGCTCAGTGGCTAGCAGCAATCAACGACCATCCTACGCTTGGCGCAAAGGCGCTGCGATTGATCGAAGAGGATCTATATGCGTGGCTGTATCGACACGACCGCCAATGGCTACTCGCAATCACGCCGCGTGATCCCATCTGCCGCCATCACGCACCAAGAGTGCAGTGGGACGCTCGCGACGTAGAGTTGGCATCAGCCGTGAGAGTGGCGGCACTCGAACTGAGTCAAGAGCGTCCCGGGGCGCGGATACAGCTCCGTCACCTTCGCGAGCGGGTTCACAGTCTGACGCCTCAGTTGTCCAATCTCCATCGATTGCCTCTCACACTAAAAGCTATCGTGGCGGCGATGCAACGTCGCAAAGAAGCCTGAGCTCTGTGAATTACGTAATCTCGGAACGGTCCCCCGCCTGCCCGATGCGACACTTAAGCCAGTCCTCCACGGCATTCTGACTGCAGCCCCGGCTTTAGCCCAGGACATTCAATACCCTCGCCTGGACGACTATTTGCAGCGCGGGGGCAATAGCTCCGCCAATTTCGCTGCAGTACTGCTGGAGCGTTAGGCGCCAGCGGCGTAGCGAGCCAACCGAATCCGAATCTCCCGCTTCGGCAACCGACAACGAGGGTGCGCGTCCAGGTCACTAAGCGCTCTGTGCAAGTCGTCATTGGATACGTTGCCTGATTCCTCCAGTCGATCGACAACCCAAAGTACGCCGTGGCAAGGAACATCGGACTTATCTGCAAGCGCGCGAAGAACTCCGTCCCCAGAGAGCAATATCCATTTGCGACTTGATGCGAGAGAAAAGGCGAACGTGTCTGGAACTGACAGTGCACGCGATTCGGCACGGAGCTTCTGGGCACGCTCAGTCTCCTCAGGCTGAAGGGTTTCAACCTTCAGCCCGAGTTTCAGGAGCCTCTCACCGCCGAATGGTTCCAGCTCGCGCCGGTACAGAAGATCCGGCACCACAAAAGTAGCGTCCAGGGCAAACACTACCTCAAGGAGCCCCGCGCGCTCCAAGTCGATCAGTACAGAAGTGTCCGAGACCAGTACGATCATTCATTCGTCACAGACGGTGGCGAGTCCATTCGTTGCGTTAGTATATGTACTGATATACCAAGCAGCTCCGCCGCTCGGGAATCCGAAATTGCATCTTCTGCCAAGGCCCGATAGCAAAGCCGCTCAAACCGTTTCGGCCTCTCCGAGGGAAGAGCGTGCGGCTCCTTATAAGGTGGGTCCCGCCATCCCTGGCGCTTGAATTCTTCGAATAGTCCACGGAAAAGCGCATCAGGGAAAATTCCGAGATCTTTGCATCGGTACGTGAGTGCTTGAACGCTTACGCCGAACAAGACTTTGAATTGAAAGAGTTCGCCCCAGCCTATGGAACTGCGATGCTTCCCGATTTCGCGCCAAAGCGCTTCGTCAGGCATTAGGAACGCCCCGGCAAATCGATGCGCTGCCTTCTCTTCATTGAGCGATGGCGCAACATCCATTACCAAATGCCCGAGTTCATGCGCTAACGTAAAACGCTGCCTCTCACCCCAATCGCCTTGATTAACAACAATCACAGGAACCGGCTCATGCCCGGGTCGACGAACTCGGCTCGACAAACCATCAATGCCATCCTGATCTAGTGCGAGAGTTTTTATACCTTGTTCTTCGAGCAGCTCGAACAAGTCCGGAATTGGGTCGAGTCCCAAGCCCCACGCCTCTCGTAGCCTCCGAGCTGCGCTTTCGGCATCGCCCATTTCCCGCACGGGATACGGCGCCTCTCGCGGCTTGTTCCAGTTCACCGACGGCATCGCTAGTAACTCCTCGACCGCCAGATAGCGACCAAGCAGGTCTAGCGTCTTTGCCCGGATCTGCGACTCATGCCGCTTCGAGGAGACGTCCTTCTTCCGGAACTCGACATCTTCGAGGACCAGATTTTCGTCGTCCAATAAATAGTCCTCGGAAACGTCGAGCGCCTGCGCAAGCCCAACCAGCACGTCCGAACCTGGCATCGCCTCGTTTCGCTCGTACTTTCCGATCGCCTGGGCCGTCACGAGGTTTCCAATTTTTGCCTGAAGTTCGCGAAGCGATAGCCCCGCTGCCCCTCTAGCAATCTTTAATCTGTTTCCAATCAATGGGTTTCTCCTGCAAGCATTGGTTTACAGATTGACTTATTTTTATTGTTTTGTAAACTACCCTTCATCGATCATTCCGTAAGAGTAGCTCAAATGGCCTAACCGCCGAGGTTTCACAGTATGCGCTCCCCACCGCCTTTTCCCGCTGGATTCACGCAGTTAGAGGACTACCTCCTCGCCGACGTGGCCGTGCGCATCCAACTCAGCCCGACTGACTACGCAAAGGCGGTCGCTCGTTACGAGACCATTAACAACCATATTGACCGCCCAAGCAGCCCGCTGTCTGGCCTGGTCGAATTGTTTTACCCCCAAGGGTCGATGGCAATCGGCTCGACCATCGCCTCACGTCTGACCACAGACGAATTTGACGTGGACACCGTAGCACAGCTGCTACTGCCACCAAATACCCAACCGCAAGTTGCGCTCGATCTGCTGTATGAGGCCATCCGGGGAGAGCCTGGATCGCGCTACTACGATGTGGCCAGGCGCCAGACTCGCTGTGTCACCATCGACTACGCCGACCGCATGCATGTTGATGTGACGCCGATGGTCCGACTGAGTCAGATGCCGGAGCGGGAAAGCGTCATCTTCCATCATCGCCCGGAGGAGCGGTCAAATCCTGGGTACCGCAAGATCGCGAACCCCTATGGGTTCGGAATCTGGGTGATCAAGAATATCCCTCGGCAGCCGTGGATCGAGGAAGCGTATGCCGTGCTCGCTAAGAGTCGCGGCATCGCGCTGAGGGCAGATGCCGAGCAGGACCCCGTTCCCGACCAAGATTCGCCTTACCGGAAGCCCCTGTCGATCGTCGCGTTGCAGCTACTGAAGCGGAACAGGAATGTCCGCTACGATGCCCGCGACGTGCGCCGACCTCCGTCCGTGCTGCTGTCGCGCTCCGTTACGGACAACGCCGGCCACGCCGTTCGGCTCTCGGATGAGTTGCTGCACCAGGCGCGGCAGCTCCTTCATAAACTGTCTGATTGCCAGAAGCAGCGTACCCTGATTCGCGTCTGCAATCCGGTCTGCGAAGAGGATGTGCTAACCGACCGATGGCCCGAGACCTTCGATGATCAGGCCTTGTACATCAAGGACCTCAGCCATTTCGTGGAGCAGATCCAGCGCATTCAATCGGGCTGCCCGCTGGACGAAATGCAGGACATCTTGGCCGACCTGTTCGGCGAGCGGCCGACGCTCGAGGTCGTGAAATCGTTCGCCGATGAACTTGGCGCGCCGATCAGGCAAGGGGAGAGCTACTACGCGCCCGGAATTATCAAGTCCGCCGGCAGCATGCTCGGCGCCAGCGCTGCGGCGGCCGCCGGAACGGCTCGTGCTACGCCCAAGCACACGTTTTTTGGCGATTGATGCACAGCGCCGACGCACAAATCGGCTCGATGAGGCGGGACTGGCCGACGTTCAAGCTCACTCACCGCTCCGGTGGGCGCCTAGTGTGGAAGGGCCACCTACGGCCATTGGGCCGAGAATACCTTGTGAAAATCGAGCTGGACGCGCATCAATACCGTGGTTTTCGAGCAGGTCTCTGGGCGGCGCCCAGGATCACCGTTCTCGAACCCATCATTGATCGGCGCCCGGCAGATCCGGTCACTCCGGTGCCGCACGTCTATCAGAACAAGGAAGACCCGGCTTATCCGCGCCTGTGCGTGCACGATCCTCAGGAGCGAGAGTGGCATGGTGACTGCTTGATCGCCCACACCATAGTGCCGTGGACTAGTGAATGGCTCGCCTGTTACGAGGTATGGCGGGCAACCGGCATCTGGGTCGGAGGTGGCCGCCATCCGGCACCACCCCCTAAGGAGCCTGGCTGATCGTGGACGACGTGCAAAGACCTCCCGCGCGATCAACTGGCTCGCTGAAGCAGCGTCGTGTGCAGTTGCCATGGCCGGCGAGTCGGCCGTTCCGGATATTGAGCATCGATGGCGGCGGCATTCGGGGCATATTTCCTGCGACGGTGCTCTCTGAGTTTGAGCGCCGCCATCTGGGCGGACGCTCGATTGCTGACTACTTCGATCTGATCGCCGGAACGTCGACGGGCGGCATTCTTGCCCTTGGTCTTGGGGCCGGCCTGAAGGCTTCGGAAATGGTGGATCTATATGTCAAACGGGGCCGCGAGATTTTCCCGCCACCGGCCAAAGGACTTTGGGGGGCGGTTACGTCGTTTTGGCACTCGGCGCGAAATGCAATCTTCTATCGCTACGACCGAAGTGCGCTCGAACGTGCCCTTACCGACGTGTTAGGGCCTCGGACGCTGGGTACGGCTACCACCCGCCTTTGCATCCCCTCTTTCGAGGGCTCCTACGGCGAGGTCTACATTTACAAAACTCCGCATCATCCGGACTTTCATCTTGATGGCGCCCGGCCGATGGTCCAGGTCGGCTTGGCAACTGCAGCGGCGCCGACATTCTTCCTTCCCCTTGCACAGCAGGGTCATCTGATGGTCGACGGCGGCGTGTGGGCCAACAATCCGATCATGGTTGGTTTAGTCGACGCACTTTCATGCTTTGATGTTCCGCGTCACCAAGTGCACGTCCTGAGCATAGGCTGCGGAGAAAGCGACTATCGCTTCGGCAAACGGAAGCTTAATGCGAGCGGAACGTTGACCTGGTTGGACTTGGTCTTCACAACGATGCGCCTGCAGTCGCAAAACGCACTCGGGCAGTCGCGGCTGCTCGTTGGCGCCGAGAATGTAATCCGAATCGACCCACCAGAACTTCGCCCCGCAATCGCGATGGATGACTGGCTGCGCGCCACCGAACTGCTGCCGGCGCATGCTGTTGCCATGGCTGAGCGATTCGCTACCGTGGTTTCTCAGCGCTTTTTCCACGGGCTTGCTGAGCCCACGAACCCTTCGGCCTCGGACAGGATGTAGACATGGCATACACAGAAGAAGAGCTACACGGGATCTTTCACCGGACCTCCGGATACTGTCATATCTGCCATGGTCGTCTCGCCCTTCGGAATTATGGTGTGATCGGTGCGCGCGGCGCTTGGGAAGTAGAACATTCCAATCCGCGCGCGCTTGGCGGGACGGATCGATTGAACAATCTGTATGCGGCACACATTCCCTGCAACCGCCGCAAGGGGGCTACAAGTACACGCTCGGCGCGCGGACGCCACGGAATATCTCGAGCCCCGCTCTCCACAGCAAAAGCCAATCAGATCAAAACGGACAATGCCCTTCTGGGTGCCGCAGCGGGTGCAACCATCGGGGCGGCTGCTGGACCTCCGGGGATGCTCTTCGGCGCATTGATCGGCGCTTGTATGGGGTACGAGATAGATCCCCATACGTAAACTGAGATGTCGGGCATGATCGCTTTTCAGATATGCCTTGTACGGTACTTCGCCCACAAGGTATAGGATCCGATCGGATTCATAACAATAACGCGAGAAACCCTTGCACTATACGAGCAATCTCACATTGCTCAGCGCCTTGCTCATCTTCTCCACATACGCCGAATGGGTTGAATGGGTCATCACCAGAGAATCTCTCGCGCGGGTCATGCCAACGTAAAATAGCCTGACTGCCTGATCCTCCGAATCGTGACGCGATGGGAGTTCACCTAACCCGGGCATATAGACACTAGCGAATTCGAGCCCTTTTGCACTGTGCATGGTGAGCAACTTCACCGAGGGCTCTCCCTGAAAAAGTCCTCTCTTGCCTTCGGGGCCGGTGATCGACCTATACGGAATCTGACGTTCTTTCAACCGGTTTTCGATTGCTTTTACTACCTTACCGGCCGTCCGATACACAACCGCTATATCAGACAGCAATCGGCCTTGCGCCACCTCATCTTCTATGCGACTGACGATAAGCTTCGCCTCCTCCTCCACCGAAACCCTCTCGATCAGCTCCGGAATCGTTCCACGGCGACCTGCGCTTTCCGGGAGGATGACGGGCGCGCCGTCCTCATCCGTATCCGCTGCTGCCAGTAGCTCCTGAGCGAATGCCCTGGCCGCAGCAAGGATTTCTGCGGTGTTCCGATAGTTCAGCTTCAGAACCGTGGTCCGTCCACGAGCCTGGATGCCGACGCTGGCGAAGCTAAAGTTCCGCCGCGGACCCCGCTCGTAGATGCTTTGGGCGTCGTCATAGAGCACCAACACCGAATTGGTGTCCGGGTCGACCATCTGAACGACCAATTTGAGCCAGTCCGGTGCAAAATCGTGCCCCTCGTCGATCAATACGGCGCCATATTGACCGCGGGGAATCCGGCCCTGATCTACGCCGACGACGGTCTTGGCGACGAGTTCGGCGGCATAGATCTCGCCGTCCGGGTTGTACTTAGGCACGTCCACCTGGTACGCGATCAGCATCTGCTTGCACCAGTCGTGAAAGTGCAGGACATTGACCCGATCAGCGATGCCGTGGACCTCCAACATGTCCCGTAGCCGCGCGGCCAGGGTGACGTTGTAGCAGAGGACCAGAATCGGCTTGTTCAATGCACGGGCCAGCCGCAGGCAGCGATATCCGAGGATCATAGTCTTGCCCGATCCCGCCACGCCGTGAATCACCCGGTGCCCATCCCCGAGCGACCGGGCCAAAGACTCCTGCTGGAGGTCCATGACTCGGATCAGATCGGGAATCTTAATGGCGTTGGGATCTTCGAATAGGCCGAACTGGTTGGGTTGGATCGTGACCCGCATTTCGGGGAAAAGGTGATGACGAACTCGATCGATTTGGGGGAGGGTGATCGCGCAGGGAAACACCTGGGTGAACATATCCCAAAGCCTCTGCTGGAAAGCCATCGGGTCAACCGATTCCAACATCTCGTCCTGACAGATCACCTTGTCGGGCTGCAAGAACTGATCGAACCCATATTCCTCGAATTGTTTCCGCGTGATATTTGTGAGGACCGCCCCCCAGCCGTAGGGCATGATCAACTTGCCTTGGTAGCGGTGGCCGGGCGGATTGCGCAGTGCAGCATCGCGCTCCAGAGTGACCACCACCTCCAGAACATAAGCGCGGGCCTGGAGCAGGGGGTTACGCTCGGTCACCTCTCCGCGGTCAGTCAGGATCGAAACGGATTGGAGATTCCCGGACCGGATGGTATCGGGCCTCCAGTCCTTGACCTCAAGGACCAGAACACCTCGGGCGGGATGCAAAATGATGAAATCCGGATGCAGTTGTTTGGGACCGACCGGCACGTCGTACCAGATAAGGTAGTCGTCCTCAAGCTTGGCATCGATACGCTCGGATAGACGCCTTTCTCCCGGCCACATGCGGCCGAGGCAACTGGTACGCGTCGGAAAGAATTGAGCCATGAATCCCCCTGTTTTCATGATACAGCGAGCGCAGAGGGCGTGCCCCCCTCGACGGGATGGCTATGAGACGCCGATCTCAAACTTGAGTAGGAAAATCGGCTATGTTCGGGCAAAAGCGCCGGGCTTCCGGCCAATCGAGGGCAGCCGTGATAATCGAAAGGGTTGAGATCGAGAACTATCGATCCGTCAAACACGCCGTCGTCGATCTGGGGAATCTTACCGCCGTTTTGGGAAAGAACGGGGTTGGCAAGTCCACGCTCTTATACGCGTTGGAATCGTTCTACAACCCCGGCTTCATGTACACCAACTTTGACTACTACAACCACAATTCGCAGGACTGCGAAATCAGCATACAGGTCACGTTCGGCTCTTTACGGCAGGACGAGTTAAAAGAGTTCGGTAGCTATGTCCAAAACGCGAAACTGACAGTAACCAAGGTTGCCAATGCCGGCGGTTCACGATACTACGGCGCGACGCCGCAGATCCCCGACTTCGTCGAGGTGCGCAAGCTGACGGGGCGAGAAAAGACCGCATCGTATAAAGCGCTCGTCGACACCGGCACCTTCCCTGGGCTGGGCAAGCCACCGACACGCGCCGCCGAAGTCGATCCACTACTGGACGAATACGAAACGGCCCACCCCGAGCAAACTCAGCTGATTCGGCGAGAGCAGCAGTTCCTAGGCGCCAAGAACGTCGGCGGCGGCAAGCTCGATAGTTTCACCCGTTTCGTCTTGGTACCGGCAGTACGCGACGCTGCTAATGAGACGGAGCGTAAAGGAGTAGTCGCCCAGCTCATCGAGTTGATCGTCGAACGTAAGCTGTCCAACCGAGAAGACTTTCGGGCTTTTAAGCAGACCTTTGCCGATCAAGCGAAGGAGCTATTCCGCGCCGAGAACATGACCGAACTCCAGGAATTTGGAGAACTAATTTCGAGCCGCTTGCAGCGCTACGCACCTGGAGCCGAGCTATCGGTAGACTTCACTGCGCTGATTCCCCCCGACATCAAACTGCCGAGCGCCGTGGTTTCAGTGTCAGATGACAAATTGAAGGTTCCGATTCGGTATACCGGTCACGGTTTGCAGCGCGCATTGATCCTGGCTCTTTTGGAGCAGTTGGCCCAGACGGCGGCGCCGACGGCGGAAGACAAGCCCGAGACGGCGCAGAACGACGGAAAAAGCGAGCCCGAAGCGGAGGCACCACCACCGCCGCGGCCGCCCGACTTGATCCTGGCGATCGAGGAGCCGGAGCTCTATTTACATCCGAATCGTAACCGCTTTCTGTCTACCATCCTGCAGCAGCTATCACAGCCCCCCGCCGACACTTCATTGCCGCGGACGCAGACGATTTATGTGACTCACTCGCCCTACTTCGTCGATATCAATCGTTTCGACGACGTCAGGATTGCGCGTAAAGAGCTATTCGCTGATCGACCGGGTATTACTCACTTCAAAGGTTATACGCGCTTGGCTGCCGCCCAGCGCTTGGCCCAGATTCTCAAAAAAGATCCTGCCCAGTTTACGGCCGAATCGTTTTCCACACGCTGCGGACATCTATTGACCGCCCTCGTCAACGAAGGCTTCTTCGCCGATGCGGTAGTGGTAGTGGAAGGTGTGTCCGACGCAGCGGCCATTGACGTCGTTCAGCGCGCGCTGAAGCTGCATTGGGAGGAACGCGGCATAGTGGTCGTGGCGGCCGGAGGAAAAAATAACATCGACCGGATCGCGATTTCCGTGTCCGGGTTTGGCATCCCGACGTACTTCTTGTTCGACGGCGACGCGTCGGACAAAGACAAAGAAAACAAAAAGCAAAACGCTGAACGCAACCAGACCCTTCTTGCTCTGGGAGGAGGCGCTGCAGAAGATTTCCCAGCTTCGGGCGTGCATCCGGGTTACGCGGTATTCAACGACTGCCTAGAGACGGAGCTTGAGGGGGCCTGGGGCAAGGAGAAATTTCTAAAAATACGAGATGCGGCTGCCAGCGACTGCCAGGCCGATAAGCCGAGTAAGGCACTAAAGAACCCCGACGTCATGACCGCTGCTATAGGATTGGCATATGCCGGCGGAGATCGCGTACCGATTTTGGAGGCGTTAGTTAGACAAGTGGATGTGTTGTTGAAATGAATTTCTAAGGTCCAAGAGTAACTTTATCTCTTGCTGGAGGCCTCATGGTGCGTTTTTTGCACACTGCCGATTGGCAGCTCGGATTGAAGTTGCGCAACCTCACCGAGGAGCGCGCCGCCCAAATGCGTCTGAAGCGATTCGAAACGGTCAGGAAGATCGGTGCGCTGGCGCGACAGCACAAGGTCGACTTCGTACTTGTCGCCGGCGATGTTCTGGATGACAACGGCCTGGGCAAAGACACGCAGCAGCACACTGCTGATGCACTGGCCACCTATGATGGTATTCCCACTGGGCTTCTACCCGGCAATCACGACGCGGCAACGCCGGATTCGATCTTGGCAAGGCTTCATCTACCCTCGAGCGTACAGGTTCTGAACAAACGAGAGCCCGTACAGTTCGGCGAGGCTACGATCTATCCTTGTCCTCTGATGCGGCGCCACGAGATGGACGATCCAACAGCGTGGCTTCCACAGAGACAACCCGGCGAAGGTATTCGCATCGCTGTTGCGCATGGTGGCGTCATCGATTTCGCCGAATCGTCCGACAGCGAAACCCCGAACCTCATCGACGCCGCTCGCGTACTTGACCGCGGATTCGATTATTTGGCACTCGGCGACTGGCATGGCCTGTTCAGGTACGGGCCGAGGGTATGGTACCCGGGAGCCCCCGAGGCTACGCGCCTCAAGGAACGCGATCCGGGCCACATTCTCTTAGTCGAGATCGAGGCGCCCGGGGAGATACCCCAGGTCACACCGATCCAAGTCGCCGAGACGCGCTGGCTTCGTATTGATGTAGAGATGACCGACGATTCCCAAGTTGAAGAACTGCGTGCGCACCTGGACGGATTGCCCGAACGGGCGATGACGCTGGTTGAATTGACCGTTCACGGATCTATATCGCTTTCCGCACGCGACGCCCTTGACGCCCTCATCGGCGATTACGCCGAACGCCTAGCTTATCTGCGAAGCAATTTATATGGTTTGCACAGCGCTCCCACTGACGCCGATCTAACCACCATGACGGGCGAAAGCTTCATGTCGGCGGCGCTTGAGCGTTTGCGCACGGGGGGCGCCGACGACGAAGGCGCCATTCGCCTCCTGTACCGCCTTCAGCGAGAGGCCGCACATGCATCTTGCTGAAGTCGAAGTGCGACACTGGCGCGGATTGACCAAAACCCTAGCCGCGTTGTCGCCGCGCCTCAACCTGGTACTAGGCCCGAATGAGGCCGGTAAAAGTCGCTTGTTCCAAGCGATCCACTACGCCCTGATGGAGACCTACAAGGGTGCGGCGGGCCACAAGAAGGAGTTGGCCAGCTGGACCGGCAATGAGCCTCCATTCGTCCGCATCATGTTCAACGCCGGCGGGCATGACTACGAACTCCAGAAGCAGTTTCTAAAGTCCCCCTATTGTCAGCTCGCCGGTCGGGGAGCAACGTTGAAGAACGAGGATGCAGAGGAGGCGCTTCGAGTCCTGCTCGGAACACGTGCTCCCGGCGTCAAAGGTGCTGATGTTGAGGATATGGGTATCTGGGCCGTCACTATGGTGGCACAGGGTACCTCACGGAACGCGGTGCACTCCGATCTCGGAAGCGAAGCCAAAGTGAGATTGCAGGAGCGTCTTTCTGCAGAGATTGGCGTAGCCGCTATCTCCGCTACCGGGCAGCGTCTGATGGCCCTGGCGGAAGAAGAGTACCTGCGCTTCTTCACGCCAAGTGGCACTGAGAGCAAGACCTGCAGAGATCCTAAGGAACGTCTCGAAGTTGCGCGCCTAGCTCTGCAGATCGCTAACGATACCCACTCCAAACAAGGCGCCACGGCCAGTCAACTCGCTCGGGCCCGCGGTGATCTTACAGATCTCGAGGCGCGGCTCCGAGTAGCCCGCCACGCTGAAGGGGAAGCGAAGGGAAAGGCCGATTCCGCCGCGGCGGCGAAGCTGCGGGTCAGCGAATGCGACCGGAAGCATGGCACTGCCACCCTAACACGCGACAGCCTGGAGCGTGATCGTCAGAATCGTGCGGAGGCTGATGCAGCAGTAGAACGCATGCAGAGGGAAATTGAAGGTCTCGTCACCGAACTTGCGGAGGGCGCCCAGTCCCTTGCTCGAAAAGAGACCGACTCGGCCGGGCGCAAAGCCGAAGTCGATACCGCTGAGGTGCAGGTCCGCGAGCGCCGTGAAGCCGTAGAGGCTGCCCGACGCAATCAGCGCCGATCTGACCTAGTTCAGCGGGAGGCAACGCTTACGAATCGCGTTGACGGCCTGGATGATCTTGAGCGAAACGTGAGGACGGACCGAGCAGATAAAGCAGCCATCACCAGAGTAGATGACTCCACACTCGCGCAGCTGCGACGCTTGGAGCAGTCAGCGGTACAAGCGGCTGCCAAGCTGCAGGGCGCCGCCGTTTCCGTGGCGGTCTATCTTCATCAGGCTGCTGTGGTGGACGGTACGCACCGCAAGGCTGAGGACGTGATTCAGATTGACATCGTCGACGACCGCTCTATCAGCATCGGCGAGGTGGCGACTGTCGAGATCCGGCCGGGCGCTGGTGGTCTCGCTCAACTACGGGATGCCAAATCGAAGGCAGATGCTGCCCTCGCTCGAGAACTGGAGAATCATGGGGTTTCTAACATCGACTTGGCCGCTGACAACCTGGCGCGCATCAAAGAACTTGAGGCTGCCATCAGCGCTAAGCTCACCCAGGCGAAGATGCTTGCCGAAGGCAAGACAAATGCGCAGCTGGCCGAGGAGCTGGCCGCCGTGCGCGCTGAACTGCAGCGACTAGGGTCGGCCGAAATTGTCGATCAAGATGAAGCAGCATTGGCCGCGGCACTCGCTACCGCTGAGGACCACCTCACACATACACGCAGCGCCCGTGAGGCAAGCTTAGCCGCCGAGTCCGCGCATCGTCAGGTTACAGCCGGCAAAGAGGCCGAACGCGACCAAACTCAACGGGAGATGGATCGCCTAAAGAAGCTGTATGAGGGGCGGCAGACTCTCGAGACAATCAACCAAGCACTGACCGCCGCCAATGCCGCCGTGCAGATGGCAAGCAGCGAATTGCAATCGGCCAGAGATGCATTTGAGGGATTCGGTGGGACCGGCGCTGCGTCGGACTGGGAACAAGCGCGGCGATCGGTAGAAACACTGCAAAACCGCGTTCGCGAGCGGCGCACAGAGGTCGATAGCTTACAAGGCATCTTGTCCAACTTGCTGGAGCAGGGCGGCTATGACATGGTCCAGGCCAGAGAGGGCGACGTTGCCACGCTCGAGCAAGAATGTGCACGAATCGAGGTTCGCGCTTCAGCCGCGAAGCGCCTTTGGGACGTGCTTCGCGAAGAACGCGCGAAAGTGGTGGAGCGACTCGTCGAACCCGTCATTGGCCGAATTCGGCCTTACCTTAAGGACTTGTTTCCGGGATCCACCCTTGCCGCCGGCCAGGACCTCGATTTCAAGGGTTTGCAGACAGGCAACCTACCGGAGCCCTACGAGGCACTGTCAGGTGGTGCCCAGGAACAAATTGCGCTGTTGACTCGGCTGGGACTAGCCGAAGTGCTCGCTGGCGGTGACCGACTCCCAGTGCTGCTCGATGATGCATTGGTCAACACCGATCCCGATCGCATAAAGCTGGTTCACAAGGCCCTCTATCGAGCCGCCAATCGCCTACAGATCGTGTTGTTCTCTTGCCACGAGATCTTATACGACGATCTCGGAGCCGATCAGGTTATCTCGCTAGCACCGACCCGAATCTGAAATGGTTATGTGGAGCTACGCACTAGATTGGGTTGTGCAAAAAGCATGGAGCAAACGTGAACAGCGTCACAATTCGAACCAAAGAAAAGGAATTGACTAGGGATACCAATAGCTAGGGGGATTTATGACCAGCAACACCTATCAAATCATCCGCACCGCGATTGAGAAAAAGCAACAGATTGTCGCGACGTATGACAATCAAAGACGCGAGCTGTGCCCCCACGTAATCGGCACCAAAGGCGGACGCGAACAAGCATTGTTCTATCAGTTCGCGGGACAAAGCAATTCGAGACCGATTGAGCCTACGGGATCGCCCGCAAACTGGAGATGTTTTGCTGTTGACGGACTGACAAACGTATCAGCCCGAAACGGAGACTGGCACACTGCTTCCGATCACTCTAGGGCGCAGAAGTGTGTAGACAATGTTGATCTTGAGGTTGATTACTGAGGTTGTCGGTGACTATCAAATGCCGAGCTGGGATCGCACCGAAAGCCTGGCGAGATTGATCTTTGCAATGGCTAACGCAATCTTGACCTATCAAGTAATCACAAAGGCCCCAGTCAGGTTGCGGGAGCCGAAAAGTCAGCTTCCACAGCGTCTAAGGCTTCTAGAAACATTTTAATTCGAGCGTAGAGGGCACTGCTTTGCTCGCGAAAGCCGACGTAGTACAGGAGTGCCGAAACTGCTATTTTTTGCTTCAGCGGATCCCATAGCTTTACTCTGTTGATGAGATCGGCACGCGAGACTGGCTGCAATCCCATAGCTTCAAGCTTCTCGCGAACACCTTCTTCGAAGTCGAGAGCAACAACCAGCCCCAGCGCCTTATGGCGAGAAATCAAATTTGCAAATTCGGCGACGTTCGGCAGCTCATCGATTTCAAAAACAAATTGCTTCACTTCGGCCGACAGCACAAGGCTGTCGCCATCCCGAGCATCAATGTCGCCGACTCGTTTTTCGCGCTTCGATCCAGTTCGCACTTTGCCAACTTCAACTTGCAGGTGAGGTGCATCCGCTCGTATATAACCGAACACCGTACCTTGATAGGCAGCGCCGGTATTCTCGCCTTTACGAGCTGTCAGGTCGAAATCTTCAAGGAAGAGCAAGAAACGGGCAGGCTCGCGCTTGACTTTGAGCGGATCGATATCTTGCGAGGGCAACTTGTTTAGGACAAACAGCTTTGCGCGAGCGACAAGATCATCAAGTTCGGGTTCCGAATAGCCAAGCAGGGCATTTATCCAGCTAACGTAGCCTTCCCACGCTTGCGTGGCGTGAGGAGCCGACGAGGGATAGTCAAATCGCTTCTGATCTGAACGAAACCAGTCCTGGATTCGATCATAGTGTGTCCGGATGCTGTGGTTCCGGCCGTTGACGACAACAATCAGTGTGTTCGCCTGGCCGCCGCGCGACGTCTTCATTTGGCGCGGGTAGACTTTGTACAGATCATCCAGCGACTTGTATTTGCTACCAGTGGCATTGAGTTCGCGCAGGAACTCAATAAAGGCAATCAGGAGGCCGGGAAGGAATTTGCGCCTGGCACCTTTATCGAAGTTAGTTTCAATTTCGTCAAGAATTTCTTGAGGCGTCAGGCCGCTCACGGTAGCTTTGCCAACTGAGGAATTGCAACCGCCCCCATGGCGTAATAAATAGGATCACGCTCAGTGCCGATTGCTTTCAGCCCAAGATTTGAGGCAGCCGCCAGGGTTGATCCACTTCCGGCAAAAGGATCGTAAATCACACCTTTGCCGAGCGGAAGGACGCCAGCACAAATATAGCGCATGAGCTTTTGCGGTTTGATGCTGGGGTGCGGCGCCAAGCGACGCTCTGGATCTCTTGCTGGTGCGCACTCGAATAGATCACGAAATGGCTCATCGTTGGAGATCCGGCGTAACCCACCGGTGCCCCATTTGCGTAGATTTGCCGATACCGTCTCTTCGGAGATTGGCTTGCGGAACAACCCCCACGGCTCCCAATTTGATCTCGCCATCACCGACACCCCGAAAAATTCCTTCTCGGCCCCCTTTGGACGGTCACCGCCACGGAGCGTTTTGACGATCCGAATTAACTCACCACGCTTCTCGAACCCCGAGGTTTCAATTGCATTAAAGGTTGTTGTGCTGACCAATGGGTTGCTTGCAATAACTAAATGACCGCCCGGAACCAGGACACGGCTTGCCTGGAAAGCAAACGCCTTGAAGAAGGTCGAGAGTCGTTCGCGATCCTTGGCGGTGAGCACAGTGAAGCGAGGTAACGGAGAACGCTCAACGCCATCGAGTGTCGGCGGGATACGCCAAACGCCACCTTTGCGCGCTCGCAGCTTTTGGTGCTCCTTGTCGTCGAATTCAATTAGGCCGTAGGGCGGATCCGTAACGATAGCGTGCACGGAATTTTCGTTGCGCTCCGCCATCCATTGGATGGCGTCAGCCATAACTAACTCAATGCCAGAGGCAGGGGCACAGGATGGGAACTCAACACGTGCATCTTTCGAGCCTTGTTTCTGCTCACGCACAGCCGCCATCACTATCTCTCCGCTAAGGGCGCTTATGGAAAATGCTTTTTCGAATGCACGCAGAATACTTTGCCGCTGTCCCAGTGTCACCAGAATTCTTGCTAACCCTTATCATCCACAAAATCAATTACTTACTGCATCGCAGCTGACGGATCTAATTTCACTTTGACGGACCTTATTGTTTCTAGTCACAGGGATGCCGCGGCTGAACCTTACTCGACGGTGACCGACTTGGCCAGGTTGCGCGGCTGATCCACGTCGGTGCCCTTGAGCACGGCAACGTGGTAGGCCAGCAGCTGCAGCGGCACGGTATAGACGATCGGCGCGACGTATTCGTCCGCATGCGGCATCGGGATCACCGTGGTGCCGGGCTCGTTGGTCAGGCCGGTGGCGACGTCGGCGATGACGAACAGCTGGCCGCCGCGCGCGCGCACCACCTGGATGTTGGACTTGAGCTTGTCCAGCAGCTCGTTGTTCGGC
>FSWB01000170.1_pt1 | contig 18397 bp, 16 predicted proteins | sample 1637871 | NCBI WGS metagenome assembly FSWB01 (sample SAMEA3914789, study PRJEB12502) | metagenome | biome: forest; material: soil | place: Canada | collected 2011-07-03 | depth 0.3 m
ACCGTTCGCCGCGCTGCAGGCGGAGGTCTCGCAGCGCATCGTCTTCGCCGACAGCGTGGCCGCCGGACGGCTCGCCTGCGAGGTGGCGCCAAAGGGCGCAGCCGCGCGCGAGATCGCAGCGCTCGCGCAATCGGTGCGGGAGCTGCTGCGATGACCAAACTGCAGACATCGGCTGCGCAGCGACGGGCTCCGATTGGCCGCAGACCGGGTGCCGATCCGGCCACTGCGTGGATCCATAAGGCGGAGGCGACCGATGCACCGGCGAAGGCGTCCATCTTCACGGCGCGGCTCACCATCGACGTGACGCCAGCGCTGCGCGGGCGCATCAAGGTCGTGGCGTTTCGACACGGCATCACGGCAGCGGACATGCTGCGCGAGCTGCTCGAGCGCGAATATCCGGAGGCCGCATCGTGACAGCGCCAGATGTGCCACATACGCACCCTGCGGCGCTGCCCTGGCCGCAGGCGGCACGGCCAGATCGGCCGCCGCACATGCGCGTCGCGCTCGCCTTCGTAGAACATCGCGTGAATCTCTGGCTGCGCTTTGGCCAGCCTGTTCGCGAGGTCGTGCTCGACCGCTGGCGGCGCGTCGCCGTATTCGCACCGGGGGCGATCTGCTGCCGGGTGAAATGGGTAGGCAACGATCGCGGCGCCGCGCGCTGGCAGCTCATGGTGCTGCAGGCGCCGATGGCTTTCGACGACGCACGGCGCGTCATCGGCGTGACGCCTGGCGCGCGCATCCTGCTGCTCGCAGACGGCGAGCAACAGGTCAAGGCGGTGCTCGCGTTGGTGGACGCCATCGATGCCTCCTGCATGGACGCAAGCACCGTGGCCTGCGCGTACTGGCACACGGTCGGCAACCGGCTGGCTACACGCCAGCCGCTGCCGACGTACACGGCTGAATGGCACGCCGCACATGTTGCACACGGAGCGCTGCAATGACGCCGAACGCGAGATGCTCCGTGCTTTTCATCAGCATGGGCCTCGGCCTGGCGGCGCTGTTCGCGCCGGCCGCCATGCCGCATGCGATGCGGATCCGGGTGCTCGTGGTCTACAACCCAAGCGACAGCGTTCCGCGCGGCTGGTATCTCATCGGGCCTGCTGGTTTGCTGCACGCCAACAGCATCGTGCTGGCCCGGCTTCCGCCGGAAGCAGCCGCGCTCGCGGCGCAGCGCAGATACCTTCCTTCGGGCATCCCGTTGCTCAAGCGAATCGGTGCAGTGGCGCCGCAGTCGGTGTGTGAGCGCGAAGGTGTCGTCCGCATCGACAGTACCGTCGTGGCGACAGCACTGTCTCAGGACGGCAAGCATCGACCGCTGCAGTCCTGGACGCAGTGCCGAACCCTGGCAGAAGGCGAGCTGTTCCTTCTGAGTAGTGCGAATCCGGCATCGTTCGACAGCCGCTACTTCGGCCCGATCGCCGCGTCCGCCGTGATCGGAAGCGCGTGGCCGTTGTGGACGTGGAGCACGCCGTGATTCATCGGCTCGGTGGGTCATGCCGAGGACGCGGAACTGCGAGCGTATCGAGCGTTCCGGTGCATTCGTGCGTGCGCCTGCTCGGCATCGCGCAAGCGCCGAAGGTGGCACCAAAGTGCCTTCGAGACGCAGGCTGGCCCGGGGCCTGGCTGCACTCCTTCGTGCAGACGTCCAGTTGCCCTCGCGCAAATTGTGCTGCATCGCAGCTGCTGCTCGGGCGCCAGTGCGCGCTACGGGCAAGTCGGGCGGCCAGTCGGAGCAGGGAGCGGATGCGGGAGGAGAAGACGGAGGGCAAGATAAAAGGGCCGGCACGGGGCCGGCCGCAAAGCCAGTCTGCACGTGGGTTTGGCGCGACACGTCGCCGCGTTGCGACGGTGCCGTCACGGAACGCGATGCCGATTGCCAGCCGGGTTGGCGGCGCGCATCTTCCAACTCATTGCGTGGTACCGCGCCGAGGGGTGCGTCATGGCCACGCGTGACGACGACCGCTTCCGCGTCAAGCCCGCACCGCCGAAGGCTCGGGGGGATGGCCAGCGCTCGCGACGCTTTGTGTCGCAGGTACTGAAGCAGGCCGCCAAGGACGGCGCGAAGGCGTCTGCTGCGTCAGGTGCACGACCATCGTCGACCTTCGGCCGCGGACGTGTTGCGGCTGGCATGGCCGGCCAGGTGCCGAGCGCCCGCGCCCGCCGTGTAGTGATCAAATCTCGCTATGTCATGCTGAAGAAGGCTGGCGCGAACGCCGTTTCCACCCATCTGCGCTACATAGAGCGCGACGGTGTGACTCGCGATGGCCAGCGCGGGCAGGCCTACGGACCCGACACCGACGCGGCCGATCTGAAAGATTTTGAAGCGCGAGGCCGTGGCGATCGCCACCAATTCCGCTTCATTGTCTCGGTCGAGGATGCTGAGCAACTCGACGATCTGCGTGCCTACACGCGCGAATTCATGCAGCGCATGGCCATCGACCTGGAGACCCGCCTCGACTGGGTGGCCGTGGATCACTGGGATACCGACAACCCGCACACCCATGTCGTGCTGCGGGGTCGCGCTACCAACGGGCAGGATCTGGTGATCGCGCCGGACTACATGGCGCACGGGATGCGGATGCGGGCTGGAGAGTTGGCCACCGAGTGGCTTGGACCGCGCACCGAACTGGAAATCCGACAAGGGTTGCTGCGTGAAGTCGAGCAAGAGCGGCTGACCGGTCTGGATCGGACGCTGTTGCGGCGTGCGAAGCTGGGCGTGGTCGATCTCACTGAGGAGCCGAACGATCGGCCGCGTCAGACAACGCTGCGCGCGCGCCTGCAGCGACTGGAGACGATGGAACTGGCGGAGCGCATCGACGCCAATCGCTGGCATCTTGCCGCCCGAATAGAGCCGACACTTGCCGCGATGGGTGACCGCGGCGACATCTTGCGGATGATGCACAAGGCGTTGCATGGCCAGCAGCGGGACTACGTGATGCCGGCGTCGATGCTGTCAGCACCGATCGTGGGCCGCATCGCTGGCAAGGGCTTGGTCGACGAGATGAACGACCTCGGCTATCTGGTGGTGGACAGCGTCGATGGGCGTGCGCACTACGTTCGACTTCCCGCCGGCGTCGATCTGAGAACCTTGCCGATGGACGGCATCGTGGAAGTGAGTCCGCCGGGCCAGATGCGGACGGTCGATCGCACCATCAGCAGCATGGCCCGCGACGGCATCTATCGCGTGGCAGATCATCTGGCCCACCTCCTTCGGGAGGCAGGGAAAGACCCGCAGGTCACGGCCGACGTTCACGTGCGACGGCTCGAAGCGTTGCGTCGCGTCGGGATCGTGGAGCGTGTGGAGGAGGGCGTCTGGCGCGTGCCGCCCGACCTCGTGCAGCGCGCACATGCCCAAGACGCGCGCAAAGCGATCGACGGTCGCATCGAGCTGCAATCCCATCTTTCAGTCGGCGAACAGTTGCGAGCCGACGGCGCAACATGGCTGGACAGGCGGCTCCTGGCGGACGTCGATGGCCTGGCGTCGAAAGGCTTTGGCGCCCAAGTATGCGAGGCGTTGCAAGGCCGCGCGAACTTCCTCGTCGAGCGGGGCTTGGCCCAGTGGCAAGGCCAACGCATCGTCTTTGCGCGAGACCTGCTTTCCACATTGCGCGCTCGGGAACTGGCGACAACGGGTACGGCTATTCAGCGCGAGACTGGACTGATCCATCGACAACTGCATGACGGCGAGCATATGAGCGGCATCTACCGACGCTCGGTACAACTCGTCAGCGGCCGATTCGCGATGCTCGACGACGGCAGGAGTTTCAGTCTGGTTCCTTGGCGATCTGTGTTGGAGAAACGGCTAGGCCAGCAAGTGGCGGCCATTGTCCGTGGCAAATCAATCAGCTGGGAGTTTGGGCGGAGCCGTGGCCCTTCGATCTGAGGCGACAAACTGTGAGCGCGAGGTTCAGCGGTTCAAGGTTCAGAATGTTGCACAACGCCGTCTGAGTGCTTCCAAGAAAAGCTCGATAGTGCGGAGCGCTGCTGAGCGATTGGTACCTGGGCTACTACTACCGAGTGCAACAAGGCGGGCTGTAGATTTGCAGTCTGCTCTCTGTGACGTTGTCACTTCAACGCGCAGATCACTGCGAGGAGCCAAGTTGTTGACCGAGCGGGAAGTCCCTATATAGAGATCTGGAGAGCAGGTATCAGCCCTCACTCACACTTGCAAAGAGCTGCTTGGGGCTACAAAGGCGGCATCCCGTTAGGCAGGCGGCTCATCAGGCGTCAGGTTCTTGCTATTTCCCACGATCAAACGCTTCCTTACGATTGCGAGTCCAAGCTCCGGTCGCAGGAATCTCGTGAGAAGCAAGATCTTCATCCGCCTTGCGGCGCCCTCCGACGCTCTTGCCTGCCACCAACTTGATCTGCTGACCTGGGGCGAAGCCTCCGCCGCCCCAGCGGTGACGTTCGCCGCCCGAATTGCAGCGAACCCCTGGGGCAACTTAGTCGCGACGGACGTGATTACCGGGGAAATCGTTGGCTCTGTCTGGACTGTCTCTCATGATGAGCGCCCCATTTCGACGTGGTGGGCGGCAAGTGGGCAGTCGAAGTACGTCGGCGTATGCAATCCGTACGCAGACTGCGTTTTTGGGGTGAGCGTTGCCGCGAATCCCGCATATCCGGACAGGAACATCTTGAGCCTGCTCATCCAACGGGCAGGGGAGTTGGCATGGGCCTCCGGGAAGCGAAAGTTGACGTTTGGCGTCCCAATTTCCGACTTTCACCTATGGCAGCATCGGTTCCTGCCGACGGACTACATTCACCTTCGCAGGCGTAGCGAGGAAATCTATTTCTGCGATTCTGCGTCGCGGGAGGTGCATTCGGCTCGACTGCAGGATGTTGGCCACACATCCGCGGCGGCCGGCATGAGCGATCCGCGCGACTGGGCTACCGTGGATACGAGCCCTCAGGACTTCGAGATGCTCGACCGAGCACTCGAGCGCTTCGCCGCCACCCGAATTGCTGGTCGGCTTCCTCATATTGGAGACATCGTGCCCAACTACTTTTCAGATCCTGCGAGCGGCAACTATGCCGTTTTGGTCACTTGGCAGAATCCGGCGCATCCCGCGGTTCAGGATGTGGCCCCACTGAATTGAACGCCGCAGCCAAGGAAATCAGTTGATCGCTGCGGCGAGCACAGGCAATTGGGCCCGAACGGATGCATCGCGCCTGCGTGCCGGCCCTGAGAGCGGTGGGCACCGCTACTGTCGCGTTTGCACAAACGCATGCAGGTAGTCCAGCTCCGGAAAACGAGCGCGCGCAAGCACTTGTCCGATACTTGGGGAATGCCATCCCCACAGCCCCCTGCGAATACCGGCGTCCACGATGCTTCTAGAGCCGTGGCGGAGCTGGCTGGCCAACTGATCGATTCCTTGGACACCGCTGAAGCTCTGGCTGCGCTTCTGAAAGGGCTGCGCTCATTCGTAGAAATCGAGAACCTCATCGTGTTCTCGTATCGCCAGGGCTTCGCGGCGGACTTGGTCTTCACCAGTCTTGACTTCGACTACCTGGCCTTGCAGATGGCGCCGTACACCAGCGGCCTATACCTGCTGGACCCGTTTTACATTGCAGACACTGCCGACGGTGTCGTCGGCCTGGTGCGGCTCGAAGACGTAGCCCCAGAAGATTTTCGGCAAAGCGAGTTCTACCTGCAGTTCTACGAAGCAGTGAATGTTCTCGACGAGCTCCACTTTATCGTTCGACTTGAGCCCGGCCGCTCGGTGCACGTATTTGTCGAGCGGGAGGCGCGTCGCTTTGATGGCAGCGATGTTGCCATGCTCGCCGCACTCGAACCTCTGGTGTCCAGCTTCATCTGCAAACATTGGCAATGGCGCGATCGCTCTCGTGCCGACACTGGCGTCTCACCCATCCATGCGATTGGCGGCATTGAAGGGGTGATACGAAACATGCGTCCTGGACAACTGACGCCTCGGGAGTCCGAGGTAATCGGTCTCTCACTGCGCGGACACTCGTCCAAACTGATCGCCCACCAATTGGGCATCAGTGAAGGAACCGTGACCAATCACAAGCGGAATGTCTACGAAAAACTCGGGATTCATTCGCAGAGCCAGCTCTTCTCGCTGTTCTTGACAACGCTCGCCGCTGACTCTGCGCCGCCAGCTTGAGAGCCTCCATCAGTTTCTTGCTATGGCCGCGCTGAGGGGTCGCTTCTAAGCTTCATACAACCATCGAGCACTGGTCCATTCCGGACTCGTTGCTGCGGCGATCTTGTTGAACGAATCAGGAGCGTACTTCATGAGCCATCGACTCAGGCCCGTCGTCAAGGGCATTCGCGGAATCGTACTTGCTGCACCAGTCGCATGCCTTGGCCTCGCCAGCGAAGCCCATGCGCAAGCTGCAACTGCGGCCGCGGCGCCGGCATCGGCCGCTAGCGCCTCGTCGGGCGACGACAATCAGGTCCAGACCGTGACGGTCACAGCGCGCAAGCGCGTCGAACGCGGCCAGGACGTGCCTCAGTCATTGAACGTCTTCACGGGTAGCGCCCTGGAAGCCACGGGGGTCTCGACTTTCGACCAGTTGCAGTACCGCATTCCTGGCGTCGCCGTGGTAGCAGGCGCAGGCAACGAGATTTCGATTCGCGGCGTCAGCAACAACGCTTCGCAGCGCGGCGGCGGTCCTTCGACGGCGGTTCAGCTGGACGGCGTCTACCTACCGCGCCCCGAGATGGCGCTGGGTGAGGTTTTCGATCTGAATCGCGTCGAAGTCCTGAAGGGCCCGGAAGGCACGCTTTACGGGCGCAATGCGACCGCGGGGGTCGTCAACTACGTAACGCGCGACCCGGGAACTGGCACGGGCTTCGATGGCTTCGTGGGAGGAGGCTCCTATGGCTTGGCTCGCGCACAGGTCGCGCTCAATCTTGGCACGGGCGAGATGGGGGGATTCCGGCTGAGTGCTGCGACGAGCCACGACAACGGGTACACGCACAACGACAATCCGGTCGGCGGCCGCATCGACGCAAGAGATTTCCAGGCCGCCCGCCTGAAGGGTTCGTTCCAGCTGACCTCGGCGATCGAAACGAAACTGACGGTCCAACTGGTCGATGATAAGGGTACCGTTGGCTACGGCCTCTCCGAAGCTCCGGGCGAAGATGACTATGTCAGTTCGCTGGGCGCACCCCAGCGGGCAGATCCGCGTCACATCAACATTGACACCCGGCCCAGGGTACGCAAGCACGGCGTGCTTGTCTCAGCGCAGGTCGACGACGATCTCGGGAGTGGCCTGGATTTGAAATCGATCACCGGCTATGTCGGCTACTCCAGCAACGTCCTGTTCGACAGTGACGGCACCGGTGGCTTCATCGAAAACCTCCAGACGGGCGATCGCTCGAACTTCCTTTCGCAGGAATTTCAGCTGAGCGGCGGATCTCCGACCGGCCTGTCGTGGACTTCGGGTCTCTACTTCTCGAAGGAGAGGACGTCGGGAACGTCGCTGGTCGTCGACTCCAATTCATATCCCGACGACCTGACCCCGTTCACGTATTCGAGCCAGGTCTTCGCGGCGCGATCGCACAGCGAGGCCATCTTCGGCGAAGCGACGTATGCGCTTTCGAAGGAGTGGTCGATCGTCGGCGGGGCACGCTACACCAAGGAGCAGATGAGCGGCACTTCAAGTGGCGGCGTCTTCGACTTCGGCGCCGGCGCCTTCGTACCGTTCGATGGCGGGGACTCGACCTCCGCAAGCAAGGCCACGCCGAAGGTGCTTCTGCAATACAAGCCTTCGACCGATTCGATGATCTATGCGAGCGTGACGCAAGGGTTCAAGAGCGGCGGGATCAACTTCTACCCACCCATCAAGACCTACAAGCCGGAGCGGATCACCGCCTACGAGATCGGTCAGAAGAGCCTGCTTCTCGGAGGCGCGCTGGAACTCGAGGCAGCCGCCTTCTACTACGACTACAGCGATCTCCAGCTGCGCACTGTCGTCGGTACGCAAGCCCCGATCTCCAACGTGTCGAAGGCGACAGTGAAGGGCTTCGAATTCTCGGGCGCTGCCCGCCCCACGCGTGACCTGACGATCGACTTCAATGCGGCCGTGGTCGATACCCGCCTCGAAGACTATCTTTCGCCGGCAACGGGTACCGACCTGAGCGGCATGGCACTCCCCCTGTCGCCAAAGTTCTCCGCGACCGTGGGAGCGCAATACCGCTTCGGCTTCAGCGACGGTTCGTCCTTGACGCCCAGGGTCGAGGTGAACCATCAAAGCAGCCTGATCTTTCCGGCGCTGCAGGATCCGAGCATCGAGCGCCGCGGAGGGATCACTCTCCTGAACGCCGACTTCAAGTATGCGTTCAACAGCAATCACAACTACGTGTCGCTGATCGGCCGCAATCTGACCAACCGCACCTACCTCTCCAACCGCAGCTACTCTGCGGGATTCCAGGACGCCGAGACCTTCGCGGCACCTCGCACCGTCGAAGTACGCCTGGGCGCCGACTTCTGAAAATGAATGATTCGAATTTTATCCATCTCGCCTGTGAGCGGGGCCGCTCGATCGAGTTCGATCTCTCCAAGGCCGCGCTTGCCTGCATCGACTTCCAGGGCGACTTCGTGCTCGAAACGGGCATGAACGCATCGCGCGGCTTGCCGGTCGCGAGACTGGCCGCCGCGCTCCCGCCGGCAGCGCGCGTACTGCACGCCGCTCGGGAGGCCGGGATGTTCGTGTTTCACACGCGGGAAGCCTATTTGCCGGACCTCTCGGATCTGAACCTGTTCCGACGCCGCTACGACGACGTTATCGGCGCACCCGGTCCGCTCGGGAGGTTCCTCGTGCGTGGCGAGCGTGGAACCGAGATCGTCGAGCCGCTCCGACCCCTGGCAGGCGAGCCGACGATCGACAAGGCAGGATTCAACGCCTTCCACCAGACGTCGCTGGAAACGGTTCTTCGCGTGCGCGGCATCGAGACGCTCTTCCTGATGGGACTCACGTCGCAGTGCTGCGTGGCATCCACCTTCCGCGCCGCGGTCGACATCGGCTATTGCTGCGTCCTGCTGCAGGACGCGACCGCCGCATTCGAGTCGGAAGACCACGAGGCTTCGGTTCGGGTGATCTACAGCGAGAACCACAACTTCGGCTGGGTCAGCGACTCGACTCGCTTCAAGCAATCGCTCGCCGGCCTCTCTAACAAGAACTCTGCGCGAAACTCATGATGGATATCCTCACAAGCGTTGAGCGTTGGCCGTTGAAGGAGCCGTTCTCCATTTCGCGCCATACCTTTCTCGACAGCCTCGTCGTCACCGCGACCATCACCGACGGCGAGGGCAACATCGGCGTCGGCGAGTGCGAGCCCCATGGCTGGGAGGAGTCCGTCGCCCTCCAGCAGCTCGATGCGGCAGGCGCACTGCCCGGTGTCGCGCGGACGCCGTCCTGGCTCGCCGGGTTGTCGCGCGAAAATCTCGGCGCGAGGATGCCACGCGTCCAGCTTCGCAACGCGATCGACTGCGCGCTCTGGGATCTCGACGCCAAGAGGCTGGATACCCGAGCCAACGAGCTTGCCGGCCTTCCGGCAGATCCCGTGCGGGTGATGCCGACGATCGGTCTGGATACGCCCGCCGAAATGGCACGCCGTGCGAAGGGCTTCACGGGGGCTCGCTGGCTGAAGGTGAAGCTGGGAGCCAAGGACGGACTGGATCCGGAACGCCTCGAGGCGATCGCTGCAGCGTTGCCCGGCGTTCCCATCCTCGTCGATCCGAACTGTGGCTGGGATCCGACCACGCTCGGCCGCATGCTGCCGCTGGCGGCCAGGTTGGGCGTTCAAGTCATCGAGCAACCCATGCTCCCCGAGTTCAATGCCGACATGCCCAAGCCGATCGGGGACATCGTCTTCTGTGCAGACGAGAGCTGCCTGGATCGATCGTCGCTGCCCGGCGTTCGTGACCACTTCCAATTCATCAACATCAAGCTGGACAAGACCGGTGGATTGACGGAGGCACTCGCGCTGCGCCGCGAGGCGGAGGCGACCGGCATGGGGGTGATGGTGGGCATGATGAGTGGCACGTCGCTTGCGGTCGCGCCGGCATTCGTCCTGGCCCAAGGTCTGGAACTCGTCGACCTCGAGCTCGACTACATGACCCGCGATCGGGAGCCGCCCATGATCATGGACGGCTTTCAACTGCTCGCGCCCTCGCCGGCGCTCTGGGGGTAGGCAGAGCCACCGCCTCGATGCACGTTCACTCGTACGAGTGCGGCGATCAGTTGCAGGACGGGGCCGGTGGCCCCATCGGCCGTTCAAAAGTACGTTCGAATGCCACCCGTGACGCGGTAGCTGTCGTCCACCGTGTACATGAATGCCCACTTGTCGAACGTCGTGCAGGGATGCCCGACACCGAAGCCGACCAGGTCGCCCACCCGCCACGGCATTGCTCCAGCGCTGGCGTCGACGTAAGCGTGTTGATCGTTGAGCAGCGTCACTCGCAGGTCGGAGTCGACCGGCTCGGGCTTCCGGTGATGTCCATGTCGAAACCACCAGAGCGGCTTCGGAAGCTCCAGGTCATAGGAGATATCCCGCTTTCCGAGCGCGACGATTGCACGTCCAGCCTCCGGAACGGACTGAACCACCGACCAGACCTCCAGGGCGTTCTTCAGGCCGGGACCAGCCCCCCAGAACTCGGTGGAGCGCTGGCGCATCCTGGCCTGCATGCGCGCATAGTGGAGGGCGTCATGCGTGATGTAGCACCCGCTGCGCAGGACCACCCTCGCGCGCGACGGTTCGAATGCGGGCAATGCACGCGCGGCAATGTCGAAGAACGCCGATCCCCCAGCTGTCAGGAGGACCTCACCGGGCGCGAACCAGCCCTCCTCGACGCCTGCCCGGGCGACCGCGCCCAGCGTGTCCAGCATGGCGTAGACCGCCAGTTCGGCACGCGACTCGTTTGCGCCTCCTGCAATGCCTTCGAAGGCTTCGACGCCTCGAAGCGCGACCAGCGGCGACGCATCCCGTACCGCGCGGCCAACTGCCACGCCTTCCTCGAGCGTGCGCACGCCGGCCCGGCCGCCGGGCGCGCCGATCTCGAGCAACAACTGGAGCGGCCTGCCGAGTCGCCGGCGTACCGCCGCAGCCAGCAGTAGATCCAGACCCGCCACCGAATCGACGAGCACATAGAGGTCGAAGTCCGGATCCTGTGTCAGCTCATCGAAGACCAGATCGATGTTCGCCGCTCCCACGAGCTGGTTGGCAAGAATGACGCGCTTCGCACCGAAGCGGCGGTAGGTACGGACATGGGCGGCCGTCGCGGCAGTCAGGCCCCAGCACCCGGCTGCGAGCTGCCTGGCGAACAGTTGCGGGGACATGGTCGTCTTGCCATGCGGACACAGCACGACGTCGGCGCGCTCCGTGAATCCGCGCATCCAGTCGAGGTTGTGCGTCACCGCGGAGTCCCGCAGCAACGCGATCGGGAACGGCAGTTGGTCCGCAAGGACCGACAGGCCGAGGCCCCCGAGCGCATCGAGGGGTTGGCCGATGGCGGAGGACGCCAGGCCCTTGAGCAGGGGGCTCAGCGGCTCGCGTTCGGTTGCGATGAAATTCATGGTTTTGGTGGCGCCTGGCGCTGGCTTTGGTGGACTCGAAGTATTCTTGTCCTGCGCACCCCACCGCTGGATGTCGAGTTCTTGCCATAGAGGGCAACGCATCCCGGTTCTACGATGTCTTCATGAAGTTCTCCTTCTTCCGCCTGAACGCCAGCAACGACGACTCCGAATACCGTCCGCGCGAGGCGTATTCAGTGCTGGTGGTGCTCATCTTCGTGACGATCACCTTGAACCTGGCGATCCTGCCCTTCGGCCAGGTGGCCGACCCGGTGCGCAAGGCCTTCGGCATCGACGACATCCAGTTCAGCTTGCTGCTCGGTGCGCTGTTCGCTGTACCGTCGATGGTCATGAGTGTCTTCGGCGGGTGGCTGGCAGATCGATTGGCGAGAAGCCGACTGTTGGTAGCAGCAATGGCAGGATGGACGATCGGCGCGCTGCTCTGCGCGTTCGCCTCGAGCTATCAGGAGCTGGCGATTGGCAGGCTCATCGTCGCCGCATCGGCCGGCGTCAAGTTCCCGCTGGCGATGACCTGGATCAGCGATGCCTTTCCTGGCGAGCGCCGGGGTCGTGCCATCAGCGCGTTCTTCGTCATTCTCGGCATTGCTCCGGCGATCGGCGCTTCGCTCAGCGGTGCCGTTCTTGGCGCCGCCGAAAGTGGGGCGCTTGTCCACATTCCGGTGATCGGCAGCATGGAGCCATGGCGTGTTGCGCTCGCCTTGCTCGCCCTCACCAGCGTGCTGCCGATGCCCTTCGTGGCGATGCTGCGGGACTCTCGCCCGAGAGCGGCATCTTCCGACGTCGACACTTCCTCGGGCGCGGGCAAGTTTCCCGTAATTCCGGCACTTGCGATGGTCGCGGTCTCTGCGCTCCTGTCGATGGCCGACACCGCCAACCTCGCCTGGCTGCCTACCGTTCTTCGCAGGCAACATGCGTTTGACGCGCAACAAGTCGGCTACGCCTTCGCACTGATCACCACCGTAGGAGGCTCCGTGGGGCCGATTGGAGCCGGTGTACTGGATGGGTGGATCTACCGACACTATGGCAATCCGGGGCGGCTTGTCGCCTGCGGAATCGCATCCCTGATCTGCGCTCCGCTGCTGCTGGCATTCGCAGGCGGAAACGCCCAGGTACTCGTCGGCTCGTTGGTAGTGAGCGGCGCCATCTCGATGGCCGCCGGCACTTTCGGATACACCGCGATCCAGAGTCTCCTGCCATCCTCGAAGCGCGGGTTGGGCACGGGCATGGCGAACGCCGTCAATAACCTGGCCCAGGCGGCGGCGCCAACAATGGTCGCCTTTGTGGCGGGTCGCCTCGCGCTCGGAGCCGCATCCCTCGGCACGGGCGTCGCAGTCGTGACGGTCTCTGCATTCCTGCTCATTGCACTGCTTTGCTTCTCTACCGCGAAGAGGGCGGGGCCGAGGAGCCGTGCGGTTGCGACGTCGGAAGCTGGGTCACGCGCCGCGGCATAGCCCGGGGAAGCGTTCCGGGCATGCGTGGCTCGCAAGAAGGACGCTGCGTCCGCCGACGCCGCCGATCTTCTGTCAGCTCATCCGAGTCGCAATCTTGAGGAACGTGAGCACTTCGAAGTAGTTGGTGGTTTCAAGCAGCAGCGACGTGTCCGAGACTTGTTTCACACCCGGATAGAACGATCTCGAATAGGCTTCTCGAGCCCGCGCGAACGTGAGCTTGAAAGAGAACTCCTTGGGGAGTGCGAGTAGAGGCGGCGGATCCGAGGCCACGGCCTTTTCCACCTGCAGCCGAATCCGCTGTACGGCCTCAGCTGGCGAGATCGAGTCCACCGAAGGGCCGAAACCTTCCAAGGTTGCAACCGTCGCGATCCCCGGCGCAAGTTGCTCCGCTTCTTCGCACAGCACCTGGTCTCCCGACAGGAAGCCTGCAGGTACGCCGACACTAGCGGCGGCGAGGGCGAAAAGGTGGAACTCTGATGCGCGCACCCCGTTGAGTTCAACGTCGTAGAACAGGCCACCGTGGCAGGTATGGGACAACGGATTGCCCCGGCTTCCCGCCGCAGAGTGGTAGCCGACGAAGAGGACCCGATCGAAGCTGTTGTCGATGCCCTGCACCATCGAGAACGGATGCCCGCTCCAGCCTCGAATGAGGCGAAGGCGCTTGCCTTCCGGAGCAGAGAGCTGGTGGGGATCAAGATTTCGACCCGTCCAGTGCGCATCCTTCACCAGGACCTCTTTGGCACCGCCCGCATAGGCGCCGGCACACGCCGCCGCAACTTCGGCAGTCATCTGCCTTCGGAAGGGGACGTAGTCCGGATGACTCATGTCCGTCTCCGACGGTGCCGACACGCAGGCGACGCCTTCGATGTCGGCGCTGATGTAGATCTTCATTTGAACTCCTTTTACGAGAAGCCGTGGCGTCAGTTGTGAATTGGGCTTGGATCGGCGTTCATCAATTCGCATCTGCGATGCGTTCGAACCGCATACGCCGAGCACGGAAGGTGTCGATCCAGAATGCTGGCGCCTTGCCGCCCGGCCTATCGATCGTCAGCGCATACCGATCGCTTGGGTTGTCCACGTCCCCGACGCCGAACGCGATGGACGAGAACGGTTCGAGTTCGAACGTCCGCGCTGCGCTGTAGTCTCCCTTAATTCGCATGAACAACTTGTCGTCGAATGCGATCTCGGCTTCCGCGGCCAGGTCATGCGACCAGTACCGACCGACCAGCGCGCCGCCGACCAAGGAGACTTCCGGCGCAACCGCAGGTAGTCGCTCGAAGATTTCGGGGTAGCCATAGATCGCCATGGCCAGCAGTGCGGGAGGATCTCCCGCCGCATCCGCTGTGAGGTCGCTTTTCTTCCAAACGTAAGGGCCTTGCCCAAAGGATTCGAACCCGACGTAGAGAGTGTCTCCTTTGTCGAGCAGGGTGGGGGCCCGCGCCATGTTCATCAAGGAGAGTCCCAGCGAGCCGCCCACGTCCACGAATTGAAGCAGCAGGCCCGTGCGCCCCTGGTATCGCGCGCCGACGAGGTGCCTGAAGTCCGACGTGGCGACGCTCGCGGGCGAAGGCCCGGGAAGCTCATCACCCAAGACGAGATCGGCCACTTGGTGGCAAAGTTCGGATGCGTTGACTGGCGCACCGTTCACTGCCATGAAGATGTCCAAGCCTTTGGTAGGAAAGGTCAGCATGTAGGCGCTCAGGCCGAAAAGCCCGCCGGAATGATGCAGGGTCTCCACTTCGCGATAGGCGCTGCGCCGCAGACCCAGCGCGTAGGTGGACACCAGCCCGCTGGCCAGCACGGCAGGCTCCAGCATCTGACGCCAGGTTTCTGGCGTGCCAACCCGCTTGACGCCGTTAAGGTGAGCCATCCAGCGCAACATGTCGTCCACAGACGAGACCATGCTGCCATCGCCCAGCAGCTCCGCGTCAGTCGGAGGACGTTGCCATCCGCCACCAAGCGCCGGGATGTGCGCGGAGGCCATCCCCGGCACCATGTGGAGATCGCTTGAGACGATTTTGGTGTCCCGCATGCCGAGCGGATCGAAGATCCTCGTCTTCATGAACTCGGCGAACGACACACCGCCGACCTGCTCGATGACGGTCGACATGGCTGCATACGTTCCGTTGCAGTACATCTGCCCCTCGCCCGGTGGAAAGTTCGCCCCGGTTTGGCGCAGCATGGCTTTTAGCTGCCAGCCTGAAGGTTGCATCGCTTCGCCATTGGCCAACGTGCCGAGGTCCAGCGTGCAGCGATAGCCGCTCGTGTGGTTCATGAACTGCCGCAACGTGGCGAAGCCGTCGAGCTTCGGCATGCCAAGCAGGTAGCGGTCGACGGGCGCATCGATGTTCAGCTTGCCGTCCTCCACCAGCAGGAGGGCAGCCAACGCAGTGAAATGCTTGCTGATCGACGCTATCCGTACTCGGGTCGAGGCCAAATTGGCAACGCCGTGCTGCACGCTGGCCAAGCCGAAGCCGCGCCGATACAGAACCTGTCCGTGCCGGGCAACGCCCACGACCAGACCCGGCCCGTCGTTGCGGTTGACACTCTCGAACAGCTTGTCGAGTTGCGCGGTCCGGGCAGGGCCAGCGCGCGCAGCCGAGTCGTCGACAGCCTGCGAAGCTTGTACCATGTATATCATCCTCAGATGAGCTGTCCGGGTGTTCGCGAGATGGCATGTCCGGCAGCTGCTGCGGCCATTCTGCTGCGTGCAGCCGCGCTGTGGATGGCGAATTCTTGCCATGACGGGCGCGAGGGCCACCACGACCCCATGTCGTCGAATCGTTGAATTCGATCCAATGACTTCGAGTGGCAGCAGAGCCGCGCGCTGTCAATTTCCTGCCATAGCATCTCTGGTCGGGGAAGAATAAAAACTGGTTGCGCATGTGCGCCTCAAAGCGCTTGCCAAAGCGAACCAGTGCATGAAATTGATCGTCCCAACGGGCGTGTTCTCACCCTCGGGGTCAGACAGCCCCTACGAGCTCGCCCTCATCGGCATCCTCGGTGGGATGGGTCCGGCTGCCACGATCGACTTCATGCAGAAGATGCTGGTGCATACGCCTGCGCGCCGCGACCAGGAACACGTTCCCGTGATCGTCGCCTCCGTTCCGCAGATACCTGATCGAACCGAAGCCTACAGAGGTATCGGGCGCTCGCCGCTGGCAGCCTTGATCGCCAGCGGCCAGCGCCTGGTGCAGGCCGGGGCAAGTGCCATCGTCATTCCTTGCAACACTGCGCATCTCTGGTTTGAAGACCTTGAACGAGCGTTCCAGATTCCGATGCTGCATATCGTGGATGCTGCGCTCGAACGGGTCAGGTCTGTAGGCACGGGCTTGACGAACGCAGGCGCGACCAAGATCGGCCTGCTGGCCACTCGGGCAACGATCGAATCCGACCTCTATGTCGAACGCGCTGCACGAATACTTGGGGGGAACTCGCTCAAGTGGGTACTCCCCACAGAAGAAGAGATGGACAAGTGGATCACGCCGGCCATCGCATTGGTGAAGGCCGGCAAGGTTCCGCGGGCATCTGCACATCTCGTCGCCGCGACCAATGCCCTGGTCAGAAGAGGCGCGACAGCAGTGATCATGGGATGCACGGAAATTCCCGTCGCGCTTCGTGATGTCGCCCTCGACGTTCGGATGATCGATGCGACGGATGCGCTGGCCGAGCAGGCGGTACACCTGTCGAAGAACTGGCCGGGCAAATGAGCGACGCCTCCCTTAACCCGCGCGCGTCGAGATTCGATGTCGCAAACGGTGCGGGAGGTGGAGGCACATGACGACCGTCTGCGTCATCGGTGCGGGAATCGTGGGTTGCGCAACTGCCTATCAGCTGGCGCTCGACGGGCTGGACGTTGTCCTCCTCGATTCTGCCGGCGAGCCGGGGACTGCGGCGAGCGCCGCAAACGGCGCGCAGCTGAGCTATAGCTACGTGCAGCCGATGGCTTCGCCGGCCACCTTGAGATCCCTGCCGAAAATGTTCATGTCGCGCGGCTCGCCGGTGCGGTTCAGGCTACGCGCAGACTGGCAACAATGGGCCTGGGGACTTCGATTTCTGCAGGCGTGCAGCGACAGCCGCGTGCTCGAGGGGACGGCGCAACTCCTGGATCTCGCGCGTCTGAGCAAGGAGACGCTCGAAGGCTGGATGGCAAGAGAGGCATGGCAGTTTTCCTTCGCTCGAAACGGAAAGTTGGTGCTATGCCCGGACCGCGAGACCTTTCTGCAGCAACAGGAGCAGGTGCGCATCCAGGCGGCGATGGGTTGCCAGCAAGAGGTGCTCGGCCCTTCCGAGTGCTTCGCGATCGAACCCGCGCTGGCGCGCGAAGGAGGCATGTTCGTCGGAGGAATCTGGACGGCGGATGAATGCGTCGCCGACGCTCACCTCCTGTGTGGCGAACTCGTGCGCAGCCTGAGGCGCCTGGGTGGCGAGGCGCTGTTCGGGAGGGCGGTGACTTCACTGGTGGCATGCCGCCAGAACTACACGGCAGCTCGTACCGACCTGGGCGATGTCTCCGCCGATCTGTTCGTCTTGGCCGCTGGACCCCAGACGGGGCGCTTCGAGGTCACGTTGGGACGGCGTTTGCCCGTCTACCCGATCCGGGGGTACAGCTTGACCGTTCCGATGAGAGCTGAGCACCGACCGCGCGTCAGCGTGACCCATCTCGGCCACAAGTCGGTCTTCGCGCCCCTCGCTGGCAATCTACGCGTGGCCGCGATGGCGGAGATCGACGGGTACGAGCTGCACGTGCCTGACGATCGAGTCGAAGCCATGATCAGCAACGTCGAGGCCCTGTACCCCGGTCTCTGCGACTGGTCGAATCCGCGGCTGTGGGCCGGACTGCGTCCAGCGACCCCAGACTCCATTCCCATCATCGAGAGGTGCCGCAACACCAACGTCTATCTGAATGTCGGTCACGGCGCCCTGGGCCTGACCCTTGCGGCCGGGAGCGCTCGCAGACTCAGCGCGATCATTACTGACACTTGAACATCGATCAGCTGCTGGCGAGGTTCACAAGGCCTGGATCAATTGAGGCACGGCCACGAACAGGTCGGCCACCAGGCCGTAGTCGGCCACCGAGAAGATCGGAGCCTCCTCGTCCTTGTTGATCGCCACGATGACCTTCGAATCCTTCATGCCGGCCAGGTGCTGGATCGCGCCCGAGATGCCACAGGCCACGTACAGCTGCGGCGCGACGATCTTGCCGGTCTGGCCCACTTGCCAGTCGTTGGGCGCGTAGCCCGCATCGACCGCGGCGCGCGAGGCGCCGAGCGCGGCGCCGAGCTTGTCGGCCAGCGGCGTCAGCACTTCGTTGAACTTCTCGCTGGAGCCCATCGCGCGGCCGCCCGAGACGATGATCTTGGCGGCGGTCAGCTCGGGGC
>FSWB01000232.1_pt1 | contig 18310 bp, 10 predicted proteins | sample 1637871 | NCBI WGS metagenome assembly FSWB01 (sample SAMEA3914789, study PRJEB12502) | metagenome | biome: forest; material: soil | place: Canada | collected 2011-07-03 | depth 0.3 m
CTCCGAGCTGCACGACCCTGACCTCGCCATACCCGAGCTTTCCAAGGCCGCCCTCGTGCACGTCGCCTACGACGACTGTCGCGTCTTGCGGCATCGCCCCGAGGAGCGCGATTAGGTCGGAGACAGTCATGCCCGATTGATTTCAACGAATTGCTTCGCACGCGCCCGAACGCGCTCTGCCCACGCCAGCACCTCCGCAAGGTCGTTGTGCTCCGCGGAGTAGTACCGTGCTGTAGCGAGTCGCACCGCCGTCTCGACGTTATGCTCGCGCAGCTCGTCCCCCTCCGGTAGGTCGCCGAACTGCTTGAGGTAGCGAGCCCGTGCATCGCGTACAGCTTTCTCGCGCTCGTCGCCGCTGAATGCGATGAGCATTGCGCGGTAGCGCTCGCCAGCCATGCGCACATCCGGCCCCTGCCCGCCGCAGAGAATTTCGTACGCACGAATGATTGCGTCAAAGCTCGGATGCTCCGACGGATGCTCGCTCTCCGGCAGCACGGCCAGCAGCGCCGTGTAGCCGGCCTCGAATGCGCAATCGACCCGCCCGCGCATTGACTGCGCGTCGCTTTGTGCGTCGCGCCAGTAGACGTCGCTCAACCTCATTTGCCTCTCGCCCACGCTTACTCCGTTCGCTCTCGCCTGTGCACGTCGCACGATGAACTCTCCGAGCTCAACGAGCAGCGCACCACCCATGTCGGGTGCAGCGTTCATGCGCGCCACGAGTTCGTCGTCGGACACGTTGTCACGCCAATACATGCGCTTCCAAAACTGCTCGTCATCGTCGTCCATCACGCCCTCAACGCTACCCAAAAATTCGACCCCGCACAACGTCAACTGCCAGTGTTGTGCACCTCAACTGCCAGTAGATGTCGGCGCCTCCGCATGCGCCGACCGAGCACGCTCGCGTACCTTGAAAGAAAGCGTTCGTCTAACCAAAACGCTCCCCCACTTCGGCCTTCCACAGAGCGCTGACGCGCTCGCCACTGCGCGCCAGCCAGACTCTCCACCAAGCCCGAGCGCATCCGTTTTGAAAACAAAAGGGGGTGTCTGCATCAGTCGAGAGTCAGGCAACTGTCCGTCCAAGGGACGGAGAGTTGACGGTGTAGGGAGACGCTCGGGTGACAGCGACAGCCAATTGAAATCAAAGGGGGTTAGAGGCCGTACTCCGCAGCGACACGGGCAGCGTGGTCACGTGCGTATATTGCATCCGCGTCCGGCTCGTCCCCGACGTACGGGACGACGCCCAACACACGCAGCGAGACTTCAGCATCGCTCTCGGCTTGCAGGCGCTCGGCCTCCGGCAGCTTCCGTCGCCACCCATTGCGCAGCAGCATGAGAGCCAGGTCGTGCACGACGGCGCTCAGCGTCGGCGCGTCGGGGAAAGGCAGCCAGTAGTCTCGAAGCTCAGACGCTCGCTTCATCGCGGCGGCACGGTCTCGCACGGACATACCCGCTGCCAGGAGCTGCGCTCCGGCGAACTCCCGGTCGCAGGACGCGGCCGTCACAGGCTTCGAGCGACGCTCGTCCTCCGTGCCGTTCAGTCGCACTGCCGGCTTGTAGATGCTCGTGCTGATGACGGGCCACTTCTTGTTGCCTTCGCGGTCACGAATCCAGGTGACCTTGAGGCGCGCAGCAGCGCGCCGGCATTCGCTGCAGGTGTAGATTTTGTTGCTCATCGTGATGCTCCCTGACGCGCACACCGCGTGCGCTCATGTCACGTGTAGCAACTGCTCTAAGTCATTTATGGCCCACCCGCGACCGCCCTGTTCGCCCTTATAGCTGGGTTCGAAAACCTGGGGGGTTTTTGCCTTAGAGCTTTCTGCTCAACCCCGCGCCATTGCTGACAAAACGGACGGAGGCGAGCGTGCTTTGGGAGCTCAGTACTACATTAACAGGCGAGGCGAATGCTCTAAGTCACAAATCCGGTCGGACAGGCCGGCGTGAGCATCTCGCCGCGGACCGATATGGCTGAGTTATGGAGACTTGCGCCGGCGCAAGATTGAAAAACGGATGCCGACTTGCGCCGGCACAAGTTCGGATTTCCGTGCAAGTGTCGTTGAAAGATTCGATGCTTCTAGCGAGAATAGCAGTTGCCGAATTCGACGATGGGTCCGCACGCAGTAGCATACGTGCGAGGCCAATGTAGCGGGGCCGGGGCCACTCAAGTCCGGCTGAGCGGGGTGTCCAGGGGTAACTGGGCGCGATGAGCACGATGTGCGGTCGCGGGCGCCGTTCCGACAAACGCCTGAGGGGTTAGGCCACTTGCGCTTCAGCGTCCAATGCCTCCGACTGGCAACGATTAGGGGGCTGCCCTCGGGCGGCTCCCATCCTTTTTGGTTAGCTTAGCATCGCGACATGGCCTCGTTCATATGTCTCGGCTGTGGCCAGCCCGTCCACCTGCGCACGACTGGCAACCAGCTCGTGCCGCCAGAGCTCAAGTTTTGCTACAGGTGCGAGCAGTTCCGCGCGCAATTCGAGCGCGACGTGGCCGACGCACGCGCCGGCGGCGGCATGCCGAACTCCGATTACTGGCTCGACAAAACCGCGAGCGAGGCTGGGTTCGGCGCCATCGCAGGCTTGACGCAAGCGCTATTCATCCTCGCTACTGACATGCTCACTGTGTGAGCCGCTGAGCTTGGTTCCTAATCAGGAAGCAAAAAAGCCCGGCATCTTCGATACGAGCCTGTGCTGTTTTGGTCGAGGCGGCGGAATTCGAACTCGCGACCCCTTGCACCCCATGCACGCGAAGACCAGCCGCAAACCCACATGGATGCTAGGTTTCACATCGAAGTGGTGAATACAAGAGGGCCTTTCCTAGCCTATAAGAATCAACAACTTGGGTCATCCGCTGCGCCTAGTATTCACCGCTTTTTGAGGCCGGCGGCAAGTCACTGCAGGCCATAGTGCCGCTCGCGGTGGCAGTTTGGACACAGAGCGGTCGCGTTCTCCACAGTGTCTTCCCCGCCCTGCGAAAGCTGGATGCGGTGATGCACTTCCAAGTAGGGGGTTCCGTCTACCTTCCGCCGGAAAGGCGCCGGGTTGCCACACCCCTCACAGTGACCGTTGGCACGAAGCAGGACTTCGACAACGACGTCGGCATTGCGAATGAAGGTTGTGGCCGAAGTCGTCACTTGGCGGGGAAGACGCGGTGCGGCTTCAAGTCGCGCTCTCCGGGCCTCGTCGGTGCCTCGTGAGGCCTCACGTACCCGGCGTTCGAAGTCGCGTTGGAGGTCATCTGAAGTCGGCTGGGCTCGCAGGACGCCCGTGAGCTCGTGGATGTCGATGGGCCGAACCTCACAGCCAATCTCCCCGCGAGGGACTAGCTGAAGCCACATGGCCTCGTCACCCGGTTCGTATATACGTCTGGGACAGTCGAACACGCTCTCCATCGAGCACCTGCCCGAGGCCACGTCTTTGAGCACGCCCACCACGGGCACACGCAGCGAAAACGCCAACTCCAGGCCATTCCAGTGCGCGACCCATGTCTTCCTGTCGCCCTCCCCCGGCCTCGCGATGTGATACCACAGCGTGCCGTCGACGATGTCCTGCGCTATGGCCGCGTTGGTTGGTACACGGCGGCCGCGCTCATCACGCGTGCTGTGGACGTTCCAAATCGTCGTCACGAAAATCGATGCTTCGCCTGCCCTGGCTTCGGCCCTTGGAACGTCAAATGCGGACCACTGCTGGCCAGGCGCCAACGCGCCCAAGGCCAAGAACGCATCGTTGTGCAACTCGTCGAATCGCGTGGACTGCGCCATCAGGTCGGCTCCAAGAGGTCGATGCCGGCCGGTCTAGCGAGCGGCCACAACGGCGCGGCGCCCAGTGCTACACCGTGCGCAGCCAGCGACGGATTCCGCGTGTTGTCGCCTGGTTGCGGCTCCGGGCCCTTGGCAACCGCTATGCCGGCTGCTTGGCCGCGAGCGCGAGGCTCCTCCGCGCCCATTGGGGGAGCGCATCCATGTCCACCCCATCGAGCAAAGCCGCCCGTTCCTCCAGCGTCAGCATCTGAACCCTGACACCGGCTTCGCTGGACATCCCCCGACCTGCTGGCGATGAGGCCACGTCGTCGGGTAGAAAGAGCATGCTCCGAAGCTCTTGGATTGGACTCATCGCGCTCCTCGACAGCAGTCAAAAAAGCCAGCCGAGGGCTGGCTTTGAAATGGTGCGGATGGGGGGAGTCGAACCCCCACGGATTGCTCCAAAGGTTTGTTAAGTCACCGATATCGGAGACTTAGGCAAACCTCAGCGGCTACCATTACGCCACATCCGCGTCAACCGTTATTCTACTTCAGACATCAGGAATGTCAAGCCGCAGGTGCGCTGCAAGCCAATAAATTAGAAATCTTGCTGCAACGTTTCGTCAAAGTATCATAAAACTCGGAAATCTTGCTAGCATGGCACCATCGCAGTAGCGGAGAAGTCGATGGAACAAGTCAACGCGTTCAATCCCGTCGAGCTGGGCCGCCATCTCATGCAGGTGCGCGAGAGAGCCGACGTCAAGCAGGCCGAACTGGCCAAGCGCGTGTCGTTGAGCCAAGCAGTCTTGTCTCGTATCGAAAGCGGCGAACGCGCTGTCTCGCTCCAAGAGGTGGAAGATATCCTGGCACAGCTAGCGACTCCGGAGGCGTCAGAGCTGTCGAAGGCGCTCCAACGCAGTTGGGAAGTGCTGCCACGCCCACCACTCGACCATTCGGACCAAGACCTTCTTTGGGAAGCCGAGCAGGCTGCTCGCGAGCTCGTCGCCCTAGGCAGGCAACCGGAAACACCGCAGGCCTTCGAGAAGCGGCTAAACGAGTACGTTGAAGAACTCCGACGCGGTGCCGCCCTGCTCCTGAAGCGTGACCACCAGGTGGCCTTCATCGGCAGCATCGGCGTCGGCAAGTCCACTGCCATTTGCCGCATGACGGGCCTCGAGGCCGCACGGGAAGACGGAACGATGGTGCCGGTGCTCGAGACTGGCGGCGGAGGAATTACCGTCTGCGAAGTACACCTGCGCACCGGCCCGGATTTTGGCCTCATCATCGAACCTCGCAGTGACGATGAAATCCGACAGGACGTGGCCGACCTCGCAGACCACGTCCTAAAGGGCAGTATGGTGCTCGATGAGGATGGCCCTGGCAGCTCTGAATCGCAGGGGATTTCCAAGGAAGTTGCCCGGGCGCTTCGCAACATGGCGGGACTTGCCGTGCAGCGCCCAAAGGGTGCGGATGGAAAGCGAACGACCATTGACCCGGCCAAGCTGCTTGCTGAACAGTTTCCGGGGCAACGAGAGTTCGTGGTCGAGGTGCTTAGTCGCATGGAACTGCACCGTCGCGACCGCCGCGACATCTGGTACGACACCGCGTCGGGGCAGTCCCCGAAGGCCTGGTTGCGCGAGGTCTTCGGCGCCATCAACAACGGGCGCAATTCGGAATTCACGCTGCCCAAGCGAATCGAAGTCGTTGTGCCGGACAAGCTCTTGGATGCGTCCGAACTGACCGTGCGCTTCATCGATACGAAGGGCATCGACCGCAACGCTGCGCGCGAAGACATCGAAATCCATTTCGATGACCCTCACACTTTGGCTGTGCTCTGCTCGGGCTTCAACAATGCGCCGGCAGCCGAAGCACGGCTACTTCTCGAGCGCGCGAAGGATGCAGGCAACCGAGGGCTCGAGGTCAGCGCAGCGCTGATGGTGCTTCCTCGCCCGAGCGAAGCGCTGGCCATGAAAGATGACGCAACTAGCACGCCGGTGGAGAGCACCGAGGAGGGATATGAGTTGAAGGCCGAGCAAGTGTCTCTCGCTCTCGAACCCCTTGGCCTTCAGAGCCTGGGAGTCGGCTTCTACAACGCCAATGAGGACGCGGCGAGTTCCGCTCAAGGATTTCTAGTGGAGCGACTGGTCAAGGCGCGTGCTTCGTTCCGCACCCGCATCCAGAACGCAACCGTCGGCGCCAGGGCTCTCCTCAAAAACCACGGCGAAGAACGCATCCATGCCGTGCTGCGTGACGCCAGTGACACCCTACGTACTTGGGCGACGATGAACGCAACGGTTCCGACCGTGAACGCCCACGTTCAGGAAAGTTTGGTTGCGCAAATCCAGGTCGCATATGCAAGCACGGTGCGAGCAGCTGTGCGCCGTGAGGGCGAGTGGACCCAGCTTAGCTATTCGCATCACATCGGCTACGGGGCCAAGCGTCTGGCTGTTATCGCGCTCGAGAAGGCTGTAGAGAACTTCTCTGGCCACTGCAAAATTCTGGCAGCGACGCCGCGCTATGCTGACGCTTCAGACTTAATCTTTCAGGCTGAGCGGGTGTTGACGCTGTCGTACGACGACCTGCTCCGCAAGGTGCAGCTGATGGGGCAAACGGTCTTCAAGGATGCGTTGAAGGCGGACCCTTTATTCTGGCAGGCGTGCATGGCGGAGTGGGGCCAGGGCCCCGGGTACAAGAGCCGCGTCGCCGGCCGCAACCGCGACTGGTTCGACAGTGAGGCACGGCGCAAGCTGGAAGATGAATTGAAGGCTCTCATCGCGCGTGAGTGGGCACGTGCGCTGGAAGGCGTCACGGAGCTGCTTGAGCCCGCGTATTGAAGTGCCACGCGACTATCGAGAGCGGCCGGCGAGCTGCTGAGACAACAGGGAGGATGCCATGGATGTTTTCAAATTTCGTGAGAAGCTGGTCGGCGACTACGCCCAGTTCAGCCGCAGCTTCACACGTATCCGTTCGGACGATATTCGTGAGTTCATCGACCGCGAGTACGACAGCCAGCGCTATTGGCCTGCGCCGCTCATTCAAATCAACCCGACGTACCGCTCCGGCGGTACGGTCGATGCGTTGGTCGCTAGCGGACAGCTCAGCCCCGAATGTTCGGAGATTTTCCGCCTGGGCAAGTCCGCCAGCTCGGCGGGCGTGGCCTTGCCACTGCACCAGCATCAAGCAGAGGCCATCAGTTTGGCGTTGGAGGGCGAAAGCTATGTGCTGACCACTGGCACGGGTTCAGGCAAATCGCTTAGCTACTTCATTCCCATCGTCGACGCGTGCCTGAAGGCAAAGAAGGCCGACCCAACGGGACGCACGCGCGCCATCGTCATCTACCCGATGAATGCGCTGGCGAACTCGCAGCTCGAGGAGCTGAAGAAATTTTTGGGTTCAGACCCAGCGACCCGCGCCGTGAGCTTCGGACGCTACACCGGTCAAGAAAGCTCAGAAGAGCGCGAAGCGATGGCGGCAACACCGCCGGACATTCTGTTGACGAACTTCATGATGCTCGAGTTGCTGATGACTCGGCAGAACGACCTCGACAAAGCCGTCATGCGAAACGCCAGGGGCCTGCGCTTCCTGGTACTCGACGAGCTCCACACCTACCGCGGCCGCCAGGGAGCGGACGTCGCCCTGCTGGTGCGTCGCGTGCGGGAAGCACTGTCCGACAATCTCATCTGTATCGGAACCTCGGCCACGATGGCGTCTGACGGAACGCAGATGCAGCGGAACGCGGTCGTTGCAAACGTCGCTCGGCGCCTGTTCGGGACGTCCATCCCAGACCGCAACGTCATCACTGAGACTCTTCGTCGAACGACACCTGAACAAGAGACTCTCGACACCGTACGTTCACGCCTTGGTGCTGCCATTCGAGCCGGCGTCCCCAACGACCTTGGCTACCAGGAGATGGCAGCCCACCCAGTGTCCATCTGGGTGGAGTTGACGCTCGGCCTTTCGTATGAGGACGATAAGCCGCGCAGGGCGAAACCGCGGATGCTGGCCGATGCGGCAAGGGCCCTCCACGCAGACTCAGGAGAGCCCACCGAGGCCTGCCTGAGCTACCTGCAGCAGTTCATGCTGCGCGCCTACGCCGTCACCGATGACGCTGACAAGAGCCTCTTTGCGTTCAAGCTTCACCAGTTCATCGCTGGCGGCGGCAAGGTGTACACCACGTTGGAAAGCCCAGGCCAGCGCGCAATTACGTTGGACGGTCAGCAGTTCGTCTCCGGCGACGACCAACGGCATCGGCGTTACTACCATGCGCACTTTTGCCGAGAATGTGGCCAGGAGTACATCCCTGTATGGGACACCGATGGTCCGGAAGGTCGCGCATTCGACCTCCGGCACATCGAAGAGCGTCAGCACGACGACGAGCAGGTCAAATTCGGATACGTGATGCCGGACGGCCGCGGCCTTTGGGAACAAGAAAACCTCGAGCGTTACCCAGAATCCTGGCTGGAGGAACGCGCCGACGGGGAGTGGCGCATCAAATCCGCGCAGCGGAAGTTCGTTCCACAGTCGGTCAAACTTCGGCCTGACGGGGTGGTCTCTACAGAGCAAGGCCTCAATGCTTGGTTTATCCCTGGCTCGTTCCGGTTCTGCCTGGCGCCAGGCTGCGGAGCTGTGCATACGTCGTCGGGCAAGGATTCGTTGCGCCTGACATCACTGTCAGGTGAGGGCCGCAGTTCTGCGACGACGATGCTCACCTTGTCCGCGCTGCGCTATTTGTACGAGCAGGACCAGCAGTTATCACCTGAAGCCAAGAAGGTGCTGGGGTTCTCCGACAACCGGCAGGACGCGGCGCTCCAGGCTGGTCACTTCAATGACTTCCTCCAGGTTCTGCTTACACGTGCGGCCCTGTTGTCTGCTGCTGAGAAGGCGAGTGGCAACGCGTTGTCCGAGCGCGAGGTGGCCAATGCTGTGTTCGAAGCGCTGGGATTCCATCGGGATGACCCAGCCGTGCGCGCGGAGTACATGCAGCAGCCTGAGCTGAAGGGCAACACGCGCCGCCAGGTTCAGGAGGCCATGCGCGGCATCTTGGGCTATCGCACCTACTTCGACCTGCGTCGCGGATGGCGATTTAACAATCCGAATCTCGAACAACTCGGTCTGGTTCGCATCGGGTACCAAGATATAGACGACCTAGCGGCTGACGAGCCGGAGTGGTCGAACGCACCGCAGGTCTTGCAGGTTGCAACGCCCGAGGCGCGTGCAAGAGTGCTGCGCGAGCTATTCGATTTCATGCGTCAGGGCTTGTGCATTGCCACTCGCTACCTTGACCGCGGGGAACTCGAACAGCTGCGCACCCAGAGCTACGCAAATCTGCGCGAGCCATGGGGCTTCACTGAGGATGAGCGCCCTATCCCAGCCCGCTGGTTCGTAACTTCACGACCTAAGGAAGAGTCTGACCGGCGGGGCCGGCGTGTCAAGGTCGAAGACTTCTTGGTCATCGGTTCCAGCCGCTCCCGACTTGGTCGAGTGCTTCGCCAAAGCAGCACGTGGGGAGGTGCGAATCCTCACTACAAGACTGTCAACGACAAGTCCTGGGCAACGGTCATCGAGGCGCTACTCAACGCGGCCGTGCCGTATGGGCTTGTGCGCAAGGAGGAGACCGACTTCGGCCTCACGGGCTGGCAGCTCAATGGCACTGCGCTGCTTTGGCAGCTCGGAGATGGTCAGAGTCAGCGGCAAGCCCAGGACAACGCCTTTTTCCGCGGGCTGTATCGCAACATCGCCGGGCTGCTCGGCAACCCGGTTCATCAACTGTTTGACTTCGAGGCTCGCGAGCATACGGCCCAGGTAGAACAGACAGACCGCATGGAGCGCGAGGCGCGTTTTCGATATACCGAGAAAGACCGCACCGAATGGCGGCAAAAGAACGGTACGGAGCTCGAATGGCTTCCAGTGCTGTTTTGCTCACCGACGATGGAGCTCGGCGTCGACATTTCGTCTCTGAACACCGTCTACATGCGCAACGTACCGCCGACCCCAGCCAACTACGCTCAGCGCAGCGGTCGCGCAGGCCGAGCGGGCCAGCCTGCGCTCGTCATCACATACTGCGCCGCTCAGTCGCCGCACGACCAGTACTACTTCCGAGACCCCGTGCGCATGGTGCACGGCCAAGTCAACGCGCCGACCTTGGACCTCGCCAACCTTGAGCTGGTGAAAAGCCACATGCATGCCATCTGGCTGGCAGAGACCGGAAAGCGATTAGGCAATAGTGTGCGTGACCTCTTGGACATGAATCAGCCGGAGGCGCTGCCAATCATCGAGGAGATTGCCGCTGACCTTGACAAGGCTGAGGCAAAGCGGCGCGCACACGGTCGAGGTCTTCGTGTCTTGGCCATGCTCAACGATGAACTCACGGCTAAGAGCGCACCCTGGTTCTCCGAGCAGTGGTCGGAAGCGGTGTTCCAACGCGCTTATACGGAGTTCGATGCATCGGTGCAGCGCTGGCGAGACTTGTACCGAGCTACCGCCAAAGCTATCGACCTAAATTTCAAGGTTGAGAACAATCCGGCGGCCAGTGAACGCGAGCGACGTGAGGCCCAGCAGCGTCACAACGAAGCCCGCAAGCAGCGTGACCTGCTGCTCGCCGGCGACAGCGCCTTCAACTCTGACTTCTACACATATCGCTACCTCGCGAGTCAGGGCTTCTTACCTGGCTATAACTTCCCGCGCCTGCCGCTGCTGGCCTACCTGCCAGCTCGACGCGGTCAAATCGGCCGCGAGAGCTTCCTGTCACGCCCTCGCTTCCTCGCTCTCAGTGAGTTTGGGCCATACAGCCTCATCTACCACGAGGGCAGTCAGTATCGGGTGACAAAGGCCCTGCTCACTATCACAGGCAACGACCAGGTCACCGATGGCACCCGACTGCCTACCGAGGTAGCACGGCTCTGTCCTGCATGCGGCTACGGGCATTTCCGCTCCCAACGCGATGCTGACCGCTGCGTGTCCTGCGGCGCATCGTTGGCGGAGGCGCAAGAGGTCAAGAGCCTCTACCGCATCGAAAACGTCTCGACCAAACGTGCGGAGCGCATTACAGCCAACGAAGAAGAGCGAGTGCGCCAAGGCTACGAGATGCAGACGACGCTTCAATTCGCCGAGGCCGAAGGCAGGCTGCAGATGGTCACCACAGTCGTCGAAGACAGCGAAGGGCCATTGCTCGAGCTTCAGTACGGTCAATCTGCCACTGTTTGGCGAATGAACTTTGGTTGGCGCCGGCGCAAGGAAAAGGCCATCCAGGGATTCATGATGAACCCCGTCACTGGGCACTGGGTCGGTGGCGTTGAAGACGGCTCCAGCGAAGTTGAAGCCGCAGGCGACGAGACACCTGACCGAACGCCACCTCAGCGCATCGTTCCGTACGTCGAAGACCGCCGAAACGTACTTATCGTTCGTCCGCACTATCGACTTGGCGAGTTCACGGCCGGAACGCTGACCACATTGCAGTACGCGCTGAAGCGAGGCATTGAGGCGGTGTATCAGTTAGAAGAAAGCGAACTGATGGCCGAGCCACTGCCAACGCGAGACAACCGACAGTCCATCCTGCTGTTCGAGGCAGCCGAGGGCGGCGCTGGCGTTTTGACGCGCTTGGCTACAGAGCCTGACGCCCTCGCTGAGGTTGCTGCCAAGGCTCTGGAAGTCATGCACTTCAACGCGCCACCGCCTGGGCAGCAATGGAATCGTGACAGCCTCGTCGATGACCTGGACCACAACGGAAAACCGTTCTGTGAGGCCGGCTGTTACCGCTGCTTGCTGTCGTACTACAACCAGCCCGACCACGCGCTCATCGACCGTAAGGACAAGGAGGCAGGTGGGTTGTTGCTCGACACGCTGTGCCGCTTGACCAGAGCACGTACCAATCAAGGCACACAGGGGCGCGACCCACTGGAGCACGATACTCAACTCGCTCGCACCGCCGGGAGCACTCTTGAGAAGGCGTGGCTTGAGCACGTGGCACGGCACGCGTACCGAAAGCCCGACCGCGGTCAGCACAACATTCCTGGTGCTAACGCGTGCGCTGATTTCTACTACGACGACTTGAACTTGGCGGTCTTCATCGACGGTCCTCACCACGAGACGACATCGCAGCGCGAGAAGGACGCGGCAATTGACCGCAAGCTCGACGAGCTCGGGCACATCGTCGTTCGCTTCCATAAGGAAGCCAACGGCTGGGCTGCCATCTTCAAGAACAACGCCGACCTCTTCGGCCCCGGAAAGTCCTGAAAAATCATGAACGCACCGATGCCGGAATTTCTTCCGGGGAACCTCGTTTCCGCACGGGGTCGCGAATGGGTAGTTCTTCCGGATTCGGATGTCCAAACGTTGCGGCTACGCCCCCTTGGTGGCGGCGAGCGTGACGAGACCATCGTCTACCTGCCCCTCGAACGCCTGCCCGTCCGACACGCCAGCTTTCCGCTGCCGTCTATCGGCCAAGCTCGCAACCACTCAGCAAGTCAGATGTTGTTGGATGCCCTGCAGCTCAAGTTGCGGAGTGGCGCGGGCCCATTCCGCAGCTTCGGCAACATTGCCGTCGAGCCTCGCGCCTACCAGCTCGTGCCGTTGCTGATGGCGCTCAAACAGCCCACCGTGCGGTTGCTGGTTGCCGACGATGTGGGCGTCGGCAAGACTATCGAAGGTGCCCTCATCGCGCGCGAGCTGCTTGACCGCGGCGAAATCCAGCGAATGACGGTGTTATGCCCTCCGCACCTGTGCGAGCAGTGGCAGCGCGAACTCTCCGAGCGCTTCAATATCCAAGCAGCGGTAGTCCGGTCAAACTCGGCTGACCGATTGGAGCGAGACCTCCCGCCAGGCACTTCACTGTTCCATGCCCACCCGTTCACCGTCGTCAGCCTGGATTACATCAAGTCCGAGCGGCGCCGGGAAGCTTTTCAGCGCTCGTGCCCCGAGTTCGTCATCGTTGACGAAGCGCACACGTGCACCCAAGCCGGCCAGGGTCGACAGCAGCGCTACCAATTGCTCAAGGGTCTAGCAGCGCAGGCCGAGCGACATCTGGTGCTCCTGACGGCCACGCCGCACAGCGGCGATGAAGAGGCCTTCTTCAACCTGCTCGGCCTGCTACGCCCCGACTTCACTCAGCTCAAGGACCTGCCCGTCGGCCAACGCAGCGACCTGCGCGAAGACCTATCGCGGCACTTCGTTCAGCGTCGCCGGCCTGACATCGCCGAATGGCAAGACACATCCATGTTTCCCGACCGGCGCACTGCTGAGCTCACCTACAAGCTCACGGGCGCGTGGGGGCAGCTCTTCAATGATGTGTTGGCCTATGCCCGAGAACTCGTCGAACGCTCCGAAGGCCAAGGATTGCGCGTGCAGCGCATGAACTGGTGGGCAGCGCTGGCACTGTTGCGCTGCATTTCGTCGTCGCCTGCTGCCGCAGTCAATGCTTTGCGAACCCGCCTAATGGGTGCAAGGGGTGACGCGGCACCAGATGACGCCGTCTCTCTCGAAGAGTTCGAAGCTCAGGCCAGCGACCGAGTGCTCGACGGAACCGACGACGCACTCTCAACCGACGACATCGAGCCTGGGGCGCAGACCGAGGATGGGCAACGGCTGCAGGTGCTCATGGCAAGTGCCTCCGCGCTGGCCGGCCAACAGAATGACCCCAAGTTCGCCAAGCTGCTAGAGCACGTTGCGCTGCTGCTGAAGGACGGTTTCCAGCCCGTGGTCTTTTGCCGTTACATCGCCACGGCGCACTACCTAGCATTGGCGTTACAGGAGAAGTTTAAATCTGTGACCATCAAAGCGGTCACAGGCGAACTTACACCGGACGAGCGCGAAGCAGCCGTCGAGCAAATGGGTGAGAGCGAAAGCCGTGTCCTCGTTGCCACCGATTGCCTCTCCGAGGGCATCAATCTGCAAGGCCTATTCACGGCCGTGGTCCACTACGACCTCAGCTGGAATCCGACCCGTCACGAGCAACGTGAGGGGCGTGTGGACCGCTTCGGCCAGAAGGCGCGCGAAGTTCGCAGCACCATGCTGTATGGCGAGGACAACCCTGTCGACGGCGCGGTGTTGCACGTCATCCTTCGCAAAGCCGAAAGCATCCGCAAGGAGTTAGGTGTCCTTGTGCCGATGCCGGACAACGAAGGAAAACTGACCCAGGCGTTGATGAATGCAGTGCTGCTGCGCAAGGGCGCAGCAACTGCCTATCAACCAGAACTAGACCTCTGGGGCGAACCTGCCAAGGATATCGACCTCGCTTGGCAGAGTGCCAAGGAGAAGGCCAAGCAAAACCGCTCCATCTTTGCCCAACGCCGGCTGAAGCCCGAAGATGTGCTGCCTGAATGGCGTAAGTCCGCCGCCGTTCTAGGTGGTGAGGTCGAGGTCGAACGCTTCGTCACCCGGGCCGCCGTTCAGCTTGGGGCACCCCTTCAACCCGTGAAGCAGCACTTCAAGTTCCTCACCGAGCATCTGTCCGCTGCACTTCGCGAACGTCTGGCCGCCGAAGGCCTGGCCGGCACGCTGCGCATCGACTTCCACCAGCCTGCCGCGCAGGGAGCGGCCTACGTCCACCGCACACACCCCCTGGTGGCAGTGCTGGCCGACACGTTGCTGGAGCAGGCACTGCAGGACGCGCCCACCGGCGTCGACGACGCCCAGGTCGCCAGGGCTGGCGTCGCGTTCGTCGCCCAGGTGCCGCTCAAGACCACCGTGCTGCTTCTGCGCATTCGCCACCAGCTCACCGTCACGCATGGCATCGACACCCGGCTCTTAATGTGCGAAGAAGCCGTGGCCGTTGCGGCCAGCGGCGCCGAGACGTTCTCGGAGCTGTCCCCTCACCAGACCCGTGCCCTGTTGGGCGCCGAGGCAACCCGCAACCTGCCCGCGCCGCTGCGTGACCGCCAGTTGCAATCTGCGCTCGATGCCTTGCCCTCCTGGCAGCCTCAGCTCGAAGTAATTGCCAAGTCGCGTGCCCAGGCGTTGTTGCTGGACCACCGCCGCGTGCGTGAAGCGGCCGAAGGCCGCGGCAGCTACCAGGTCACCGCCAGCCTACCAGTGGACGTGATAGGCCTGTACGTGCTGTTGCCCGATGCGGGTGCCGCCAGCGCCAACACAGCCATGGGAGCCTGACACCATGGCCAAGCGAATCACTCATCAACTCGCCTACCGTGCTATCCGAATCGAAGGCGGGCTCCTTCCGGCCGACGAGCTCACCCGCCTAACCATGCTGACCGACCCCAAGGGCAGCGAACAGACCGAGGCGCAATATCGCATCGCCAGGGGGCTGAAGCTGCGCGACGAAATCGCGCGCGACTTCAAGATTGCGCTCAACCTTTGGCAGGACTTTCAGGCTCTTCGCAAGCGGCAAGACGTGCGGGCCCATGAAGTGACCGTGCGCGAGTGGCTATTGCCGCTCCTGCGCGACGTTTTGCACTTCCACGATGCGGCGCGCTGTCCGGTCATCGAGCACGGCGGCCACAAGTACGACATCGGCCACGCGGGTAACAGCGGCAGCGTGCCTTTGGTGTTCGCGGGCTTTGACCAGCCACTCGACTCTGCCACCGAAAGATTCGGAGAATTGAACCCGGACACAGGCAAGACGCGTAAACGCAGCTCGTTCATGCTGGCGCAGGAGGCGCTGAATGCCATCGATGTCTCACTCTGGGCAATCGTCAGCAATGGCCTCACGCTGCGCATTCTGCGCGACAACGCGAGCCTAACCCGGCCTGCCTACATCGAGGTTGACCTCGAGGCACTTTTCACCGAAGAACTGCTGGCCGACTTCAGCGCCTTCTGGCTGCTGGCCCACGCAAGCCGTTTCGCCAGCGCATCTGGCCATGCGGATGCGTCACCCGCTGATTGCCCCTGGGAACGCTGGCGAGCCGCAGGCGAGCAGGCCGGCGTTACTGTGCGTGGCAAGCTGCGCTACCAGGTGGCTGAGGCCCTGCGGGCACTGGGCACCGGCTTCCTCTCGCACCCAGCCAATCGTGCGCTACGCGCTGCACTCCAGTCCTCAAGCAGTGGCTATGACCGCCAAGCCTTCTTCGAGGAATTGCTGCGCCTGGTCTACCGCTTCATCTTTCTGGCTACGGTGGAAGACCGGCGCGACCGCGCCACTGGGGAGCACCTTGTCTTTGCGCCCGATGCCCCCGCCGATGCCAAGGACCGCTACCTGGCCGGCTACTCGCTCACCTGGCTCCGCGAGCGCGCCGTTCGTCGCAGCCAGCACGACCATCATGCCGACCTTTGGCAGGCGCTGACCATCACCTTTGGCGCGCTGGGTCGTGGTGAGCGCGCATTGGGACTACCCGCGTTGGGTGGTCTGTTTGAGGCCGACCAGTGTCCATACCTGGACACCGCTCAACTGGACAACCGCAACCTACTTTCCGCTGTATTCCAGCTCGGTTGGTTCCGCGCAGACGGTGGACTCTCGCGCGTCAACTATCGCGATATGGGCCCCGAGGAACTGGGCAGCGTCTACGAAAGCCTGTTGGAGCTGGTGCCAGACCTGCAAGGCCTTAACCACCCGGCGAGTGCTCGCCTGGCCTTCGTCGGCGACGACGCGTCAGACGCATCCACCAAGGGCAACACCCGCAAGCTCACCGGTAGCTACTACACACCCGACAGCCTAGTGCAGGAGCTCATCAAGAGCGCGTTGGAACCCGTTATCGCTCAGACAATCAAGGCCAACCCGGAACGTCCGGTGGAAGCACTGCTGTCGCTCACCGTCTGCGACCCGGCATGCGGCAGCGGCCACTTTCTGCTCTCAGCCGCGCGGCGCTTGGCCGACGAGGTGGCGCTGCATCGAGCCGCTACCGAGCGCGAAGGTGGTGCTCCGACTCCCGCTGACTACCGCCACGCCCTGCGCGACGTGGTTAGCCACTGCCTCTACGGCGTGGACAAGAACCCCATGGCCATCCAACTGGCCAAAACTGCGCTCTGGCTGGAAGCCTATTCACCCGACCGTCCTCTGAGCTTCGTTGACCACCACCTGCGTATTGGCGACGCACTGCTCGGCGTGCTCGACCCCAAGGTGCTGGAGCACGGAATCCCTGACGAGGCGTACGCATCGCTTTCGGGCGACGACAAGACAGTAGTCACCGAATTGAGGAAACAGAATAAGGCCGACTTGAACAGCTGGCGACAGATTGCCGGCGGCGACCTGTTGACCCAGACCGGCCTTGCCGCACAGGCCGTCAATGTGGAATCGCTGGATGACGATACCCCCGCGCATGTAGCCGCCAAACGCGAGGCATGGGCATCCGCAGATTCCCAAGCGCAGCGCAGCACTTTTGCCCGCTTAGCGGACGCCTATGTAGCAGCCTTTCTGGCCCCAAGGATGACCGATGCCCGCGGCATGGTGCCTACGTCTGGCTATTTGTGGAGTGTTCTGACTGGTCAGACACCAAGCGCCGAGGTAGAAGACGCGGCTCAAGCTCTTTGTCGTCAGCACGGTGTCTTCCACTGGTGGCTTGCTTTCCCGCAAGTTGCAGCGTCCGGCGGTTTCAGCGTGATGCTAGGAAACCCCCCTTGGGAGCAGTTGCAACTCAGTGAAGAAGAGTTCTTCGCGCAGCGCGCACCATCGGTTGCGGCACTTGCCGGCGACAAACGCAAGAAGGCTATCGCTGACCTCGAACAATCGGTGCCTTGGCTTTGGAAACAGTTCCAAGTAGCGAAGCGGCAAAACGATGCGGCAAACCTCTATTTCCGCACGGGCGGGCGCTTCCCGCTCGCAGCCTACGGCAAGCTGAATACCTACGCGTTGTTCGCTGAAGCATTCCTTCAGGCTATCGCACCAAACGGTAGAGCCGGGTTCATCGTCCCGACCGGCATCGCGACGGACGATTCCACAAAGGCCTACTTTGAGCGCTTGGCTGTCGACGGTTACTTGCGAAGCATGCTGTGTCTGGAGAACGAGGAGTTCGTCTTTCCCTCGGTGCACCACGCATTTAGGTTCGCACTGCTCACGCTGGGTGGCGAGCCATCCGTCGCACCTGCCTCGCTCGTGTTCTTCGCGCGCCAGCCGGAGCAGATTCATGACCCCCGACGGCGCTTCCAGCTCTCACCGGAAGAGTTCACCCTCATCAATCCCAACACCCGCACTTGCCCTGTATTCCGCAGCGAAGGTGATGCCAGGCTAACTAAGAAACTCTACCGCGCCGCGCCAGTGCTCATCGCCGAGACCGTGAACGACGAGTCAGGTCGCGCGGTGCAGGCCGAAGCGAACTCATGGGGCCTCTCATTCTCTCAAGGCCTTTTCAACATGACGAGCGACAGCGGCCTGTTTGCCGACAGCCCAGCGGCGGTCGGCACGAACGCCAGCCTGCCGCTCTACGAAGCAAAGATGATTCATCAGTTCGACCATCGGTGGGCGACGTACGTCGACTCAACAGATGGTGTAGTAGGTGAGGTCGCGACTGTCGATATCAGTGACTCCCAGAAAGCAAACCCAGCCTTCGATGTGCGCCCCCGCTATTGGGTAGATGAGCGCGAGGTGTTGGCCCGCATCGCTAGACATCATGGCCGCTCTTAGAGCGCAAGGGGCTCGTCTCCAGTAACGTGGGTTACGCACCGAGGTGTGCCGAGCCACATGCGACTGGACGGGC
>FSWB01000445.1_pt1 | contig 18108 bp, 17 predicted proteins | sample 1637871 | NCBI WGS metagenome assembly FSWB01 (sample SAMEA3914789, study PRJEB12502) | metagenome | biome: forest; material: soil | place: Canada | collected 2011-07-03 | depth 0.3 m
ACGCACTATTTCTTCGGGACCCGCCGCAACCACGTGGTGGAGGACGGCGAATACAACCAGGCCAAGATCCGCGCTATGCACCAGGCATTTGAGACCGAGGACGGGCCAATTATCGAAGCCGTGCAGGTAGAGATGTGTACGGACGACTTCTTCGGCCTGAACCCTGTGCTCATGAGCAACGACGTCGCTCCGGTCAAGGTGCGCCGGCTATTGCGGCGGCTGATCCTGCAGGAATGTGAAACGGCAGCCGTACCCAGCGTCCAGCCTGCGCCGATTCAAGCCTAAACGGGGGGTTACCGATGAATATATGCAAGCCCAACTATCCCCGGAACTGCTGGTGGATCGCCGCGCGCAGCGAGGAGTTGGGGCGAAAGCCCCTGGCGCGCCAACTGCTCGACGAACCGGTGGTGATGTTTCGCAAGGAGGATGGAGCAGCCGTAGCGCTGGAGGATCGCTGCGTGCATCGCTGGATGCCCCTGTCGGCCGGGCGCTTGGTGGGAGACACGCTGGTCTGCGGCTACCACGGCTTCCGCTACGATTGCGTCGGCCATTGCGTGAAGATCCCGTCGCAGGAAAGCATTCCGCGGGCTGCAAGGGTGCGTTCCTATCCCCTGGTGGAACGCTCGCCGTTCGTGTGGATTTGGATGGGCGACCCGGCACGCAGCGGGGACGTGGCCATACCGCACCTGGAGCATCTCGACGATGCGGGTTGGGTGCATATCGCCGACTATCTGCACCTGAAATCCAACTATTTCCTGCTGCAGGAGAACGTGCTTGATCTGACGCACTTCGCCTTCGTGCATGCCACCACCCTCGAATTTGACGGCTGGGACACGCAGCAGCAGGATGAGGTGTCGGTCGAAGGCCAGACCGTGCGGTTCCGACGCCACCTCAGCAAGGGGCCTCTCGCGCCATTCCTCTCGATTCCCGCCGGCTTGCCCGAGGCAGCGCTGGCCGACACTACCACATTTGGGGCGATGCTCCTGCCTGGCGTACATACCGCCGGCATCGATATCGGTGAGCCCTACCTGAGAGGGAATCGTGGTCGCGACTTCCAGTTCCGAATTAGCCATCTGACCACACCGGAGACCCCGGGAACGACCCACTACTGGTGGATCATCGGGCAGAACTATGGATTGGCCGGATCCCAGGAGAGCGCGTCGGTCCACAGCATCATCACGACCGCATTCAAGCAGGACCAGGATGTGCTGGAAAACATCCAGCAACTCGTCATGCGCGACCCTCGCGGCTCCGACGCACCCGAGATCAGCGTGGCCAGCGACCGCTCCGGTATCCAGGCGCGGCGCATTCTGCAAGGAATGCTGGATCGCGATTGATGTTGCTCTCCAGTCCCATCGCGCCCTGCAGAATTTCGATCATTCCGTCGATGGGCGGTAGGCTGCTTTTAACAAAATTATTAAAACCAAGTGCTGCTGGGACGGCTCGTAAGACTCATGGCAATCGGCGTCGGGAGGCGATAACACACACGACTACAGAGGCTTACCCGTTTGTTGCACTGCGGTGCCGCGACCGTGGCACAGCCGGTGCTATCCATAGCTCCAAACACGCGCAAGCGGCAGTTCGGCCGCTGCGAACGAGGAGGAGGAGAATCGTGGCGGAACAGTTGCCGTTTCCCAAGCCGGAGTTTGACGTGGCGCGCCGCTACGTCCGATTCCGTGCGCTTGCCGAAAGCGGTTACGTCAGCTTCGATTTTGCCATAGGCGATCCCGACCTTGCGGTCGAGCTCACTATGCTTCTGCCGGACTATCGCGCGTTTTGCCGTGCCAACCGCGTCACGTACCTGACGCGGGAGCAAGCCGAAGCAGTGGACCACGAGCGCTGCAAGTGGCGCTTCGGCATCCCAGGGATCCAGCAATAGGACAGCCATGCAAGTCGATATCAAGACGACCGACGTCGTCCCCATTCGTCAGACCTTTTCACATGTTGCCCGGCGCATCGGCGGTGACAAACCAGCATCCCGTTACCAGGAGGCCACATTCGACCTCCAGCCGGTGACTAATTTCCACTACAGGCCGCTGTGGCAGCCAGAACTGGAGCTGTACGATGTGCGCCGGACCCAGATCAAGATGGCGGATTGGTATGCATTGCGCGACCCGCGCCAGTATTACTACGGCGCGTACACCATCACCCGGGCGCGTCAGCAGGAAGTCACCGAGAAGAACTTCGACTTCGTTGACCATCGCGGGCTTTTCAGCAGCCTGCCCGAGACGGTCAAGCAAAAGCTCATCTTCGCATTGGTGCCGCTGCGCCATGCGGAGTGGGGCGCAAACGCCAACAACTGCTACATCACCGCATATGGCTGGGGCACGGCGATCACCCAGACGACCATGTTCCAGGCCATCGATCGGCTCGGCTTGGCGCAGTACCTGAGCCGGATCGGTCTGCTGATGGATGGAAACACAGGAACATCCCTGGCCACGGCCAAGCAACTCTGGCTGGAACATCCAGCCTGGCAAGGCCTGCGGCGGCTGATCGAGCGCCTGATGGTGACCCGTGACTGGTTCGAATTATTCGTCGCCCAAAACCTGATCCTCGATGGTCTGCTGCATCCCCTCGTCCAGCACTATGAAAATCATGTGCTGCCGGAATCCGGGCATGGATTGGGCCTGGTCACCGACTTCATCACCAACTGGTACACCGAGACGGTCCGTTGGGTCGATGCGGTGATCAAGGTGGCGGCCAATGAGTCGGAGGAGAACAAGGCCCTGTTGGCGGCCTGGGCGGCTCACTGGCACGGTGCGGCGCTGGAAGCCTTGCAGCCCTATGCCCAGGAGGTCCTCGGAGCGGAATCCGCGATGGTCCTTAATGCGGTCGATACCGGCCTGGCCGCCCGCTTGGTGAAGCTGGGAATTGCTTCCGGGGAGAAGGGCTGATGAAAGACGCCGTCTTTATCGCTTTCCAGGCCAACGACGAAACGCGACCAATCATCGAGGCGATCAGCTCAGACAATCCGGAAGCTGTGGTGACTAGGTATCCAGCGATGATCAAGGTGGATGCACCCGGGCGCCTGGTCGTCCGTCGTCTGTCCATCGAAGACATCATCGGCCGGGACTTTGACCTGCGCGAGCTGCACCTCAACCTGATTTCGATCTCCGGAAACATCGAAGAGTCCGACGACGAGTTCGTCCTCCGCTGGCACAACGCTTGAGTCCAAGGAACACCGATCAATGAACATGCCCGAAACGCTCGCCAAGCCGCCGAAGAAGCTGAGCCTCAAAGAGAACTACGCACTACTGACCCGCGGTCTCGACTGGGAGACCAGCTATGAACCGATGGACAAGGTATTTCCGCAGGACCAGTTTGAAGGCATCAAGGTGCACGACTGGAGCAAGTGGGAGGATCCGTTCCGCCTGACCATGGATGCCTACTGGAAATACCAGGGCGAGAAAGAGCGCAAGCTCTACGCCATCATCGATGCGTTTCAGCAGAACAACGGGCAGTTCAACGTCACCGATCCGCGCTACATCAACACCCTGAAGCTCTTCCTGACCGGTGTCAGCCCGCTGGAATATGCCGCGCATCGGGGCTTCGCCATGGCGGGACGAAACTTCCGCGGCGCGAGTGCTCGAGTTGCCTGCCAGATGCAGGCGATCGACGAACTGCGTCACGTTCAGACGCAGGTCCATACCATCAGCCACTACAACAAGTTCTTCAACGGAATGCACGACTTCGGTCATATGCATGACCGGGTCTGGTACCTGTCGGTGCCCAAGTCCTACTTCGACGACGCGCTCACGGCCGGTCCGTTCGAGTTTGTCACGGCCATCTCGTTCTCCTTCGAGTACGTGCTGACCAACCTTCTGTTCATGCCGTTCATGTCCGGTGCCGCCTTCAACGGCGACATGGCCACCGTCACCTTCGGCTTCTCGGCGCAGTCCGACGAGTCGCGGCACATGACCCTGGGTCTGGAGGTCGTGAAGTTTCTCCTGGAGCAGGATCCTGGCAACGTGCCCATCATCCAGCGCTGGCTCGATAAATGGTTCTGGCGCGGCTACCGCCTCCTGTCTCTGGTGGCCACGATGATGGACTACATGCTGCCGAAGCGAGTCATGTCCTGGGGCGAGGCATGGGAGATGTACTTCGAGCAGAACGGCGCTACCTTATTCCGCGACTTGTCGCGCTACGGCATCCGCATGCCGAAGCACCACGAGGTGGCGAGCAAGGAAAAGGACCGCGTCTCTCACGAGATCTGGGGCGCCCTTTACAACTATACCCACGCAGCGGCGCTCCACACCTGGCTGCCTTCGGACAGCGAGATGGACTGGCTATCGTCCAAATATCCAGCGACCTTCGACAAGCTGTACCGGCCGCGTTACGCGCTCTGGCGTGAGCAGCAGGAAAAAGGCGAGCGGTTCTACAACAACACGCTGCCTATGTTGTGCCAAGTCTGCCAGATCCCGATGTTTTTCACGGAGCCGGACGACCCGACGACGATCTGCTTCCGCGAATCCGAGTACCACAACGACAAGTTCCACTTCTGCTCGGATGGCTGCAAGGACATCTTCGATCACGAGCCGGAAAAGTACATCCAGGCCTGGCTCCCCGTGCACCAGGTGTACCAGGGAAATTGCTTCGAGCCCGACGCCGACCCATCGGCACCCGGCTTCGATCCGATGGCCGAGGTGTTGCGTTACTACCACATGAATGTTGGCCACGACGGCCACGAGTTCAAGGGCTCCCCGGATAGTAAGAACTGGGAACGCTGGACCGGCAAGCCGGCTGTGGCCACCTGAGCCTCGACTGTTCAACTCACGGAGATCGAAGATGAGCGTAGTGGCAATTAGCCCCGATTACACGGGTGAGATGAAGGACCGGGTTGAAAACTTCCACGGTCAGCAGCTTCTGGGTATCGGGTGGGAGCATCACCTCAGCTACGGGCCCCTGTGCATTCCGGTGTCACCCGATCTGCCTTTCAGCGTGTTGGCCGGCGAGATCATTCCGAGCCTCTATCCGGCCCACCCGGATACCGCGCGCATTGACTGGAGCCGCGTGGAATGGCTGCGTTCCGGTCAAGCGTTTACGCCAGACCCAGCCAAGTCCCTCAAGGACAACGGTCTCGGTCACAAGGCGATGCTCCGTTTCCGGACTCCCGGTCTGGACGGCTTCAACGGCAGCTGTAACTGAGGCTGGGCATGGGCTACCAAGTCACAATTGAGCCTCTGGGGCAGGCCGTAGAGGTCGAAGAGGGCCAGACCATTCTGGACGCCTGCCTTCGGGTCGGTGTCTGGCTGCCTCATGCCTGCGGCCACGGGCTTTGCGCCACCTGCAAGATAGCTGTGCTGGAGGGCGAGTTCGAGCATGGCGCCGCTTCGCCGTTCGCCCTGATGGATGTCGAGCGTAGCGAGGGCAAAGCCCTCGCGTGCTGCGCGACCGCGCTGTCGGACCTGGTGATCGAGGCCGATATCGACGAGGAGCCCGACGCTCGACACATTCCGATGCGGGATTTCGCCGGCCGAGTGTCGAGGATTGTAGAACTGACGCCGACCATCCGGGGCATCCACATCGAGGTGGAAGGCGAGGGGATTGACTTTCAGGCTGGGCAATACGTGCAGGTGCATGTGCCCGGCCTTGAGCAACCGAGGGCATTTTCACTCGCCAATCCTCCTGTCGACCGGCATGAAGTGGAGCTCAATGTGCGACGCGTGCCCAATGGCTCAGGTACTGGCTGGATTCACGATCAGCTCAAGGTCGGAGATCCGATTCGCTTCACGGGCCCGCTCGGTCGTTTCTTTGTGCGCCACTCCGATCCGCAGCCGCTGATTTTCATGGCCGGCGGATCGGGTCTGTCCAGTCCGCGCTCCATGATTCTGGACCTGTTGAACCAGGGCGAGCCTCGCCCGATCACTCTTGTCTACGGCGCCCGCAATCGCGCCGAGCTGTACTACCAGGACGAGTTTGACGAGCTCGCTCAAGAGCATCCGAACTTCAGCTATGTACCGGTGTTGTCGGAGCCCACGGCGGTGTGCACTTGGGTAGGCGAGACCGGCTTCGTCCACGAGGCGGCGCATCGGCAGTTCGGTGGAGACTTCCGAAACCACCGGGCCTACCTGTGCGGGCCGCCGCCAATGATCGAGGCCTGCATCCGAACACTCATGCAGGGCCGCCTGTTCGAGCGGGACATCTTCACCGAGAAATTCCTGACCTCGGCGGACGGGTCGACCGCTCTGGCGCGCAGCCCCCTGTTCCGGACGATTTGAGGTGTGGTGGTGAGCTTCGACATTCTGATCGAGAACAATGGTGAACGTTTCCCCTGCGCCAGCAACGAGAACGTGTTGCGCGGAATGGAGTGTCTGGGGCGTCGTGGCATCCCAGTAGGGTGCCGCGGAGGCGGATGCGGGATCTGCAAAGTCCAGGTGCTCAATGGCGAGTATCGGGTCGAAAAGATGAGCCGCGCATGCGTTAGCGAGGATGAACAGAGACAAGGTTTCGCGCTCGCCTGCCGGCTCTTCGCCGATGGTGATTTGCGCTTGCAGATCGTAGGAAAGATGGCGCGGGCGCTGAGCACTTCGTAATTTTTAACAACTCCGGCTCGTCAATATCGGAGCCGAGTGAAATTGACCAGAGGAGACGGACATGGCTTTGACAGGCGTATTGCGGCCCGGGCACGTAGCCCTCAGGGTGATGGACATGACCAAGGCGGTGTGGCACTACACCGAGGTTCTCGGCCTGATTGAAGTCGCACGAGACGCTCAGGGGCGGGTGTTTCTCAAGGCTTGGGACGAGCACGATCACCACAGCGTTGTTCTGCGCGAGACCGATGAAGCCGGCATTGACTACATGGGCTTCCGGGTCGACTCGCCTGCCACGCTCGATCGTTTCGCCAAAGAGATCGAGCTTAGTGGCCTGGCCACGGAGTTGGGCTGGGTGGCCGCCGGCGAGCACCCGGGAACTGGCCGGCGCTTCCGTTTCACCACGCCCACGGGACACGTCATTGAGCTGTATGCCGAAAAGGACAAGGTCGGTAATGGCATGCCGACGCTCAATCCAGAGGTGTGGCCGGATGGTCTCCGTGGAATGGCCCCGTCACGCTTCGATCACTGTCTGCTTTATGGGGACGACATCGACAATACGCTCAAATTGTTCATCGATGTGCTGGGCTTCACGCTGACCGAAAAGGTCGTCGCGGGGCCGGACCAGATGATTATTGCGGCTTTCCTCACATGCTCCAACAAGCCGCACGACGTGGCGTTCATCCGGCATCCGGTCAAGGGAAAGTTACATCACGCATCCTTCATCCTGGAAAGCTGGGGCGAAGTTCTGAAGGCCGCCGACATCATCACTAAGAGACGAGTGTCCCACGACATCGGTCCTACGCGACACGGCATCACGCGGGGCGAAACCATTTACTTCTTCGACCCGAGCGGAAACCGCAACGAAGTCTTCTCCGGTGGATACATCTCCTACCCGGACCGGCCGATGCTGACCTGGACCGATGACGAGGTGGGACGCGCAATTTTCTATCACGACCGCGAACTGAACGAGAGCTTCTTGTCCGTTGTGACCTGAGTCTTACGCTTGCGCTGGCATTCAATGACGCCGCGCGTCTATGGAGAGCTGAAAATGAGTGGCAATCCGGAAATAGCTAGTAGCCTCGTCGCTGCCGGCATTCGAACCAACTATCACGACGCGGGCCAGGGGGAGCCGGTTCTGCTGCTCCACGGCTCCGGACCGGGCGTCAGCGCCTGGGCAAACTGGCGGCTCGTGCTGCCGCCTCTGTCCAACCGGCGGCGGGTGATCGCGCCGGACCTGGTCGGGTTTGGCTTCACTGAGCGCCCGGCGGATTATCAGTATTCGATGAAGGGCTGGGTCGAACACGCCGTGGGTCTACTGGATGCGCTGGGCATCGAGCGGACGGACCTCGTGGGCAACTCCTTCGGCGGCGCCCTGGCGCTTGCCATGGCGATCCATCACCCCAAGCGCGTGCGGAGGCTCGTTCTGATGGGCAGCGTCGGCGTACCGTTCACGATCACACCCGGGCTCGATGCTGTGTGGGGCTACCAGCCCTCGTTCGAGAACATGCGCGCCATCATCGACCTGTTCGCCTATGACCGCAGACTGGTTACCGATGAGTTGGCCGAACTCCGCTATCAGGCCAGCATCCGGCCCGGCTTCCAGGAGTCCTTCTCGGCGATGTTTCCTGCGCCGAGGCAACGAGGCGTTGACGCCCTGTGCAGTGCCGAAGCAGACATCCGCGTTTTGACCAACGAAACCCTGGTCATTCACGGCCGCGAGGATCGAATCATCCCGCTGTCCAACGCCTACACCCTGGCGGAGTGGATCCCGCGTGCACAACTGCATGTGTTCGGTCAGTGCGGTCACTGGAGCCAGATCGAGCATGCCGCTCGATTCTCGCGCCTTGTCGGTGACTTCCTGGCGGAGGCCGCCTGACGATGGACATGGATGCCAAGCAGTCGATGGTCGAGAACCAGATTCGCGCACTGGGAGATGAGTTGTACCATGCCCTGTTGGATCGCTGCCCGGTTGCCCCTCTGACGGAACGGTTTCCAGGGATCAGCCTCGAGGATGCTTATCGCATTCAGTTGCGCCTGCTCGATCGCCGCCTGGAGAAGGGCGAGATGGTTATCGGCAAGAAGATCGGCGTTACCAGCCGCGCCGTGCAGGAAATGCTAGGGGTCTACCAGCCGGACTTCGGACAGTTGCTGTCCCGAATGATGTTTAACGAGGGAGAAGCAATCCAGGTGGGCAACCTGATTGCGCCACGGGCTGAGGCGGAGGTGGCGTTCTTCCTCAAGCGTGACCTGGTGGGCCCCGGGATCACCGCTGAGGATGTGTTGGCAGCGACCGAAGCCGTGGTGCCCTGCTTCGAGATTGTCGACTCCCGCATCCGCGACTGGAAGATTCGTATCCAGGATACCGTGGCCGACAACGCTTCTTGCGGCGTATTCGTGCTGGGCTCTCAGCCACGCGATCCGAAGGGAATCGACTTGGCCGCAGCGGCAATGGTCGTGAAGAAGAACGGCGAGGTGATATCGAAGTCCACTGGTGCTTCGGTGCAAGGGTCACCGCTCAACTCGGTAGCCTGGCTCGCCAACACGCTGGGCGCCCTGGGCATCCCATTCAAGGCAGGGGAGGTGATCCTGTCCGGTTCCCAATCGCCCTTGTTCCCCGTCGTCGCCGGCGATCGCTTCGAGTGTACGGTGGAAGGCCTCGGCGGCTGTTCCGTTCACTTTGTCTAATCTGTGAGGAGTTGTCTTTGAACAAGATTCCCTGCGCCATCATCGGGCCCGGCAACATCGGCACCGACCTGCTCTACAAGCTCCTGCGCTCGCAAGTGCTGACGCCGGTGTGGATGGTGGGCGTTGACCCCACCTCGGAGGGTCTCGCACGCGCACGCGACCTGGGTCTCAAGACCACCGACCAGGGTGTGGACGGAATGTTGTCGCATGTGAAAGGTGATGGCATCCGGATCGCATTCGACGCGACCAGCGCATACGTCCATCGGGAGAACTCCGACAAGCTGACGCGGCTGGGCGTCACCATGATCGATCTGACCCCGGCAGCAATCGGGCCCTACTGCGTGCCGCCGGTGAATCTCAAGGTGCTTTTGGGCGGCGGTGAGCCGAACGTCAATATGGTGACCTGCGGCGGGCAAGCGACCATTCCTATGGTCTACGCGGTATCGCGTGTCCAGAAGGTCAAATACGCCGAAATCGTGGCCACGGTTGCGTCGAAATCCGTGGGGCCGGGCACCAGAAAGAACATCGACGAGTTCACCCGGACGACGGCGGCCGCCGTCAAAAGCGTCGGCGGAGCCGACGAGGGCAAGGCAATCATCATCATCAATCCGGCTGATCCTCCCATCGTCATGCGCGACACCATCCATTGCCTGACCGAGGCCGTGCCGCGCGCCAAGGACATCGAGGAGTCAGTGGCCGCGATGGTCGCAGAGGTTCAGCGCTACGTTCCGGGCTATCGACTGGTAAACGGCCCGGTGTTCGAAGGTAACCGTGTTTCAATCTTTATGGAGGTCGGCGGCCTGGGAGATTTCCTTCCGAAATACGCTGGCAATCTGGACATCATGACCGCGTCGGCTACGCGAACCGCGGAACTGATTGCAGAGCAGTTGCTGGCCTGCCAGCCCGCACGCACCCCTGTTGCCGCGTAGCGCTCGGCGCCGCCGCGACGAATAGCCACGCTCCAACCCCGAATTCCGGAGACACTTGATGAACCTCAGAGACATCCAGATCAAGGTGCACGACATGTCGCTTCGCGACGGCATGCACCCCAAGCGCCACCAGATCACCATTGAGCAGATGAAGACGATTGCCCAGGGCTTGGATCGGGCGGGCGTGCCGCTGATCGAGGTCACCCATGGAGACGGGCTCGGCGGATCGTCCGTCAACTACGGATTTGCCGCTGCCAGCGACGAAGACTACCTGCGCGCCGTTATTCCGCTGTTGAAGCAAGCCAAGGTATCCGCGCTCCTGCTGCCCGGGATCGGCACGGTAGATCACCTGCGCCTGGCCGCCGACTGTGGCGTGACGACCATTCGAGTAGCGACCCATTGCACCGAAGCCGACGTTTCCGAGCAGCACATTGCACTGGGGCGCAAGCTGGAACTCGACACGGTCGGGTTTCTGATGATGTCGCACATGATCGAGCCCGAGCAGCTCCTGGTGCAGGCCAGGCTGATGGAATCCTATGGTGCCAACTGCATCTACGTGACCGACTCGGCCGGCTACATGATCCCTGACGACGTCTCGGCGCGCATCGGGCACCTGCGCGAACACCTCCGCCCGGAAACCGAGTTGGGCTTCCACGGTCATCACAACCTTTCCATGGGGGTGGCCAACTCCCTTGCTGCGGTGGAGGCGGGTGCCCGGCGCATCGACTGTGCTTGCGGCGGTATGGGCGCCGGCGCCGGCAATACACCCCTGGAAGTGTTTATCGCGGTGTGCAGCCGCATGGGAGTGGTGACGGGCGTCGACTTGTTCAAGGTTTCCGACGTCGCGGAGGATTTGGTGACCCCGATCCTGGATTTCCCGGTCCGCATCGATCGCAATTCCCTGACGTTGGGGTATGCCGGCGTGTATTCATCTTTCCTGCTGTTTGCTCGCCGGGCGGAGGCAAAATACGGCATTCCCGCCCGGGAAATTCTGCTCGAGTTGGGTCGCCGCAAGATGGTGGGCGGGCAGGAGGACATGATTGAAGATACCGCGCTGACGATGGCTGCGGATCGCAAGGCCCGGGCCGCTGCCTGAGCGACCGAATTCCCTGCCCGCGGCGCAGAATTATCACCCCTACAGGTTGAAGGCCCGATTGCGCAAAAAGGGCTGCCCTTTGGGGTCTGTTGGAACCTGAGCTAGTCATCGAAGCGATGCGCAACGGGTCTGGCGTGACCCCCAGGGCCGGAAATACAAGGCTATAGTTAAGTATCTGAAAATATGGAATAACTTGGCGAGTATAATCTTGTAATGCGGTTTCGTCGGGGATATGCTGCCGAACGAGCCCGGAGTGGAGCCAGTTATTGATGACCGGTGCGGCACGCCTGAGTATCAGGCTGACCGGTCGTGGTGCACTGAATACGAGTCGCGCAAAGAACGCGGCTTGAAAAAGCGGTCGGAGGAGATCCATGTGGAACCAACTTGACCGTTGGTCCGTACAGGAAACGAAGCTGATTCCGCCTTCGAGAAGCGGCCCTCTAGTCGAGCGCTGCCGCTTGCTTTCGCGTGCGCTGGAGGGGTCGCGCGGCCGGCTCGTCCTGTTCTCGGCCGCCGCTGGCTACGGCAAGACCAGCCTACTCGCCCAAGTACACGAGGAATTCGACAAAAAGAAGCTGCGCGTGAGCTGGGTCAGCCTGGACGAAGGCGACAACGACCACGCCCGCTTTCTGTCCCACCTGATCGAATCCCTGCGCAAGAGCGGGCTGCGCTTCGGCGCGGCGATCGCGACCCTGTTGGGGTCGGGCGCTGCGCTACCACCCGACATTCTTCGCACGAGTCTGCTGAATGAACTCTCGGCCATCGGAGAGGAGGTGTACATCTTCCTGGATGACTATCACCTCGTCTCGGATCCCGAGGTCCAAGAGACAGTGTCAGCGATTCTCCTGGCGCCCCTGCCGCGCGTCCACCTGCTGATCTCCAGCCGCAGCCGCGCCGGCTTGCCGCTAAACCGTCTGCGCACACTTGGTCAGCTGACCGAGGTGCAGGGCGTCGACTTGGCTTTCTCTGAAGCGGAAGCCTGCGAATTTCTCGGGAGGAACTGTCGCAAGACCCTAGACGTGCAGCAAATGGCCCGACTCCGGGAGCGGACGGAAGGCTGGGTCGCCAGCCTTCAGCTCGCTGCGATCGCCCTAGATGGCGTCGAAGACGTCACCCAATTTCTGGACGAGTTCTCGGGCGAAACCCGAACGGTTGACGAGTTTCTCGGTGAGGAGGTGCTGCGCCGCCTGCCGATACCGATGCAGAAGTTCTTGATGGAAACCTCGATTCTCAAGCGATTCAACACAGGCTTGGCGAACGCGGTGACGGGTCGGAACGACAGTCGCGGTACGCTCGATGAGCTTGAGTTGAAAGCCTTGTTCATCTTCTCCCTCGACGACAAAGGCAACTGGTACCGGTACCACCATTTGTTCGCGGACTTCCTGCAGCGGCGCCTGCAGGACCGTGAGCCAGGCCGCTGCAAGGAATTGCATGCCAGGGCCGCGGACTGGTTGACCGTCAACGGCTTCGTTCCAGAAGCGATCGACCATGCGTTCCTCGCATCCGATACCAATCTGGCTGGCCGCCTGCTCGATGCCGCCTGCGAGCGCCTGTTCGCAACGGGGCAGATCAGTACGATGCAGAAGCACGCCGCGCGACTCCCGCAGGATCTGCTTGCACGCCTTCCGCGGCTACAACTCGAACTGACTTGGGAGCATGAACTGGCTTGGCGTTTCACTGCAGCGGAAACAGCCATGTCCAGCGTTCGCGCCATTCTTGACCGCGAATCCGCCAGGGACGGTTCGGCGATTCCGGCCAAGGACGTGAGTTTTCTTGAATGCAAGCTGGCTCACCGCCAGTGGATGCTCTTGTTGCTGACCGATCGGCTCGATGAGGCCTCGTCGCTCGCGCGTAAATGGTCAGAATCGACCCCGGTAGACGATCCTTTGATGCGGGTGTCGATTGGCACCACCATGATGGCCGCAAGCCGGGAACGATACGTCTGCGAGGGCACCTCGGTAAAAGCGGAATCCCTCTACAGGACGCTGCTGGACTCGGGGGCGGCCTACGGCACCGTCTACCAGGATTCGGTTTCTGGCGTGACGTTTTTCATGCGCGGCGACATCGAGGAGGCGGATCGGACTTTTACGCGCGCCCGCAACACCGCACTTTCTCTGCAGGGAGAACAGTCCCGCCTCACAGCGATGCCCACTGCCTTGCTCGCTGAAATTTGTTATGAGCGCGGCGATATTGAGCGCGCCAAGGCGCTGCTCGAAATCCATGGCGGGGCAGTGGCTGAGTTCGGATTTGTCGACCATCCGATCGCGCGCTTTGTGACCTTGTCGCGGCTGGCCTCTCTGGACGGGCGTCAAAGGGATGCCGATGACATGCTGGAAGCCGGCGTTGCCATCGCCGAGAAGAACGGCATGCTTCGCCTACACGCGCACCTGCTATGCGAGCGTGTGCGGCAAATGGTTGCCCATGGGGCGGGGAAGGAGGCGATGGCCTTGCTCGAAAGTGCCCGATACAAGTCTTGGGTCGCTTCCCAGATACCTTGCAACGATCCGACCGCGACGGGCGAACTGCTGGCTATCGCATGGGCCAGGGCCCAGGTTGACCGAGGGGACGCCGCAAGAGCCGTACCCGTACTCAAACGCTGGCTGGGTGTCGCTAGGGATGGGCGCTGCCTGCGTTCGGTCGTACGGGTCAGCGCCATGCTGACGCGGAGTTTCGAATGCGCCGGTGAGCCGGCGGCGGCGCGCCGGATTCTTAGAGAGGCTCTGCAGATGACGCCGAAGGGTGGCTTCGTGCGTACTTTCGTCGACGAGGGCCCCGCAATGGCGAAGTTGCTGCGGGAGATTCACGGACACCTCTTGGACTCGGATGCCGAAACGGCACGTAACGTCGAAACGATTCTGGGGGCGTTCGAACTTGAGCCAGGTGACGATGCTGCCGGGGACCTGAACTCGCTTCGCGAAAACATCCTGCCCACCGACGAACTCTCTGGCCGCGAACGCGAGATCGTTCAGCTCACCTCCCAGGGCATGGCGACGTCCGACATTTCCGCAGCTCTCGGGCTTACCGAAAGCACCGTAAAGTGGTACTGGAAGCGGATTCTCGCGAAGCTTCAGGTGCATCGGCGTTTCGAAGCGGTAAAAGTGGCCAGGCGCCAGGGTTGGGTCGCCTGATCAGAGGTCCAACTCGAGCAGCTCGCTGGCGGCGCGAGAGACACAGAGCATCATGCAGTTATTTTGCGCGCGCTCCTCTGCACTGAGGACGCTGTCGCGATGCTCCGGGATGCCTGAAAGCACCCCTGTCCTGCAGGTGCCGCAGAGGCCCTCGCGACAGGAGTAGGGGACGAGAACCCCGTGCTGGTCCAGCACGTCAAGAATCGAGGTTCCGACCGGGATCTCGATTGTTTTGCCAGTGCTCCGAATCCGCACCTCGAATCCTTTTTCTTCCGAAGCGACCGGCTGCTGCGGTGTGAACCACTCAAAATGCATCTCCGCTGAAAGCCGATCCTTTCCGGCTTCTTCCACCGCGGTCATCAGCGGTGCCGGCCCACAGCAGTAGATGTGGGTGCCGGAAGGAATGTCCGCGAGCGCCTGCTTCGCGTCGAAGCAGCGGTTGTCGTTCTCGTTGTCGAAATGGAACGACACAGCATCGGGAGCAATGCTGAGCAACTCCTCGTAAAACGCTGCGCGCTGGCGGTTGCGGGCGCAGTAGAACAGGCGGAAAGGCCTTTTGCGCTCCAGGCACCGGTAGACCATCGCTAGAATCGGCGTGATACCAATGCCGCCGGCGACGAAGCAGTAGCTCACCGAGCCTTCGACCAGTGGAAAATTGTTGCGTGGGTGGGAAACGCGCAGCACGTCGCCGACCCGCACGGATTCGTGGATAAACCGCGATCCGCCCCGGCTATTCGCCGGCTGGCCTACTCCCAGCCGGTATAGCGTGCGGTCCTGCGGGTTGCCGCACAGCGAGTAATGGCGCGTCAGATGGTTGCCCAGCCGCACCTCGAGATGCGCCCCTGGCTCGAAAGGGGGGAGCAGCTGCCCGTCCCGGCGCTGCAGTTCGAGCATCGCGACCGTTTTCGCCTCGCAAGCAACCTTGGTTACTATTAGTTCCAGGTGGGGCGGGAAGGCGGCGGTGGAATCGGGAGGCATTCGAGGTACGGTGGACAATTGGTGTGTCGAGTTAGGCGGCCTGGACGAGGGGTTGCTGTTGCCCCTGTGCAGCCTCCTCCTTTAACAGCCGATCCAGCACCCACAGGATCTTTCCAGGCCCTGCGTCGAGCGCGATGTCGAGCAGCTTCATATCCGGTTTTTCCTTGATCCGCTGGTGCTGCGCCTCGAGTTGGACCGCATCCTCGCGGAAGGCGATGTCGACTGCCTCGCGGAGCATGTCGCTGGCGCCAGGAAAGTCGGTCGCATTGCTCGCGCCCCAGGAGTAGTAGTAGTCCACGGAGTCCTCGTCGCAGGGAGTGACCGCCTGGCTGGACCAAGTGTCCAGGATGAGCGTTCCATTGGACTCGCCTTCAGTGGCAGTTCCCGCGGTAAACATGCGGTAGTGGAGCACCCAAGTGCACGGAATCGTGTGTTGGATGTTGAAGCAAATGTCGAACAGCGCATCCGGCGGGAAAAGGTGCTTCGCTGCGCCGGCCGCCGGGCAGGAGCGGGCCCAGAACAGCGTGTTCAGACCGCGCGGCGTCAGCTCGAACTTCGGCGCTACCTCGGTGTAACGGCGGCTGCCACCCACCGTGTTTTCGTGAATCCAGGTGATGTGGCTCAAATCTGCCAGGTTAGCGATCTCGTTGCGGTAGTTGGTCTTGACGTGCATCTTGGACGTCTTGACGTTCCAGCCCGGATCGCTGGGACCCACGGCGAATGGCAGGAGTGCAGGATCTGCCTTGGCGGGATTGCCCATCCAGACCCAGACCCAGTTGTCCTTTTCCTGCACCGGATAGGCACGCAAGCAGGCGCGCTCGGGAATCGTGCTCTGGCCGGGGACCTCGGTGCACTTGCCGTCCGGTCCGAACTTCAGGCCGTGGTACATGCAGCGGAGGGAGTCGCCCTCCTTCCGGCCAAGTGATAGCGCGGCCTGGCGGTGCGGGCAGCGATCTTCGAAGGCGACGACGCCGCCATCAGGTTTGCGGTACAAAACGACGCGATCGCCAGCGATCTTGCGAGTAACCAGCGAGCTCTTGCTCTGAGTAATCTCGTAGTCCCAGCCGGCGCAATACCAAGCGTTTCTCACGAACATCTTCGTGTCTCCTCCGTTAGTAGTGAGTGGCGGGGATGTTAGGGACGGAAAAACCCTCAAAGCACCCTCCCAAAGTGGGGGAGCCACACCCCGTCTCCCGGGCTCCCTCTCGAAATCCTCCCCCCTCCCGGGGTGGTGATCTGGAGGGCCATCGTCCAGAGAATCCCTTCCAAGCTGAAATCAGACAGCGGTCAACCAGTCGGCTTTGAGGCCGGCAACAAAGATCGCCTGGCAATGAATATAAGTTGGAGGAGAGGAACGATGGAGCCTGTTACAGGCCTAGACGCTCATACGCCCGTGAGACGCCGGCGGGTGCTGTCCCATGCGGTGTGCACGGCCGCGCTGGCCTGCGCCCTGGCTGGATGCCTTCAGCAGGCAGAGATGGAAAGCGTCGACGCGGAACGGCAAAAGCCGGTCCAGCGCATCGACAACTTCCTGGCCGCTGCAGGTAACGGTAACTCCGTGGTCATCGCCGGGATCGGCGGCGTCCTTGTATCGGCCGACAAGTCCCAGAAGTGGCTGCGTCAGCAACTGCCCGCACCTTCCTCGGTCGTCGGCATCGCCACGTGCAAGGATCGGACCTTCGTCGCACTCGATTTCTACAGCAAGGTCTGGCTCGGTTCGGCCGATGGGCGCAATTGGGACTCTCGGCCGATCCCCGCGGACTTCAATCCGGTGGCGATCACCTGCGACGACAAGGGCGGATTCTGGGTCGTGGGTAGCCGCACCAACGTGCTGTCGAGTTCCGACCGGGGCCAGAACTGGAAGCGTTCCAACCTGCACAAGGATGCGATCCTCACATCGGTCCAGTTCACCGACGCTTCGCATGGGTTCATTACTGGTGAATTCGGAACTATCGCAGCCAGCGTCGATGGCGGCGAGACCTGGAAGGAATTGCCGGCGCTGCCGAATGAGTTCTATCCATTCTCGACCCTGTTTACAGACAGCATGCATGGCTGGAGCACCGGACTCGGAGGCGTGACGCTCTATACCGAGAACGGCGGCCTCAGCTGGAGCCGGCAGCTGACTCCTACGCCCAGACAGGTCTATGCGTTGGCGCCAATCAACGAGATGGTGATCGGCGTCGGAGCCGGAGGGCAGATTGTGTCCTTCGACGCCACGTCCTGGTCACCGATACCTGCCGCTCCGGATCTTCACGGCGATCTGAACGCCCTGTCTTCGATCGCCGGGCGCGTCGCCATCGCCGCCGGCGGCTGGGGATCCGTGCAGGGCTTCGAAGTCGCCGCCGATGGAACCGACTTCGGTGCCATCCCTGACACGCACTCTCGATAAACGATCCCCACATGAACCTACGTAACCGAGTAACCGCGACGCTCCTGAAGGGCGAAACCTGGCTTTTTGCCAACCCCCAGAAGGTTTTGGGGCTGATTTTCTTCGCCACTGTGCTGTTTGCCACCCAGCTTTCCCATCTCAAGGTTCTTACCAACTTCAGCGATCTGCTACCGCAGAGCCATCCGTACATCCAGGAATACAACAAGATCAAGGAGCAGTTCGGCGGGGCGAATCAGATCGTCATGGTGATCGAGGTTCAGGATGGAACGATCTTCAACAACGAAGCCTTGCGGGAGATTTACGAAGCGACGCAGGGCCTCGATAGCGTGCCCAGCGTCAACCATAACCTGGTGGCCAGCCTCACCCATCG
>FSWB01000138.1_pt1 | contig 17955 bp, 9 predicted proteins | sample 1637871 | NCBI WGS metagenome assembly FSWB01 (sample SAMEA3914789, study PRJEB12502) | metagenome | biome: forest; material: soil | place: Canada | collected 2011-07-03 | depth 0.3 m
GAGCTGTGGGATCTCACTCGCGACTGGCAGGCGACGGATGGAAGACAGCGTTCATGCGTGTCCGAGAGGCATGCCGTGCGTCGGGCCTGAACCCCGATGACTGATAACTAGGAATTATGGTCACTCAAGACCTGCGCTCGTACCCTGGCTCGGCGCCGCGTCGTCCTCCGTTCGTCAATCGACGGGAGGAGTTGACGCGGCTTCTCAGCTATCTTCCGCCGCAGAAGCCAACCGGCTCGTTCGTGATCTTGAAGGCACCTTCTGGCTTCGGCAAGACGTCCCTAACGACGCGTGTTATCGAGTTGCTGAACGCGCAAGGTGTACCCGCAATAGGCGTCGAACCGCAAATCCGTGCCAAGGGCTCTTCGCAGGCGGTATACCAAGGCTTTTTCATCCAGCGTTGCGCTGAGGCGCTGGATGAATTGGCAGCCAGCGCGAGCGTCAAAGTCCCGCGCTTCGAGGAATTTCTCAGGAGCGATCGACTTCGACGGGCTCGGGCAACGGACTGGCGCGGCGCTATCCGAAAAGTGCCAAGCCTGAAGACCTTGTACGAAGTCAGTGTCGAGCTGATTGATCGAGTCTTCAATGAGGGTGACCATAGCGCCGGAAGTCTGCTGACGAGCGATTCCAAAGATGCGGTCGATACGTGCGCGCGATACCTTCGCCAGATCGCTCGCATCCCTCAACTGGTGATGGTCGTGCGCGAGGCCCAGCATATCGATCAAGCCAGTCTGCAGCTTCTCGGCGAAGTGTTCGATCCCGCCACTGCGAAGAGCCTGATCCTCGAGTACACGCAGGACTCGAGCGGGGCGCTCAACGCCCTGTTCGACGACTTCATCGATGCAGCCCCGCTCCACGATGCGTCCTGGTTGCGCATCGTAGAGCTCGTCCAGCTCACGAAGCCACACCTCGAGGAGCTTCTGCGTCAGACGCGTCCAGACACGCAAGAGCTCAGCGGTGAGTACTACCTTCGCTGGGACGGGAATGTCCGAGCCATCAATCAGTTGCGCTTTTCGGTGTCGATGGAACTGCGCCCGCAGCTGCCGCGGCTTTCGGACGTGACTGCCGGCGTCGTCGAGGGCTACCGGCGGCAGATCGCATCGAGAACTTCGACGGCTCGCATGATTCTCTGCCTGCTGCTTGTGCATGGCGAGGCTACTCCCGCTGCCTTGCTGTCACGACTCCTCGAACGAATGAACGCGCTGGCCGCGAAGTTCACGGTCGAGCGCGAGGTCGATAGCTTGGTGGCCGACGAACTCGCGGTGCGCCACCAGGGCGACGCTCTGGGCCTCGACAATGAGGACGTCGCCGAGGCAGTGCGCACTCATCCGGCACTCGTCTCTTTCGTGCTCCTCGCAAAGGGCGCGCTTCGTGATTACTATCGCGACGCAGTGCTGTCGGCAACGGATGCCGGAGGCGACGTCTCGCTGGCGCTGCGCCAGGCGTTGCGGCTATCCGTCGAGCTTGCTGACGTGACGACGATGGAGGCGATGGTCGAACAACTGAGCAACGCCCTCACGACGAACATCGACCAGTCCTGGTACGTCGAACAGATCACTGCCGCCATCAATGGCAGCGCACATTTGTTCGCGGACCAACGAGATAGACTGGTCACCTGGGCAGCGGAACTAGCCTGCGAGGTCGCGGATTTTCAGAAGGCGAGAGACTTGCTGCGACAGTTGTCGATGCGAACGGCCTTCTCGGACGTCCTGCTCTCCTCCTGCTTGATCGAGACCGGCGACCACGCGGAAGCCTCAGGCGTGGCGGAAATTCTCAAGATGAGTGCTGACCCCGAGGAAGGTTTCGCTGGAGAGCTGATCGCGCTCGTCCTGTTCCGATGCACTGGTCGCATCGGGCAGGCCCGTGACCTATGGGACGAGCTTTCGCAGCGCCCAGGCGTGGCTGGTCGCCGCCTGTACGGATACCTCCTCCGGTTCAAGGAGCTCGTCGAAGACTTCCCGGCCTGCGTCGATGCCCTGCGCGCCAGTGCAGACTGGTTTGCCGAGCGCGGCCTCGCCAGTTCGGCTGCCTACTCAGAACTCACATTGGCGAGCCATCTCGCTCGCATGGGGGACGACTTGGGTGCACGCGAATCCATCGAAACTGCTCGCTCGCTGCTTGCGTTGACCACCCGCGACCAACACATCGTGCTAAACAATGAAGCCGCAGTCAATCTGCTGTCGGACTCGCCATCGCCAGCACAGTGCTGCGAATGGCTCGTCCGCGGGGTGCCGTTCGCCGGCGATGACTATTCCGCGCTCGTGCTCTACACAAATCTGGCTGTCGCGGCTGCGCTCTCAGATCGTCGTGACGTCGCTAACGAAGCCTCCGATCGATCACTGCGCATTCTCACGTCGCCCAAATTCGCGGAAAGGAACGTCTTCTGGGGCGCGGTCTTCAACCTTCAATTCGCCGACAACCTCCTTGGGCTGGGCCGAGGCGCCGAGCTGGAGGAGCTGTCCAAAGAGCTGCAACCGCACGTTCTTCAGGACGACTATTGGCAGCACCGCTTCAACCGCGCACCATCTGCTCCTGAGCGATTCTCGGTGATGCTTGGCAAGCCTTATCACCCGCTCTTCCTCAGCCACTGGACCCTGGACGTCGATGGCTTGCGGACTCTGAAGCCAGGATACTTCGCAACACCTGCGGATAGGTCCAGCCACGTCGAGTGAAGCTTTGCGCGAACGTACCCTCTGGATCGAGCCATGCATCAGGCGTCAACTCCAGGAAATGGAAGCGGCCGTCAAACAGCTTGCCGTCTATCCGGCAATAGCCCACGTGTCCCACGGCCTCGAGCAGCCTCGTCGCGGCACTGACGTCTTGCTCCATGAGTGAATCGTCGAGAAGTGCCACGTCGAACCCAATCCATGGCGCCTTGAGCTCCAGTCCAAACAGATGATCGTCGAAGTAGTTCGGGTGGTCCGGGACCGTGATCTCGGCAAGGCGCATGTCCATGCCGTCGGCGGCCTCGATCACGTTGAGACTAACTTCGCGGCCACCGACGAATGCCTCGACCAGGACAGGCTGTCTGAACTCGCCAAGCAGTTCGCGAGCGACTTCCCGCATCTGTGAAGCACTCTCAGCTCGGCACCGCTCGGAAATGCCGATGGAACTGCCTTCCATGTTTGGCTTGACCACTACCGGGAAAGGCACGCTTCCTAGCCGATCGAGGTCGGACTCGTTGCGGACGATGCGATGCCATGGCGTGATCATTCCGCACTGCGAAGCAAGCGTCTTGGATATCTCCTTGTCCTGGCAGACGACTCGCCCATAGACATCTGGGCCAATGAATCGGACACCGAACGACTCGCAGATCGCGGGAACGAGAGCCATGCGATTTCGCGATCGCTCCCCGCCGAAGATGGACAGCACGACGTCCCCAGGATGTCTATGCGATGCGCGCTCGGTGAGTGCGTCGAGGCTCGGCAGATGAAGCGCGCGAACGCCGAGCGACTCGATGGCCTTCGTGATCGCGGCGACGGTTCCTGATGAACTCTTTTCGAGGTCGTGCCGCCAGTCGCCCCCTCCAGTCTCGACAGTGCCTTCGACGACAAGATCGGCAACGACCACGACCGTCGATAGGTCGAGTTTTGCCTCTTCCCTCTGCATAATAATTCCTAGTTATCGTGCGCTCCCTCGCGTGGCCCTGAAAAGTGCCTCCCTTAGGCCCTGGTCGGAAACGTGTGTATAGACTTCCGTTGTGGAAATGCTGTGATGCCCAAGCAGCTTCTGAACGAACCGAATGTCGACGCCGCACTCAAGCCAGCGTGTGGCGCAGGTATGGCGCAACATGTGAGGTGTGACTCGGCGCACAATGCCGGCGTCGGTCGCTATGCGGCGTAGCTCGCGACGGATGGCGCAAGTTGAGACGGGACGCCCGTCCGCGGTAACGAGCAGCCGATCGCTTGCTGATCGCACGCGCTTTCGCCGAGCCAGGTAATGGGCAAGCCTGCGTTGGAGGGGACGTTGCGGCGTGTAAGCGAGGCGCTGGCGGTTGCCTTTGCCATGGATAACTATGCAACCGTCGGCCGTCGAGACGTCTGCCAGGTTGATGGATACCAGCTCACCCACCCGGATTCCGGTCTCAAGTAGCAGCTGGATCGACGTATTTCCACGGAGCGTATCGAAATCGGAAAGGTCGTGCGAGGTTGCGATTGCTTTTCGCAGCAGCGACTGGTCAGTTCGATCCAATGCGCGCGGTAGGCGTTTGGGTAGTCGGATCTTTTCGTTGAGACTAACGAACGGATTCTCGATCGCCAGATGACCTTCCTGCACGGCCCATTTGAACAGCAGCTTGAGGGTAGCGAGGCGACGCTTGATCGTTGCCTCCTTGAGTTGTCGTTCGTCACGCAGATGGCGTATGTACCCGCGAAGATCATCCTTGCGAACTGCATCGAGGCGCCGTCGCTTAGCGCCGTGGGCCCGGAAATCGACCAAGTCACTTTCGTAAGCACGGAGTGTGTGCCCCGACAGGGTCAGCACCGACTTACAGTGATTCGCAAACTGATCGATCGCGTCCTTCAATAGCATGACCAACTCCAGCTTCAGTTGAAACCGTGGAGTTTCTAACGAGCTGGGCGACTCGGTACTGGACAAGACGGTTCCGACTTACGCCGTTGACGCGCATGTCGCGTGGTGACTCAATGACGGCCGCATACCGTGGCCTCCGATGTGGCACGACCAAGAGATGCTTGCAGTCGCGCGAGGCACCTGCTGGGCGACGGTTCGATGAGTCGCACATGGCCCAGTGTGATCGTGGGACACCCCTCGACGAACCTCCGCTGCAGCGTCGCAGAATAGTGGGCTACGCTAGCGTGGGTTGTACCTTGCTGGGACACCGCCGCAAGCAGGCAACGGCGCGCTAGGACGAGGAGTGTCGCAGCTGCCCAGATTCCGAAATCGACTTGTGCGTCCTGGGGATGTCGGAACCACCCGCGAGCGGCTCCATCGCGACTATAGCGGGGTGTCTTGGTTGCGGCACCACTTCTCCACTGCACACTGCTGAGTTGCGCCGAGGACGCACCATCTTGCCACCCTGCATCTAAATGCCCATGTTCGCATGACGTCCTTGGCCATCACTTATTGCTAGCGGTGACAGGCACGTTCAGTTGACGAACCGCGCCGTTCGTTAGCTGGATAGCGACGCCCCCGGCGACGCCTGGGGTCGACACCAAGTCGGCAGGCAGCTTCGCGATCCTCAGCGACGTATTGTCTGCCGACCTGCTAAACGCAAGCGGTTTGCCGAGATAGAGCACTGCCTCAACCTGCTGCAGGTTCTTGCCTGAGATCACGTATGGGGATGTGCTTCCTTGAGCAACCGAGGGCGCGCTAATCGAATCGAGAGCACTGGCGGAGGACGCGTCCGTGGGAGGCAAAGGTACCAGCACAACACCGCCGGAGCCCGCAGGCTTTCCCTTTGGTGCGGGGAGTTGAACGGCAACCTCTTTGAACGACTCAAGCTGCTGTTTCGTCAAGCTAAACCAGTAGCTCCCCTTGGGCGCTGCCGGAGTCGTTGGACTGACTGGTGGAAAGATTACGGCGGCTCCTTCGACAGACTTACCGCTCAAGGCGAAGGTGCTTCCCGACGCATCCGCTGTCAGCAACGTCAGCGAAAGCGAACTCTTTGCAGAGCCACTGTCACTGCTGGATCCGCTCTTAGGAAGCTTGCTGCTCGGAAACGCTACGACTGCGGGAGTCCCAACCAGCTGAGGCACAGTGTCAGTGGAGTAATCGACTATCACCGCCTGCTGGATGTTTTTGAGTTCAGAAGTCGGGACTGAGAATCCAATTGAATTGTCGCTAACCCAAAGGTACGGCTTCTTTACCTTTGGCTGGAGGAAGGTGATGCCATCGCGCTTCGTACCCCGACCTTTGAGGTTTACGCCGGTCAGCACGAAGGTGCTTGCCTGCGAGGATGCGTCCAGGGCTTGAAGTCCCGTTACTGCCAGCGCCTGACCGGAGTCAAACGGATACGAGACCTCGTAGGGGTGACTCGTGAAGAGTCGTCGCAATACGATCTTGCTGTCGACCTGAGCTGCACTTCTGGGTGCCAAAAATGTCAACTGCGTCTCGTCTTTCTTTGAGAAGGGCGCATCCGAAAGTCCGTAAGCCCTTCCGCCCAGGATCGCCAACAGGGGTAGTGGTCGTGCAACGCTATCGCCTGACCGTAAGCAGTCTTGAAAATGTCCACCCTCTGACTTGCCAGCGCGAAGCGTCAATCGAACGATGCCGTCGCCGGCAGGGGCGATGTCGACTACTCCGTCGGCAGGAGCGAAGCACATGCTCGCGGGATGCGGAGAGGGCTTGTCCGCACCGTCAGAAATCCTGTCGTTGTCATCAATTGCGATTTCCGTCCCATCGGGGCTTACGAGAACGGCTGACCGCGCCGCCAGCGATTGTGCCGGCGCCGTAAATCGAAGGTACTGCGGCGTCAAGTCGAAACCTGGCGAGCCATCTCCGACGTAGGAATCTCCGAGGCGTATTTTCGTTCCGGATGGAAATGATCCGCGAACCGCGCTGGTGATGGTTCCATCGCCATTGTCCTGCGCCTCAATGCCGTAGTAGGCAGTGGTCGTGTACTTCACGTCCATTGCCGGAATTGTTTGCGCGGCAGAACAACCATTCGGCTGAATGGCGCCCACAGATCCCTTCTTCGCATCGTAGGCGCGCCAGCAGGTTCGAACCGTCACATCTAGTTTGGCCTCGGGGCCAGGCACTGCCTTGGCGAAGGAGATTTGCGCAAACGTTTGACGCAGTCCAGGTTGAACGTAGTCTTCGCCAGACAGAGGCCTGAACTGCCATCCGAAGGTAATTGGCTCCGCGACAATCGGATCAACCACAACGCCTTGACTCTTCGCCGCGTCGATGGCCGCAAGCGTACTTGCGCACTTGGCGCTCGAGTCGCGGCGAATAAATGCGACGGTGTCCTGCTCTCTAACGATGTTGTAGCTTGAGTGACCCCAAAGTGCGCTAACGCCAAGGTTAACGACACCGGAGATGACCGCTCCGGCGCCAAGCTGCGTTGTACTGCTCACCAAGCGAGCAACGTTGTACGTCTTTTCGCGAGGAAGAATGGCTTGCAGGGTCGGGCGAGCAGCGTCAATGACATTCGAAGGGCCGCACACCGTAACTTGAACTTCTGCGACATCGCCTTTGTTTTGAGGCGGAGCTTGTATTGAGATCGGAAAGCCCAACGTCACGTGGTCTTTGAGTTGCCCGCGCGTACCTGCGTAGTCGTCATCAAGAGCGCCCTGGAGGAGCAACTGCAAATTGACCAGTTCGTAGCTGAGCTGTGTCTGCTCGTTCAGGACGTTTAGCGCGCTTGGTGTGAATGTCGAAGGCGCCGAGAACGAACTGGCAGTCGGAACGGGTGCGGCGGTCGGCGTCACAGTTGGTGACGTCTGGATTGTTTGAAGACTATTGCTTGGTGTCGTCGTTTGGGTCTGACTGCTACTTCCAAGAGTGGTGCTTGGAGTGGTCGTCACTGTTTGCGTGGTCGTGCCCGCAGTATTGGACGACGTCAGAGTGAGAGTCTGCGTACCGCCAGTGGGCGTGGCTGTCTGCGACCCACTCGATGCGCCCGTCGATCCAGAGCTCGTCTGAACGACGGAGGGGGTCAAGACCTGACTTGTGTTGCCATTTGTCTGAACCGTCGAAGGAGTCGAATTTGTGGCTGTGGTCGTCGAGCCTGCCACAGGTAGGCCAAGCGCCTGCAAACCGAAGGAGGTTTGGCTGGAGGTCGCACCCTGGAGGCTTCCTAGCCGACTGGTAAGCGAGTTCTGATCGACGCCGTTCAGCTGAGAGATACGTCCTTGAAGGAGCGCCAGTTGCTGCTTGAGCGTGTTGTTGTCATAGACCTTCGGCGGATCAACATGGACCCCGTGTTCTGGGTCGGAGTCATCCTCAGGAAGAAGCGTGGCGCAGGCCGTGAGTATGCTCAGGCTCGCGATGAGCACCGAGTGCCAAAGGCGAGTCTTGATGCGCATGTCAGCACACGGGTACGGCTATCGCCTGCACGCTGCCGAGCTGGATCAAATCGCCATTGATGACGGCTGGACCGCTGGGCTGATGCTGCTTGAAGTACTGCCAAGCGCGGTACTGAGACCTGTCCGAAGCGCACACAAGCACATAGGCGGGCCTCGTTGGATCTGAGGGCTGCAAAACCGCTTGAGTGTTCTGATCGTAGAACCGAAGCGTCCCACTCCACTGAGCCATATCAAGCCTCCCCGTGACTTGCAGTTATCAGCGCGTGCCCTCAGCCTGTCATCAACCTGAGCTTTCTGTAGAAGCCTCAGACAGACTCACAGTTCTAACAAGCAGGCTCAGCGGCGTCAAGCGTGGAATCCAGGCCGAGGACGCCTTATCGCTAGGGATGGCCAGCGAGACGACCCGTCAATTGCAGTCAGTTGCTCGCCCCGTGCGCTTCGACCATGGGCCGGATCGAGGTATAGCGGCGGCCATCTCAAGCCTCGAGTGGCCAATCCCAGGCGGGACGGTTGGGTGCTTCAAGACTGTGCGCTTCGGGTAAAGCCGCGGAGCTTCAGAGGGCTGAAATCGACACGTTGGATGATCCCTCCCATCCGGAGCGTGCACATCGAGCGTATTGAGCCGCGTTCTCGCTCGTTGGTGACGGGCGCCGCATCCATCGGCCAATAATGGTGGAGGCGTCGGGAGGTAGGCCCTTGAATCCGGCGACGAAAATCCCCGCTCACCTAGAAATGGGGGCAGTCCAGTTCGTCCGCGCGCTTCATGAGTTTCCGCCCGCTATAGTGCTACCTTGACTAGCGTAGGCGCAAGCCTCCTGCAGAATGCCCCGACTCTTGTGCTGCTGGGGTCTCGTTCGCTGCGACGTTTTAAACCGGATGCGAAACGGAATCATCCCTAACCTTGGGGATGACCGGAAGAATATTTGCGCGGGCAATGGGGGCGAACTGAAAGCACCCTGAATTTGCTGGGCGCCCTAGGTTGAAATGTCGGCCCTCGGAACTGCTTTCCGTTTTAGGCAGTCTGGATTTGGCCTGAGCTAGTCCCCTTGCCGTCAAGGCGCGCTGAGAGTCTTAGCTGCGTAGGCCAAGCCGGACGTAGGGCCGCCTACCTCGGAAACGCGCGTGATGCGAAAGCGGTCAAGCTGAGGAGCAGCGACCTGGACATCAGCACCCGCTGGCTGGGACGCTTCCTCCCGTAGATCTAACCAGAAATCGCCACGCGCACTGGCAATGTCCTATGCGCGTTGTGCAATGCCAGCGGTTTGAAGCCGACTGTTGCCGCTAAGGTACTACCAGGCCGTCAACAGAGTCGCGTGGCCCTTCAATGAAGGGCTAGAGACGACTTTGACGCTGAAAGCGAGTGATCCGCCGTCGTTTCACGGAGAAAGTTCCGGCGACGGTCACTTAGGCTTGTTGGACTTCTGAGCTGGAGCAACAAATGTCGACAAGATCGAGGCGCCATCGTAGCAGCACCGGACAGCAAGAGGCAGCGGATCGACAGCCGAGACTGCCGTGGCATACGCCGGAAGCGGCCGAGGAGGTCGTGGAGATTCTGGTGGGGACGGACCTTGGTGTCCGCTGCGAGGTGCAAGACGATGATGCATTCATCCGATGGCGCGCCGACTTTGATCGAATCGCGTCGCCAGCGATCCAACAGGCCAGCCAAACCCTGCGAACGGCGGTCTGCCAATTGGAGACACTTCAAGGCGATGAGGTCGAGTTCGGCACCGAGCTGATCTACCAGAAAGCGGCTGCGACGGTTACACGCCACTGGTACTTGCGCCTGCCGGGCCGCTGCAAGGAGATGGTCGCGACTCCTGGCTTTCAGGCCCACGTCCGAGTCTTCGCGGAAGCCATCGGCGACCTGGAGGCCGCCGGGCTTGAGCCTGCGTCCGACGCTGGTGGCAACCGCGATGCCATGCTGGTCCTCGCCAAAGCGCTGCAGTCTTCGATGACGGGCGCGCGCTATTTTCCTGAGAACACCACGATTCGTTGTGCCGCATGGGCAGAACCGATCACGCTGCCCAAGACCGTCGCCAATGTCCCCAAGGTTGTGGAAACCGACAAGGATGGCGAGATGTTGGTGAGGGTCACCGGCAGCAACTGGCGCGCTCGCGAGGTGCATGTGTTGCCTGAGAATCGGCGCGTCGACGTGGTCATGAATTATGACCAAGCGATCTTCGAGGGCATCGTGGAGGAGGCGCGACTGAAGCGGCGCAATCAGTACCGGGCCACATTCAAGATCGAGTTCAAAGGTGAGAAGCCGCACCGATACGTTTTGAAGAGCCTTGAGCTTCACATGGAAGACTTCTTTCCGGACTACCTCGATGAGGCCTTGAAAGAATCCCTTGATGAAGTCTGATGCGCGCTTGCGCTTCGCGTCGCCGAACCAGTCACGGTGGCTATTCGTGTGCCGTCGATAGCTCTGCCGACCGGACGAGGGGTTGCCTTGCTGCGAGCCAGGCGTACCAAAGGATCAAGAGCATCTGACTCGTTGCGAGCCGACCGACAATGGGCGGGGGCAGTGCCACGACGCGGTGGCGTACCGGATGCGGCGGCGAGCCGGTCTGCGTCGCGTCAGGCTGAAACGACTTGCCGAAGTTTCTTGCGGGCCGCAGGTATGCCTGCAGGTGAGTCGACTGAATCCAGCCGACGACGAGGCTATCCAGTCCCGGACTCTCAACTAGGCATATGTCGTGGTGCGTGAGAGCCAGCTTCCGAATGAAATCGGCAAGCGCTGCGAAGTGGGATTCCTCGAACAGGACCAACTGCCGTCGCTTTCCGACGACTGGAAGCGATTCGCTCTCGCTCGTCGGCGCCGAGATAGCTCCCGCGACAAGACTCATGCCTACCAATTCGTCCCAGCGCATTAGCGACATAGACTTCATCAGTGCGTGATCGACAAGGTCTGTTGTCGAATTCTCTGGGTCGGATCTCTCCGCGATGTGGAGGAGGCCCTCGAAGGACAGCCGAACCTCGCGTGTCAATCTCGACGTCGCCATTGCGGCATCATCACGATAGCCCTGTGCAATGAGTCGGAGAAAAAGCAGTAGGCAAGTCAGCTGCGAGTCCGCTGCCCGTACTAGCCCACCGGGGCGGGCTTGCGGTGCACCGTAGGATGGGTTCCGAGGCTGCCGATCGAGATCTACCAGCGCCTTGGCAGCAATCCCGCCGGCTTCCCATCGCTCGGCGAATTCGGGCGTGGCGATCCAAAGATCGATGCCGTGAAGATAACAGCGTGCAGCCATCGCCGGCCCGACGTGGCCAAGCAGTCGGGCGACCGACCATGTCGCGCGGCGATCGAGCCCCTCATGACCCAGCAGCAGTAGGCGCATGTGACGCGTGACGGCAGCCTCCGCTTGGTCGATGGCTCCCATGGGCAGACCACGCAGAGTGGCGAACACGCGGCATGCAAAGGAATGCCGAAGCATGTGGGGGGTTGCCAGAGAATTGCATGTCACTGCCTTGACCGTCTCGCGAAGTCGCTCGGCAACACGGGCCCGAACCAGACGAAATGAGCCTCTGTCGAGTCCAGGCAGCAATGGCCCGTCAGCATTGACCCCGTGAGTATTTGGCCAACGCCGAAGCACCTCGTCGACGATCGCCTGCTCGGCCGGGCTCAGCGGTTCGAGCAACGGCACCTTTCGACGGGACGAGCGTGTCTTGAGCGGACGCATCGCATTGGGCTGCACGAGCACGACAAGTGCGCCGCCCGCGTCGATCCAGTCACGTCGATACATGCCGACGCTTTCGCCGAGGCGCAGCCCGAACCTTCCGCAGCACAGCCAGGCAAAACCTGCGGCGAGATCATCGTCGGGCAGGTCGACTGCCGATCGATCGCCTTGGATCCACTCAAAGCCACGCAGATATTCCGCTATCTGGACGAACCCGGGTCGGCCGATGGCCCCAGTCTCGCCAGCAGAGATTTCGCTCCAATCTGGATCGTCGACACCGAATGCAGGTTGGGCGTATTCATGGAATTCTCGAAGCTTGGCAAGGGTACGGCGCGAGGCGTCGATGACGCGCTCTTCATGCGTGAGTCGCTTCGGGGCGCCTTTCTCGGCGGCGGGGTCTTCGCCTTCGATCTCCTCGTTGAAATGCTGCTCCCACCATGCCGTCAGGTCCGCGTAGAGCTCGGTGACTTCCTCCTCGTCCATCTCGACGAGATTGAGGCCATGGGCGAGCTCTCCCATCGGACCTGAGAGTGCGTACCAGGATCGACGGATCGTGGGAATTCGCAGGCGATCGCTTGTTCCCTTGGCCGGCTTGCGCTTGGACAGATAGCTGATGAAGTTCGCGAGGACGAACGGAACGTCACCAGGGCGAAACGGACTCTTGGCAAGCGCTCTCGAGATCCCCCCGCTGATTGCCTCTGGCGCAACATCGTCTTTTGAAATGAGCTGTCGAATGACTTCGAACAGGGCTGCACAGTCTTCCGCGCTCGACTCCAGCGTCTTCGTCGATGCCGAATTGCCGCGGCGAGCAATGGTGGGCGGATATTCCCCGACGATCGGGACCGGCTCGACGGACTGGCTGTCGTCAGGTTGTTCTGCCAGCGCCTTGCCCGTCTGGATGCGGACCCAGTCGACGTGTGGCAGCGCGGAAAACATGAGACGTCCGCCCAGATAGGCGGCGTCGGTTCCGGGCAATTCATACGCGTTCAATTGGTCTCGCGCGTTGGCCGCGATGTCCAGGAGATCCTTCATTGCTCGGGTCGCGCCCAGTTCGGAAAACGCGGTATCGAAATCGCGCGAGATCGATGGCATCTCCTTGAGCTGCTGGCCTCCACTCATGGCCAGGGCAATCCAACGCGCTGTGCGATCTCTCACGCGAACGCGAAATGTTGGCCGACCATCCCGCCACATCTCACCGTAGGTCCATTCGAAGAAGAACCGGCTTTGAAACTTCACGAGCTGTACGCTACCGCGCAAGCAGGTAATGGCGTAGAGTGCCTTCTTGTGGGCGACCTTGCCGGTCAGGACAAGGTCGAGCGCTGCCAGCACGCCAGCGAGTCGTGGGCCGACCTTCCGGTTGCCGATGCCGGCGACTGCACTCTCGAATTCGGCTGACATGCGCTCAAGTCGCTCCGCAGCGCCGACAAATCCTTCGTCGAAGATGGATGCGCCTTCTGGGGCCAGGGCGAATCTCTTGCGCAACCGTGGAAGCTTGCGCCTCGAGCGCCAGAGTTTTGCGATGAACTCTTCGAAGACCTCGTGCCGCAGTGAGGCGGACGGATGTGGGACATGGGAGTCCTGGAACAGCATCTTCAAGGCCACGGCGTGCCAGTCGTCGTCGCTGAGGGATTCGGGTGGCCGGCTTCCAATGGCTAGATGGATGTCCGCGAGCGCGCGCTCTCTGGCATCTTGATGGGATTTCTTTCGAGCGGTCGTGCGGGCTGCGCGTCCGAAAGCGCGGCTGGCGTTGAGCGAAGGTTCGGCGGGACGCCGCGGGAACATCTCAGCCGGCAGGCTGCTTGCATCGGGCAGAGCGAATCCGCATTCCTCCTGAAGTGCATCAACGACGGGTCGCGCTGCTTCGAGGTCGTCGCGCGGAATCCGCAAGGAATAATTGCCATGGCTCTCCGCATCGCGATCCGCGTGAGCAAGGAGCGCGTCGACGATTTCCTGCGAGATGCCGCGGCGCAGCAACTCCGTGGCCTGGATGTGACGGAACAGATTCCAGGGCAGGGGCCATTCGATGCCGCTCTGCGCTTGCAACTGTGTTTCGTCGATCTCGATCCAGTCAAGCGACGGGGCGGTGCGCAGGAAGAAGAAAAGCGGGAGCCGGGCGTCCGGCACGCCGTTCAGGGTGCGCTCGATCTCTGCGGCGAAGCGCGGCACACTCTCCTTCAAGGCAGCAACAAGATCGGCCAGGTGAGGGAGGTAGCGTTGGCCCAGAATCTCGCCCGAGATCTTGCTCAGTACGCAGATGCGGCTCCCACGTGTCGGGCCGGAGACCTTGTCTTCCACGTAGGCGATCAGGCGTTTGAGATCCAGCCACGCGAGGGATTCCATTGGTGACTTGACCGGCCGGGCCCCCGTGGAGGCCAGCAACGACAACACCGCCAGGCTCGTGAGAAGGTTGTGGTGCTCGACCCAGCGCAGCGGATCGGACGCGGCCGCGTTCGTTCGCTCGATGAGCGACTTCACCGCATCGTGGACGAGGTTGAGCGAGACGTCGAGCTCCGAGCCGCAGCAGTTGAGCTCGCTGCGATGAAACGGATCGCTCAACGTATAGAGCGATGCAAATGTGACGCCTTGAAGCGCGTCTCGTACGACCGGCGCCCGGTAGGCGCCGTAGGCGCAGGCGGCAGGTAGGCCCGAGCGTTCCTCCTGCGATCCGATCAGTCGAGCCAACGAATGGTTTGGGGCGCGCTCGAAGGTCGACACCTGAAGCGCGTGTGCGGTGATCTTGCCGTGCAGCCGCACCAATTCCGGCTCGCGCTTCAATTGTTCGGCGAACCATTCGTCGATACTCAGGTCGGGAGATACGCGCCTCCACAGATCGCCAAGCGACTTCGCTGCGTCCTTACCGGGAACCGCCCGGAGCGCTCCGGCCGCGCGGTCGTCAATCCGGATTGCCCATTCCTCAGCGACAGGCGCAATCCAATTCTGTACATCCGCCTGCCCGGCGCGCCAACGGCGATGAAACCGAGGCGCGGCGCGCCGCAATTTCCCGGTGGCGACTTCAAAGTCCCAGTCCAGCGTCGCGCGGACATTGGTCGAGACGCGCGTAGCTGCCTCCATCGATCGGCATGTGATGACTGCGACGATCGCGATGGATGCGCCGACCCGGTCGACAAGGTGCTCTGCTCCGAGGAGTTGGCGAATCATGGCAACGAGCGTTGCCTCCTCTTGCTCTGTCAGGTGATGCCAACCCTGACGAAGAAACTGCATGTCTTCGACCGATTCCAGAATCAAACCTTCGCCGGCGCGCGCGCTCTGAGCGAGTGTCTGGCCCGGCTCGACGATCTGAGAGATCACCTTGGTGATGCCCGGGACGGAGCTCCCGAGTTCTACAGAGGTCGCGCCTTCGGTGGCATCCGCCAGACGTGCGAACGCGGGCGGCGAGAGGTTGCTGAAGATGGTCTCGGGTATCAGTCGGTCTTCGTCCTCGATTGCGAGCCGCTCTTCCTGGGTGGCGACCCAGGGCCCGCCAGTCGCGACGATCTGGGCTCTCCTGAAGAAATTGCGGGCACCCGGCTTCCAGGACCGATTCGCGGCTTCGCGCCGGCAGTTGGCAGCTACAGCGTCGGTGAAGTCTCGGAAGCCTGACAGATCGACGGCGATGGCCTCGGGCCATTTGAGGTGCGGGTCATTGGCGGTGTCGCAGGCCATGCGCAGGGTCGTGCAGACGACGTCGAGCGCTTCTTCGCGAATGGCTCCGGCGACTTCTTGCGCTTCGAGGGCACGCACCATGCAGAGAACCCGCAGTCGTTGCACGAACTGCACCAGCTGGCGCTTTGCGATCGGTGTGGGTACCGCGGCCATGCCGGCCAGGTACTGGTGTTCCAAAGCCCCGTGAAATCGCTTCGCCACCATTTCGTCGGGGTCGACTTCGCGGAGCGAATCGGCTAAATCTGGAACCGACCAGAGCGCCATCGCCAATGGCTCCAGCACTTTTGCGTACGCGTTGTCCGGCGCCCAAGCGCTGAGCGTTAGGATGCTTTCGCGTGTCCCGAGGAATGCCGCAAGGGATTTGACGTACATCGGATCCCGGTGAGCGCCTGTCAGCTTGACGAGTCGCGCCAGGGCGGCGGAGGCCTGTGCTCGTTCAGCGGCAAGGACCAGGGCCTCGGGCAATGTGACGCCGTGCACCCTAACGGTCGCTGCGCGCTTGGCCGTCGAGGGTGGGTTTGAAAGATTCCGGATGGCGTTGGAAGGCATTCCGTCTCATTGTTTGCCGAGCCTGGATGCATTGTAAGCCATTGATTTGAAACAAAATAACGCCAAATGGAACGGTTCAAAACTGATCTAGATCTAGACGGGCCGGTGAGCTCATAAACCAGCGAAACCGCATGCAGCCTAGCTCCATGCGGTTTTTTGCTTTCCGGCCCGGTGCGCCACCTAGCGGTAGTTGTGCGGCTTGAGCGGGAAGTCGAGCGATGCGATCGGCATTCCTGCCAGGTCGTCGGGCAGGCTCATGTGGGCCGCCCAACCTGCTGGCCGCCATGTCCGCCGACGCCGCCGCGGATCAGGTCTACAACGTTGCCGTCGGCGACCGAACGACGCTCAATGCGCTGTTCGAACTCCTGCGCGACGGCCTTGCCGACCAGGGAGTCGCCGCCGACGTCAAGCCGATCTACCGCGACTTCCGCGCAGGCGACGTCCGGCATTCGCAGGCCGACGTATCCAAGGCCCGGCGGCTGCTAGGATAGTCGCCGACGCATGTGCTGGCCGAGGGGATCGGGAGGCCTTGGCCTGGTATGCGAGGGATGCGGCGCGGCGACGGGCCTGAGACCCATTCGCATCGGGTGGATTCGACTAAAACCCCTTCCAGTAATCTACAAAGCCAGCTTTGTAGTGGAAGTATCTTGCTTGAATTTCCTCGTTTATCTCATTCACCCTGGCTTCCAGTCCCGCGAGCCTGGTGTTGTCTTTCTTGAGCAAGAACCAGCTCTTGGCCTGCGGAGAGTAGACAGAAGCGGCATAGCCCCATTGCTGCATGAGGATCGACATGCTTCTGTTCGTATGGAACGCTGTGTGAACCATGGGTCCGATGTAGAACCAGTCGGGGTCCTTCGGAATTCTTTCGCAGATCAATGTGTGAAGCATCAGCACGCCGTCGTCCGTGACAAGGTCATTGACCTCGTCCAGCGCCTCCCTGGTCAGCACGTGTTCGAACATCGCGCTGTTGATGACGAGTCGGTATTTTTTGATGTCTTTTTCAGCGACATATCTAAGATTTTCGTCACTGCTTCGAACATAGCGATCGAATATGTTTATATTCTTATCGAAGTATTTCGAAAGAAACCTTGACAAGGTTCCGTAGCCAGCCGCGTAGTCCAGCGCGTCATCAATATCGACAATATTGTTCCTGCTCAGCATTTTCAATGCCAAGGCTTGGTCCGCGTAGGGCGGTTGATTGTTGGTCCGCGCCTCCTTGTTGTTTTCGAAGTGATGATGCCAGCTTGTATTGAGGCTTGACCAGTCATCTGAGGTCATTTCCTGATGCGTCCTGGAAATGACAAAGCCGCAATTCTCGCACTTCCAGTAGTCAACCTTCAACGCGTCTTCGAATGGGCTGCCGGGGTATGTCGGATAGGTCTTGGAGAAAAAATAGCTCGTGTTCGATTGGCAAATCAGGCATTTGCATTGTTCAATCGAACGTGTCGTGTAAATTGTCATGCGAAGCCTCGAATGCCGTCGTGTTGCTAAGAATTCTAGTTGCCGCCTTGATCCGTGCACTGGATATATATCCGGGCGAGCCCGTCAGGACCGTCCGGGACGCGACCACCGATCTCCCGCTTGGTTCCGCGCCGCCCAGATCATGCCCGGCGCGCTACGATGGCCCCGCAATTCGAGGCGTGCCACCCGGTGCGCCACCTCCGCTAACCCCCGCACGGGGCCGGGCGAAACGGCGAAAAGCTAGCAACGGCGCGGGTTTGCGAATGATTTTGGGACGTCGGAAACGGCTCGCGAAAGCGGGTCCGGCCCCCGCAACCAAAGAATACGTAGGAAACATGCGGCGCTCCCAGTGAGCGCCGTTTTGCGTTCCGGGCCCCGAAATCTCGTTGTGATGAGGCCTGTGCCGTCGCAGGCGACGTGGCCACCGAGAACGACCGTTGGGCCAGCCCTATGTCGAGTGCGCGACCGTTGGGCTGTCTTCGGGACCGCTGGGGCGTTGGCTCGACAGTCGGAAGATTCACCGGTCCTCGGCTGAAGGGGTGATCGTTGGTGCGCCTGCTCAAGATCCATCGACTTCGCTGACGTCTCGGAGACGCCCCTGACTGGCCGCATGCCGCTGGAAA
>FSWB01000456.1_pt1 | contig 17799 bp, 15 predicted proteins | sample 1637871 | NCBI WGS metagenome assembly FSWB01 (sample SAMEA3914789, study PRJEB12502) | metagenome | biome: forest; material: soil | place: Canada | collected 2011-07-03 | depth 0.3 m
CATAATCCGCAGGTCCGGGGTTCGAATCCCTGAAGCGCCACCATATAAAACAAGGGCTTAGCAGCGATGCTAGGCCCTTTGTCTTTGGCGGGTGTCAACCGAGTGTCAACGCTGCGGCAAGCTCAACAAGAACGCCAAGGTTCTCCGCTTCGTACTTTCAGCTCTGACGTACGCGGCACTGCTGCATGGCGGCCGGACCAAGTGCGCCGATCCAAAGCAGTCTTCCAAGTAGACCGATGGCTCACCGGTACTACTTGACCGTTGGCTCAAAGAGCATCCAGCCCTTGTCGCCCTTCATGAATTGGTAGCTAAAGGGCTGCTTGGTCTCAAAATCGGAGATCCCGGTCAGGCCGTGCTTCTTTCCGACATAGTCGATAACACCCTGGCAGGCATAGCCGCTCCCGGACTGAGCGCAGTTCATGGAGGCCACGGTGGACGAGGAAACATCGATCTTGCCCTGAATGAACTGGGCAAGTACAAGCCACTTGTCTCTGACAAGGGGAGCCACTTCGTCGCCTGTTGGCGCGGCTTCACCGCACCCTGTCAAAAGACCTGCGATGAGTGCGAGACCAGCGAGGGTACTTTTCGTCATTCCAAACCTTTTCTATTCCCGTTGTGTGCTTCCGCTCAACCACCTGCCGCTTGACTTCGCTCCGTCGTAGTCACAGCCCGTGCTTCGAGGCGGCGATCGACTGCTTATCGGCAAACCAAGCCACCCGTTTAGGTGAGGTGGTGGCTACCTTGGGGTCGAAGGGAACTGAATAGCGGCCGAAAGAGGCCTTCCGCGGCTCACTGACCCTGGACACGGGCCTGGAACCTACCTTTCGTGTTGGTCGTCGTGCGAATACTCTGCGGTCATGCAGCTTCCGCGGGTTGCCAGTGTGCAGTCGGCGCGTCCGTCTCCTCGTCTTCGTCCCTTCGGTGGAAAAGCCGGTAAAGAACTGGCAGTACCAACAGTGTCAGGGCGGTCGATGACAGGATGCCGCCGATGACGACGGTGGCCAGCGGGCGCTGAACCTCCGCGCCCGTGCCCGTGGCGATGGCCATCGGCACGAAGCCCAGGGATGCGACGAGCGCGGTCATCAGGACGGGGCGCAGCCGGGTCAGCGCACCTTCCCAGACTGCCTCATCCAACGTCTTGCCTTCGTCTCGCAGGCTGCGGATGAAGGACAGCATCACGAGGCCGTTGAGCACGGCCACACCGCACAGCGCGATGAACCCGACCACCGCTGAAATGGACAGGGGAATATCGCGCAGCCAGAGCGCCAGGATGCCACCCGTCAACGCGAACGGGATACCGGTGAACACGAGAAGGCCATCCTTGATGTTGCCGAACATGGTGAAGAGCAGGAGGAAGACCATCGCGAGCGCCAACGGCACGACGATTTGCAGGCGCTGCGAAGCGGACTGCAACTGCTCGAACGTTCCGCCCCAAGCCGTCCAATAGCCTGAAGGCACCTTGACGGCAGCGACCGCTTGCTGTGCATCGGCAACGAACGAGCCCAGGTCTCGTCCCGTCACGTTCGCACTGATGACGACGCGGCGCTTGCCGTTCTCGCGTGAGACCTGGTTCGGGCCTGGAGCCAGCTCCAGCGCGGCAAGCTCGCCAAGCGGGATGTACGTCCCGCGCGCGCCGTCACCGCCCTGTGGCAGAGGAATGGGAAGCCGGCGCAGTGCCTCCACGTCTTCGCGAACCGCGTCCGGCAGCCGCACGAGAATGTCGAAGCGTCGGTCACCCTGGAAAAACGTGCCGGCTTCGCGGCCCCCGACGGCCGTAGAAATGGTTTCCTGAACGTCGGTGATGTTCAAGCCGTAACGCGCCGCCTTCGCACGGTCGATGTTCACGGACAGCATCGGCAGGCCGGTCGTCTGCTCGACCTTCACCTCGGTCGCACCCTGGACTTTCTCCAGCGCCGCGGAAATCCTTGCTGCGGTCTCGTTCAGCACGTCGTTGTCGTCACCGAACAACTTGACGGCCACGTCCGAACGAACGCCGGAGATGAGCTCGTTGAAACGCAACTGAATGGGCTGCGAAAACTCGTAGTTGTTCCCTGGAACCTTCGCCGCCTCGGCACGGATGGCCTCGAGCAGCTCGTCGCGGGTCTTGTGCGGCTGCGGCCACTGCTCTGTCGGTTTGAGCATGATGTAGCCGTCCGATACGTTCGGTGGCATCGGGTCGGCCGCGATTTCCGCGGTACCCGTGCGCGCGAAGATGCGCTCGATTTCCGGAAACTTCGTCTTCAGGGTGGATTCGAGCTGGCGCTGCATTTCAACCGACTGCGTCAGACTCGTTCCAGGGATACGCAAGGCCTGGATGGCGAAGTCGCCCTCGTTCAGGTTGGGAACGAACTCGCTTCCCAGCCTCGTGGCCACGGCCGCGCAAAGCAGCACTACCACCGCGGTGAATGTGAACACGACGGGAGCGTTGCCCAGCATCGTCTTCAGCGCGGGCTCGTACGCGCGGCGAGCCATGGCCATCAGGCGATTCTCCTTTTCCGCGACGCGCTTCCCGATGAACAAGGCGACGGCCGCCGGCACGAACGTGACCGACAGAATCATCGCGCCGAGCAACGCCAGCAGCACGGTGTAGGCCATCGGATGGAACATCTTTCCTTCCACGCCCGAGAGCGCCAGGATGGGGATGTAGACCACCATGATGATGAGCTGCCCGAACAACAGCGGCCGTCGCGCCTCCTTCGCTGCGGCGAACACCTCGTGGAAGCGCTCCGAGCGAGTCAGGGAGCGCCCGCGATGCTCCTGCGCGCGGGCCAGCCTGCGGACTGCGTTCTCGATGATGACCACAGCCCCGTCGATGATGATGCCGAAGTCGAGGGCGCCGAGGCTCATCAGGTTGGCGCTGATGCCGTACCGCACCATGCCGCTGAACGTGAACAGCATCGAAAGCGGGATGACCATGGCCGTGATGAGCGCTGCCCGGAAGTTGCCCAGGAACGCGAACAGCACCGCGACGACCAGCGCCGCGCCTTCGACCAGGTTCTTCTGCACCGTCTTGATGGCCTTGTCGACCAGCACGGTCCGGTCGTAGACCGTGACCGCCTTGACGCCGGCAGGCAGCGTCTTGTTGATGGCCTTCATCTGCTTGTCGACGGCACGCGCGACGGTTCGACTGTTCTCGCCCATCAGCATGAACACCGTCCCGAGCACGACCTCCTGCCCGTTGGCGGTGGCGGCGCCGGTGCGAAGCTCGCGACCGAGGTCGACCGAGCCGATGTCGCGAACGTGGATGGGCTGTCCCTGCGCGGTGCCGACGATGATGTCGCGGACGTCGTCCATAGCCTGCACCTGGCCCGGTGCGCGCACCAGATACTGCTCGCCGCGGTGCTCGATGTAGCCCGCGCCCTGGTTCGCGTTGTTCTTCTCCAGGGCGTTGACGACGTCGGCCAAGCTCAAGCCGTATGCCCCGAGGCGCTCGAGGCTTGGAGCGACCACGTACTGTCGCTCGAAACCGCCGATGGAGTTGATTTCGGTGACGCCGGCGACGTTGCGCAGTTGGGGCTTGATGACCCAGTCCTGAATCTCGCGCAGGTCGGTGGGCGTGTAGGCGGAGCCATCGGCTTTCTTCGCGCCCATGTCGGCCTCGACCGTCCAGAGAAAGATTTCTCCGAGACCCGTCGAGATGGGGCCCATGCTCGGCGTGACGCCAGGCGGCAATCGGTCGCGCGCCTCCTGAACCCGCTGGTTCACGAGCTGGCGCGCGAAGTAGATGTCCGTGCCGTCCTTGAAGATGACCGTGACCTGCGAGAGGCCGTAACGCGACAGCGAGCGCGTCTCCTCGAGACCGGGCAGCCCTGCCATGACTGTCTCGATGGGGTAGGTGACGCGCTGCTCGGTCTCCAGCGGTGAATAACCTGCCGCCTGCGTATTGACGACGACCTGGACGTTCGAGATGTCGACGACGGCGTCGATGGGCAGCTTCGCGTAGCTGTAGATGCCCAAGGCCGCCATGCCCGCGACGACCAGCATGACGAGCCAGCGTTGCTCGATGCAGAAGCGAATGATGCGTTCAAACATGGTTTGTCCCCTGCTCACTCTTCTGCAGCGCCGGACTTGCCGAGGTCTGCCTTGAGGACGAACGTATTGGACGACGCGACCTTGTCGCCGGGCTTGAGCCCAGCGAGCACCTCGACGTTCCTGCCATCGGTGCGGCCGACCTTGACTGCGGTCGCCACGAACCCGCCGGGCACGACCTTGAAGGCCACTTGCTGGTTGTCGATGGTCTGGAGGGCATCCGCACTGACCGCCAACGGGACTGCCTGGCTATCACCGAGAACGGCGACCGTCACGAAGAGGCCGGGACGCCACGCACCTTGCGGATTGGTCAACGTCACGCGCGCACGGGCCGTGCGAGTCTGCTCGCCGAGCAACGCGCCGACATAGGAGACGACGCCTTCGACCTTGCTGTCGAAGGCCGACGACGACACCACGACTTTCTGGCCCACGCGCACCGTCGCGAGGTCCTTCGGTGCGACCGCGAATTCAGCCCAGACGGTACCGAGGTCGGCGACCGTGAAGATGCTGGCATCCTCCTTGACCGCCTCCCCAAGTGCCAGGTGCTTCTCGACAACGGTGCCATCGAACGGCGCACGGATTTCGAACCTGTTCAGACCGGCACTTCCGGTAACGCTGCCACCCGCACCGACCGCCGCAAGCTTCTGCTGCGCGTTCTGGAGCGCGATGTCGGTCTCCTGCAGCGCAGTCTGCGCATGAAGGTAGTCCTGCTCCGCCGAAATCTTGTCCTGCCAGAGCGTCTTCTCGCGGTCGTAGGTCGTCTTGGCGGCCTCGCGGCGGCGCTGTGCAGTGAGCAACTCGCTTCTCAGTTCCGAAAGCGACGTGCTCGCGATGACCGCCAGTACCTGACCCTTCTTGACGATTTCACCGAGACTGGCCGGTACAGCTTCAGCCACGCCAGCCAAGCGCGGAACGACGTGCGCAGTGCGGTCTTCGTTGAAGCGCACCTCTCCCTGGAATTGAGAGGCCGTCTGGATGTTGCCCGGCCCTGCGAGCTGCATGCCGATGTTCGCCTTCTTCACCTGCGTTTCATCAAGCTTGACCTCGTGCAGTTCGTGCGCCGGCCCTGTTGGCGCGTTGCCCGACGCCGGCGCTGCTCCTGATGGAGCGGCATCGGCAGTTTCGCCCTCTTCGCCAGTCTTGTGGCGTTCTGTCATGAGCACCGCGCTGGCGGCGAACACGCCGAGGACGACGATGACGGCCATCGCGATTTGTTGCTTCCTTGAGATTGCCATGAGAGTTCCCTATCGACCGAGCAGTCGGTCGATAGCCGTCGCCGCCTGCCAGGCGGAAGACAGCGTGTTCAGGTAGCGCGCTCGCGCCTGGAGCAAAGAGCGCTGCGAGTCGATGACGTCGAGGAAGCCGAACTTGCCGGCCTCGAAGCCTGTCGTGGAGGCGTCGTAGGCCTGCTGGGCCGCAGGAAGCACCGCCTCGCGAATGATTCGAAGCGACGCATGGGCCGCGGCCAACTGCGTGGCCGCTTGATTCACCTCTGCGATGAGGCGAACGCGGGTCTCTGCGTAGTCATCCTGTGATTTCTCAGCCCGCCTGGAGGCCTCGTAGACGGCACCCTGGTTGCGGTCGAACAGCGGGAGTGGAATCGAGATGCCGATGACGGCCTGCGTTCGGCCCAGCTCGTTGTCGCGCTTGACGCCAGCACTCACGACCAGGTCGGGGACAGCTTTGCTTCGCTCGACGCCCACCACCGCCATGCGTCGGTCGATTTCGATGCGGCTGGAAACGAGCGAAGGAGAGGTCTCGACTTGCTGGAGCAGGTCGGCCGCGGGCGCCCTGGCCGGAACCGAGCCGATGTCGCCATCCACCCCGTCGAAATGCGGCGAGGTGGCGCCCCAGGTGGTCGCGAGCGTTTGCCTGGCTGAGTTCAATTCGGCCCGTGCGTCCGCGAGCTCGAGTTGTGCATTCGCCGCGTCGACTCGTGCGCGAGTGGCGTCTACCGGCGACGTCTTGCCCGCGGTAACCCGCTTGCCGACGACGTCCGCCGCCCGGGCGGCCAAATCCGCCGAATCGCTTGCGAGCCTGACCCGCTCCTGCGCGACAACGGTCGCGAAGTATGACGAGATGACGCCAGCGCGAACCTTTGCTTTCGCTTGCGCCAATTGGGCGCGGGCCAGGTCGCGAGAACGTTCGGCAGCATTGACGCGCGCCGCACGCTTGCCGCCCAGCTCCAGTGGGAAGCCGAGGGTCGTCGTCGTCGTGCGCGTGGCCGAGCGCGTGTCTTCGACCGTGGCGTTCAGTTCCGGGTTGCGTCGTGCTCCCGCCTGCTGGACGCCTCCGCCCGAGGCGTCTACCTCGCGCAGCGCGGCTGCAAGCTCGAAGCTGCGTGTGGCAGCCAGGTCTTGCGCCTGTTCAAGCGTCAGTCGGGGTACATGGGAAAGGGGCGTCGTCGCAGGCTGCGCCCGCGCGACCAAGGGGCTGAGCAATAGCGCCGCCAGCCCGAGCGGCAAGAGAAGTGTTCGCATCGAATCTCATTGGTTGGAACCGAGAATTCGACGAGACGGAAAAGGGGTTTGGGGACTCCCGTCTCGCCGGCTAGGCGAGACGAAGCCACTGTGGGCGGTCGGGCACCCTGGCAGGCGCTGAGCCGTGCAGGAACGGCTGAGAAAAGGAGGCAGCCGAGGACGCGACGGCGGCGAAGCCGTCGAAGGCCATTGGAATGATGGCCGCGTGTCCCGCGTGGCAGTAACTGCAGTCATCGTCGACGGCCAGCTTGCCGGCTACCTGCTTCTTCCCGTCAACGGACTTGTGCACGTGGACATGGTGCCCGAAGTGCATCGTCGTCTTGGAGGTCGTTTCGTGCTCGCAATACGTCGCGGCCACTGCCCAGCTCATCTGGAACAGCAGCGCGAACGCAAGGAAGAGCGCAAAGACGCGAGGCATGGTCGGAAGTATCTACGAAGTCGTCAGCCGTTGGATGTTCAAAGGTCTCGCAACGTGTCAGTTCGTCTTCGAGCGGGGTGTTCGAGAGTTCAACGCAAAGCCTGCAATGACGATGACCAGGACGATGAGCTGAGCCACCAATGTCTGCGCCGACGGATAGACACCAAGGAAATCGACGCGTGGCGTGCCGAGCGCATGGGCTCCGACCCATCCGGCCTCCTGCAGGGCGGCGATGCCTTTGCCGGTCAGTACGACCGCGAGCACGGCAACAAGCATCGAACTGAACGAGAAGAACTTCCCGATTGGAAGCTTGGCGCTGTAGCGCAGCAGCATGAAGCTCAGCGCTACCAACGTGAGCGCAGCCACTGCAAGGCCCGCCAGAATTGAACCGTTGTTGCCTTGACCCCAGAGCGCGGCATAGAAGAGGATGGTTTCGAAAACCTCGCGATAGACCGCGACGAAAGACAGACCAAACATGAACCAGGCGGACTTCTTCGTGAGTGCGGCTGAGAGCTTGGTCTGCAGGTACACCTGCCAACGGCCGGCCATGCTTTTCTGGTGCATCCACATGCCGACGCTAACGAGAACGGCCGCTGCGAAGAGGCTTGACAGACCTTCCGTGACCTCGCGGTTGGCCCCGCTGATGCCGACCAGGTAGGTGGCGACTGCCCAGGTCACGGCACCCGCCGCAAGCGCACCGACCCATCCAACGTGGACGTAACGCAGCATGTCAGGACGCTCCGCTTTCCGAAGGAACGCAATCATGGCCACGACGACGAGAAGTGCCTCGATGCCTTCGCGCAGCAAGATGGTGAAGCTGCCGAAGAAGGCTGCCGAGGCGTCGCCGGCGCCGTGCCCCAGGGCTGCTTCAGCATTCGAAAAAAGGCCGTCGATGAGACTGGCTTGCGCCTTCAGCTCAGATGCAGGTGCGCCCTGGCCAATCAGCGAACGGAAGCCACTCATCGCCGTCTCAATTCGCTCCTTCAGGGCGTTGTCGCGTGCGGCCAGCGCCTGCTCTAGCGGTTCGACACCGTCCAGATAGGAAGACAAGGCCAGCTCGGTGGCGTGCTTGGCGTCGCCGCCCACGTACGCCTGGACGCTCTCTTGCAATCGCTGGCGGGCCAGGCCGAAGTTGGTGGCGTGCACCGCAGCCAGCGCACCAGGATTGGCGTGCAGGTACGCCGACACCTCGGCCGCTTTATCGGCACCGACGCGCTTGGCCAAGTCCGCTTCAGTAAGCTTCACAAAGCCGTCGAGTCCACCGACATCGCTGCGCAGCTTCTCGTCGGCCTTCCACAGTGCTTCACCCCGTGCGCGCTCGTCCGCGCTGTGAGCGAAGCCACCGATGTAGGTCGCCAGCGCCCAGCGCTCGTTCTCGGACAGCTGCGCGAAGCTGGGCATCGGCGTGTCGGTGATGCCCTGCGTCACCACCTGGTACAGCGCGAACACGCTGCGCTGGCGAGCACGCCCCGTGTTGGTGAAGGCAACCGGATGCGGGTTCAGTTGCAGGCCGACAGGCCCGTCTCCATTGCCGCTGGCGCCATGGCACGAAGAGCATTGGGCTTGAAACAGCGTTGCACCGAGCTTCACGTCGGGGACCGAGGCCGGCGCCGCCGGTACTGGATAGACCGCCAGCAGATGGTTGCCCAGGCTCTTCGCGAGGGCTGACACGGTGTCGGGACTGGACTTCGCCTCGATGGCCGAAGACAAGGCATCCGCTTCTTTCACGAGCGCGGCCTGCTCGGGACGTGCATCCAATGCCGCCAGCTTTTCACGGCTTGAGTGGGCGAACTCCTTCATCTCGGAGAACTCCGACTCGCTGAATACCGCGCCATTCTTTACCGCGCCCGCGTAGTCAACCGAAAGGTAGTCAAGCATTTGCCAGACACGCCGCACGTCGGCCTCCGCGGCGCTGGCGAAGCCAGGCAGCGCCAAGGCCAAAACAGCTGCCGCGGCCAGAAGCAAGTTTCGTGAAGCATTCATAGGGGAAGAGAGAGCGTCAATGCGAATCATTCCATTTTCCGGGAACTGTTGGGCCATGCACAGCGCGTGGGTTATGCGTTCGCAACCCTTGCAGGAGATTTCGTGACCGATTGCCGAGCGGCGAGCAGCCAAAGTGCTGCTCATGCCGAACCGAACAGCCAACCACCCAGGACGTCTGTCGTCCAATGCGCGCCGAGTGCGACCCGGCTCACACCAATCAGGCCGGTCGCAACGAAGGCAGCATCGAGGATGTAGATGCGCTCCAGCCTTTCGTCTCGTGTGCTCGCGACGAGAGCGCCGAGCGTGAGATGGGCCACGGCCGACATCGACGCGTGGCCACTGGGAAAGCTCAACCCATTGAACACGCCCGAGGCGAGTGAGGCATCGGGCCGAGCTCGCGCGACGATGTGCTTGATGGCCGTGACCGGCACCGAGCCGGTGACCACGGAAGCCACAGCAAGCAGCCCGGTTCGCCGACGCCGTACGAGCAACAGGAAGCCAACGCATCCCGCTGTCATGAGCGTCAACACTGTCACCCCGCCGAGGCCGCTGATGTCTTGCATCGGTCCGACGAGTCCAGGCCACCGAGCGCGCCCAGCTAACGCCAGCTTTGCGACATATACGTCAAGGGTGCGCGTGTCGCCCTCATGCACCTCGTCGGTCAACATCGCGAATAGCGCCATCGCGGACAAGAGCACGCTTGCGATGGCGAGCGGCTTGATGAGCGACGCGCAACGGTCACGCGGGCGCCAGAGTGCTTGGAGACTGTTCATCGCGTTCAAAGCCGCATGCGAAGCAGTCGCATGCCATTGAAGACGACGAGAAGACTGGTGCCCATGTCGGCGAAGACGGCCATCCAGAGGGTGGCTTCGCCGGCGACCGTGAGCGCCAAGAAAGCCAGCTTGATGGCGATGGCCAGGACGATGTTCTGCCAAAGCACATTTTTGGTCGCCCGCGAGAGTCGAATGAACTCCACCAGCTTGCGCGGGTCGTCGTCCATCAGCGCGACGTCCGCAGTCTCGATGGCCGTGTCCGTTCCAGCGGCAGCCATCGCGAAGCCAACGTCGGCCTTTGCAAGCGCAGGCGCATCGTTGGCGCCGTCGCCGACCATTCCGACGAACGAGCCATCCGATTGCAGTTCCGCGATGGCATTCAGCTTGTCTTCGGGAAGCAGTTCGCTACGCACGTCATCGATGCCGACCTGAGTGGCGATGGCGCGAGCTGTGTGGCTGTTGTCCCCCGTGAGCATGACCGGCTTGATACCGAGCGACTTCAGCTGCGCCACTGCTTCCTTGCTCTCTTGGCGGACGGTGTCTGCGATAGCGATGATGGCGACCGGGAGCCTCTCCTGGAGCAGCACGATGGCGGTCTTTCCTTCGCCCTCGACCGCATCCAGGCGTTGCTGCAGTTGCGCCGAGGCACCGCCCGTCTCGGCGACCAGCCGGGAGTTCCCCATCGAAAAGCGCATGCCACCGATGGAGCCGGCGACCCCACGTCCACGCAAGGCCGTGAAGCCTTCGACCTCTGGCAGGCCATCGAGGTCCCTGCCGTATGCGGTCACCGCTCGAGAGACTGGGTGGTCGCTGCGCGAAGACAGTGCGACGGCCTTTATCAGTAACGCTCCAGCGTCGCCCTCGAGCGCGACAAAGTCCGTCACGACGGGCTTGCCGTGCGTCAACGTGCCGGTCTTGTCCAGGGCGAGCACGTTCAGCTTGTCGCCTCCTTCGAGGAACAGTCCGCCCTTGACCAGGATTCCTCGGCGGGCGGCGGCAGTAAGAGCCGATACCACGGTTACCGGTGTCGAGATGACCAGAGCGCACGGACACGCCACGACGAGCATGACGAGGGCTCGGTAGACCCATGCGAGCCATTGGGCACCAAAGAATATCGGCGGCACGACGGCGACGGCCACCGCGATGGCGAAGACTGTTGGCGTGTACCAAGCGGAGAACTTGTCGACGAATCGCTGGGTGGGAGCCTGCGTCGCCTGTGCTTCTTGAACCGCACGAACGATGCGAGACAGCGTGGAGTTCGTCGCCGTTGACGTTGCCTCGAATTCGACCTCACCGTCTTGATTGATGGTGCCCGCGTAGAGGTTGTCGCCGACTGCCTTGTCCACTGGCACGCTCTCACCGGTAATCGAGGCCTGGTCGACGCTGGTGCTACCTGCCGTCATCCGGCCATCGACGGCAATGCGTTCGCCAGGACGAACCCGCACAACCGCGCCGAGTTCAACGGCTGCAGCAGGTACGGTCTTCCATTCGCTTCCCGCACGCACGGTCGCGGTCTCAGGAGCCATGGCCATCAGGCTTTCGACGGCTCGCTTGGCGCGCTGCAGGGACATTGCCTCGATGGCTTCGGCGATACCGAAGAGGAACATGACCATGGCTGCTTCGGGCCACTGGCCAATCAGCACGGCGCCGGTGACGGCAATCGCCATCAGGGCGTTGATGTTGAGGGTCAGCTGCCTCAGGGCATACCAGCCCTTTCGATAGGTCCCGATTCCAGTCAGCGCGATGGCCGTGATGGACAGGACAGCCGGGACGGCCGCGTGGTCACCGAACGACAGCGCTGCCACCTCAGCACCGGCGGCCAATATGCCTCCGAGCAGCAACTTCCAATGGTTGGCTACCCAGGACTTCGCGGTTGTCGCGGTTGTCGCGGCGGCCAGCGCGTCGGTCTCGGCTCCCTGCACCTGCCCGCCCAAGCCGATGTCGTCAAGTGCTCGCAGCGCAGCGTCGAGCCTGCCCGGTTCATGGTCAAGGGTGAGCCTTCTCGCCAGGAGGTCGAACGAGAGCCCTGTCACGCTCGTCACCGATGCGAATCGCTTGCGGATGAGCGCCTCTTCGGTTGGGCAGTCCATCTTGTCGATGAAGAGGACACTACGCTCCGTTGTGGCCGGCCTCTCGTCGGGACGCCCGGTCATGCCGATGTCGTCCAGGGCTGCGAGGACGGCGGGCAAACCACCACGCAGGTGCTCGACGGTCAGCCTACGGTCGAGCAGATTGAAGCTGAGTGCGCCAACCTCTGCCATTTTCGCAAGTCTCTTTCGAATCAATGCTTCCTCTGTCGGACAGTCCATCTGCTCGATGAGGACGGTGCTGCGCTCGCCAGTAGGTGGGCCGCCCGGCCCCTCTGGAGCAGGCATTTCGGCGACGTCTGATGCGCTGCAGCCGCAACAACTGGTGGCTCCCAAGGTGGAGTTGGACGAAGACACTTCTTGACTCATGACTGGATTGGAAACCCTATACTCGGTACATGGTCAAGCGATAGGGCCTTCCTTGAAAATCGGTGAGTTGGCTTCCAGGGCTGGTTGCGATGTCCAGACAGTGCGGTTTTACGAGCGGGAAGGCCTGCTCGAGGAGCCCGCGCGCGAGGCCTCCGGCTACCGCCGTTACGAAGACCGCCACCTGACTCGGTTGAACTTCATTCGGCACTGCAGGAGCCTGGACATCCCGCTGCCAGAGGTGCGCCAGCTGCTGGACTTCGCAGCATCGCCAAACCAGTCCTGCGGACAGGTGAACGAGCTTCTGGACAGGCACATCGCGCTGGTCAAGCAGCGCGTTGAAGCGTTCAAGACCCTCCAAGACCAGCTCGTGTCGCTGCGCAAGACTTGCGACGGCGCGGGCACGCACCCATGCGTCATCCTGGAGTCGTTCATGGCGGCGGCTGAAGAGAACGCCTGTGCTTGCCACTCAGTTCCGGCGGCAGCCGGCGAACCGCTTCGCTGACTGCACCGCGTGACTTTCATCTCCACCGTCCGCTCGTGGGCGAAGAGGGTCAAGCGGGATGCGGTCACGCTTTGGTTCGCATATCGAAATCCTGCAACGCCTTGGCTTGCGAAGAGCATCTGCATCTTCGTCGTGGCCTACGCATTCAGTCCGATAGACCTCATCCCGGACTTCATCCCGGTGATTGGGTTTCTTGACGATGCGCTGTTGCTGCCTGGCCTGATTTGGCTGGCGGTGCGGCTTTTACCGGCAGACGTGCTCGTGGCAAGCCGCTTGAGTGCTGACCAATGGCTCGAGCAGCGCGGCGCGAAGCCGACCAGCTACGTCGGTGCCGCATGCGTCGTGGCTGTATGGCTCGCCGTAGCCGGATTCGCGCTTTGGTATTGGCTAGGCCAGCGCACGGCCTACTCCGACATGGTGTCCATTGGTGTGAGCATCCCGCTCCAGGTCGCGCCGGCCCAGCGGCAGGACAGGGAGACGGCATCGAAGCTCGCGCTTGTCGACAAGGCGGAAGCCGACCTCGCAGAGGCGACTCGGGTTGCGACCGCGGAATACGAATCGCTCCTCGGCGACGTGCAACGCCTTCAACAGCGCATCGCCCGCTACCAAGCCAGCGTGGTCGTGCCCGCCCAGCAGCGCATCGACGCGGCGACCGCGGGCTACGCGTCCATCCGGCGAGCTAACGACCTGAACGGCTGAGCGACGTTCGTACGGGTGTGCCGCGAGAAATATGCTGGCAGTGTTGAGGGTAAGCAAAAAATCTAGCTGATCAGGCGTGCGCGAACCCTAGGGCATGGCCCGGCGTGTCGATGCCATCGTCGGCCGGCTCGATGCGCACCGGCTCCGGAATGCGGAACCCGTAGCGCGCGGCTGTCAGCTCCGCCAGGATCGCCACGGCGATCTCGGGCGGCGTGCGGGCGCCGTTCTTCAGGCCCACCGGTCCATGCAGGCGGGCGAGTTCGGCCTCGCTCATGTCGAAGTGCACGGCCAGCCGCTCGCGCCGCCGCGCCTGGTTCGCGCGCGAGCCGATCGCGCCCACGTAGAACGCGTTCGTACGCAGGGCCTCCAGCAGCGCGAGATCGTCCAGCTTGGGGTCGTGCGTCAACGCGATGACGGCCGTGTGGGCGTCGGGCGCGAACTCGAGGACGGCGTCGTCGGGCATCGTGCGCACGAGGCGCGTGGCGCCGGCCGCGAATTCGGCGGTGTACTCGGTGCGTGGATCGCATACCGTCACCTGGTAGTCGAGCGCCCCCGCCATTTCGGCGAGGTAGCGCGTCATCTGCCCCGCGCCGATCACCAGCAGGCGCCAGTGCGGGCCGTGGGTGCTGATGAGCGTGTCGCCGTTCAGATGCACGCTGTCGGCGTCGTGTGCGGCATGGAGCGCGTCCAACGCCACGCGACCGTCGGCAAGGCCAAGCGTGCGCCGCACGCGCCGTCCCTCGTCCAGTTGCGACAGCAAGTCATCGATGGCCGTGGCGGGCGTCACCGGTTCGAGCACCAGCTCCAGCGTGCCGCCGCAAGGCAGTCCGAAGCGCGCGGCCTCGTCGCCGTGGACGCCGTAACGCACCACGTGCGGCAGGCCCTCGCCGGGCCGTGTGCCGAATTCGCCGGAACGCACGCGCTCGACGAGGTCTTCCTCGATGCAGCCGCCGGAGACCGAACCAGCCACATGGCCGTCGCCGCTGATGGCCACCAGCGAGCCCACGGGCCTGGGCGCGGAGCCCCAGGTGCGCGTCACCGTGCCCAGCACCACGCGCTCGCCACGAGCCCGCCATGCGGCCACTTGCCGCAGCACCTGCAGGTCCACGTTGTCCATCGAGATCTCCGTCGTGTTCGAGCGTCCGCCATGTGCGGCCAGCCGACTCTACGGCAAATCCCGCTCCTCCACTTGGCGTGGGGCCCATGCCACCTGCGCAAGGCATCGCCTGAGCGAACGCGTCGTGACAAGCGGGTGTGGCGTGTCAGCGCAGTCCCACACGCTCTCGCGCTGCCCGCCTAGTTTCACGCGACCGTGCGGCCCCGATGATCAAGCTCATATTCTTCCCACTCACCAGGACGACCCATCATGCTCCGCTTGGCTCTCATCTTCGCCCTCGTCGCCATCGTCGCCGGCCTGCTCGGCTTCACCGGCATCGCCGTAGGCGCCGCGGCCATCGCCAAGACGATCTTCTACATCTTCCTTGGTCTCGTCGTCGTGTTCCTCATTCTCGGGGTCACGATCGCCAAGAAACTCTAGGACATACCGTGGCCAAGATCCTTTTCGTCGACGACTCCCGCGACAACGCCGACACGCTGGCGACCTTTTTCAAGCTGCTCGGGCACGAGACGGAAGTGGCCTACGACGGTGACAGCGCCGTCGAACTGACCCCGAAGTTCACGCCGGACATCGCGTTCATCGACCTGCAGATGCCGATGCTGGACGGCTTCGATACCGCCAAGGAGTTCCGCTCCCGGCTCGGCGAGCGCGTCGTGTTGATCGCGCTTACCGGCCAGGAATGGGCGAAGACCGGCGACGAGGCGAGTCGGGCCGGCTTCGACGGCTATCTGCAGAAGCCCGCGCAGGCATCCGCGCTGGCGAAGCTGGTGGACGCGCTGGCGTCCTGAGCCGGGTCCGACCGGGCTTCCCGCTCAGGTTGCGTCGAGCGCCAGGTTCACCGTCTCGACGAATCGCGTCGGCTCCACCGGCTTGGACAGCAGCGTGACGCAAGCCGGAAGACCGCCCAGGCGTTCGATGTGGACCGGCGTGTGGCTGGACACCGCCACGATGGCCGGCGGCCGAGCCTCCCCCTGCGTGCACAGGTGGCGGATCATCTCGACGCCGTCCATGTGCGGCATCGTGATGTCGGTGACGATCAGGTCAGGCATGGCCTTGCCCACCTCGATCAGCGCGTCGAAGCCGTTGCCCGCGACGACGATGCGCGCCCCCGGCACTGCGATCTCCACCAGCGCGCACAACAGGTCGCGATCGTCGGAGTTGTCGTCGACGACCAGCACCGAGAACGGCACGACGGCTTCGGCCGGCGCCGCGGCGTCCATCGCCTCGCCGCCGCGTTGCTGCGTCTGGATGCGGATGAAGTTCGCGGCGCTCTCGGCGTCGATGCGGCGGTGTCCGCCCACGGTCTTCCAGGCCTTCAGGTGTCCGAGATCGACCCAACGCTGCACCGTCGGCACGGACACGCCGAGCCGGCGCGCGACATGGGCCGTGGAGCAGGAAGGGGGCCGCGTCGGAGCGCTGGGATTGGGCATCGGACCAGTTTAGCCAGAACCCGCGCGCATTCGCATGGTTTGTGTACCTCGACCACGTGCGCGTTCGTGGGACGTCGCGTTTCGCATGTACTCGGTCACGACAGCGTCCATTGCCGACTCTAACGCGCGTCCCGGCGCCGCTGGTAGGCGCTCAGCTGGATGAAAGCGGCCGACACCAGCGGCGTGGCCAGGCCCGCGCGGCGCGCCCGCGCGCGCAGGTCGCCCAGGATCTGGTCGACCTCGACGCGCTCGCCGGCCATCAGGTCGCGGTACATCGAGGACGTGAGCGGCGAGCCCGCGGCCGTGAGCACGCCCAGAGTGAAATCGACGGCCTGCTGGCTCGGCGCGAAGCCGGCGGCGGTGGCGACGGCCACCGCCTCGGCAAGGAAGCCGCGCACGAAATCGCCGCCGCCGTCCGTGGCCTCGATCTCGCCGACCGTGCCGCGCGCCAACGAACAGATGCCGCCCAGCGTCGCCAGCAGGATCCACTTGTTCCACAGGTCCTGCGCGATGTGCGTGCTGAGCTGCGCCGTGAAGCCGGCGTCGCTCAGGAACGCGTGCAGCGCCTCGATGCGCGCCGAGCGGCTGCCATCGAGCTCGCCGTAGATCAATTCGTGCATCGACGACAGATGGAGGATCCGACCTTGCGCGTCGAGCTGCGTCGATACCCGGCACACACCGCCGACCACGCGCTCGGCGCCGAAGCGGGACTGCAGGTCGTCGACGTGCTTCATGCCATTGAGCACCGGCAGGATCAGCGTGTCGGGGCCGATCGCGGCGGCGAAGTCCTCGATCGCGGCCGCCAGTCCGAACGCCTTGACGGTGACCAGCACGATGTCGAAGGTCTCCTTCAAGTCGCTCGCCAGTGCCAGCTTCGGCCTGACCCCGAAGTCGCCCAGCGGGCTGACGATCTGCAGGCCCGTCTCGCGCAGCGCGGCCGCGCGCGCGGGACGCACGAGGAACGTGACATCGCGTCCGGCCTGCATCAGGCGGGCGCCGAAATAGCCGCCGGTCGAACCGGCTCCGACAATCAGTATTCTCACGCGGTGGTCTCCTGCAGCGCTGCGCTGGCGGCCAGTATCGGCCAACGACCACGCGGGCGCCCGAGGTCGCCGCAATGGCCCGCGAACCGCGACCGGCCGGCTCGCGTGACAATGCGCGCTTCGCGCCCTCGCTCACTGGGAACCAGACCCGCTTGTCCAACCTCCTGCGCCTGTCTTTTCGACAGACCCTGCTCGCCGCCTTCCTGCTGATCGCCGGCCTGCTCGCCGCCGCGTCGCTGGGCGGCCTGTTCACGCTCGAACGCGTGATGGCGCAGAGCCGTGCCGCCACCGAGAGCGCGCTGCTGCTGACCGCCGACGCGCGCCAGTTGGGCGAGCTGCGCGTGGCGATGGAGCGCAGCGCGCGCCAGTACATCGTGCTGGACGACCCGTCGCTGCTGCGCGGCTTCTCGCAGGCCGCCGACGACGCCACGCGCCTGCTCGGCGAGATGCGCCGGCACGACCTGCCGGTCGAGCTGTCCACGCAATGGCTGGCGCAACTGCCGCCGATCAAGGACCAACTCGGCGGCCCCAAGGCCTCGATCCAACAGCGCGAGGACGCGCTCGACACGCAGTTCCGCACGCTCGACCGTCTCAACGACCAGATCGCCGAAGCGGTGCGCCGCAGCGGCGAGGAGCGCAATGCCGCGCTGCAGGCGCAATTGGAGGCCGGCCGGGCGTCGGTCGGCACCCAGGTGCTGGGCGCCATCGTGCTGGCCGCGTTGCTGGCGCTGGCGTTCGGCGTGTGGCTCACGCGGCCGCTCAAGCGCCTCGAGCGCGCGATCGCCGGCCTGGGCGAGAACCGCATGGATCATCCGGTGGACATCCGCGGCCCGAGCGACATGCGCTCGCTGGGCCGCCGCCTCGAATGG
>FSWB01000261.1_pt1 | contig 17667 bp, 16 predicted proteins | sample 1637871 | NCBI WGS metagenome assembly FSWB01 (sample SAMEA3914789, study PRJEB12502) | metagenome | biome: forest; material: soil | place: Canada | collected 2011-07-03 | depth 0.3 m
AGGTTGGTCAGACGTTGATTCGGTCGGAGTAGGCCTTCAGGCCATTCCAGTCCGACAGCAGCGTCAACTTGCGTCGAGCAAAGAGGCCGCTGACCATTCGCTCCGCGAAGGCATCGAACATCGTCGAAGGGTCGTTGATCTCGAAGATAAACATCACCTTCGCCTCTTCGGCAGAGAGCCAGGGGCCTGCGATCATTCGCAGGTCGTTGGGCAGATTGTTCGGCTTCGTGCCGACACTGAGGTTGCCGAAGAACATCACCGCTTCATCTATCATTTTCGGACTCACGTCCCCCAGCCAGACCTCGTTGAGAAAAAGTGGCATCGTCGTCTCTCGGTGTTCGTTCGTCTTGCGCAGTGCCGCGGCTGTTCGCCGCCGAGCACTACTCGATGCCGACGTGCTTTCGCGATCGGCATGCGAAGAATAGGAAGCTATCTCCGTGCCGGGAAGGCGTAAACCGAGATATCAGACTTTCCGTTTCCGGCAGGCCGATGACCGCCGCCATCGCCGCCGAACTCGTCCGACGAACCCCGGCGTGCTGGGCTGTCCCGCATTCGGGCTCGTTCAACGCATGCCAGACAAGCGGTCCGCGACGAAATCCAGGAAGCAGACGATCCGCGCTGCCAGTTGGGCGTTGCGGTAGTACACCGCGTTGATAGCCTGATGCATCTCCACCGACTCGCGCACGAGTAACTGCACCAGGTCTCCCCGCGTGCGGTCACCTGCGGTCATGAAGTCGGAGAGGCATACGATGCCCGCCCCCTCCAGGGCGAGACGGCGCAGCGTCTCTCCGCTCGACGCGCTGATCGTCGGCGTGATCGACAATACGTCGCCCTGATCGCTGCGCAACGGCCAGTGGTTGAGCGACTCGGGTTGCGTGAATCCGAGCAGTGTGTGCACGGCGAGGCCCGCGACGGTCCGCGGCCGTCCGTGTTCGGCAAGGTAGGCCGGGCTGGCGAGCACGCGGATCCGGCTCTTCGCCAGCGGACGGGCATGCAAGGTCGAATTGCGCAGCGCCCCGATGCGGATGGCGACGTCCGTGCGTCGCTCCAGCAGGTCGATGTTGAGTTCGTCGGTATCGAGCTCCAGCGTGATCTGCGGGTACGCGCGGCGGAAGGCCGGCACCAGGGGAACGATCGCATGCAGCATGAACGGCGTGGCCGCGTTGACCCGCAGCCGGCCCGCCGGCTGTTCGCGGCGCGCGGCCATCTGCTCCTCGGCCGCCTCTATCGAGTCCAGGATCGCGCGCGCGTGCGACAGAAAGGTGCGGCCCTCCTCGGTGAGCTCGACGCGCCGTGTCGTCCGGCGCAGCAGAGTCGACTCGAGCTTCTTCTCGAGCCGGCTGAGCGCCCTGCTGATGCCGGAGACGGTCTGGCCCAGTTGGGCCGCTGCCGCCGTGATGGAGCCGGTGTCCACCACCGAAACGAAGGCCTGCAGTTCTTCGAGAGTTGTTTTCATGGGGCGCGAATCCGGGGAGCGTTATTCTTGACTCTGCGGCAAATGATATCTGCCAACAACCTACTTTTTCTGCAAGAGAGAAGAGCCCACACTGCGTTCCATCCATACGGAGAACGACATGCCTCTTGCTCTCTTCGCGCTGACGCTCAGTGCCTTTGCCATCGGCACGACCGAGTTCGCAATCGTCGGCCTGCTGCCCACGGTCGCCGGGGACCTCGGCATCGGCCTGCCCTCGGCAGGCCTGCTCATCAGCCTCTACGCGCTGGGCGTCGCCATTGGCGCGCCTGTGCTCACCGCGCTCACCGGCAAGGTGCCGCGTAAGGCGTTGCTGCTCGGCTTGATGGCCTTGTTCACGTTCGGCAACCTCCTGGCCTGGCACGCCCCCGGCTACACGTCGCTGATCGCCGCACGCGTACTGACCGGACTCGCCCACGGGGTCTTCTTCTCGATCGGCTCGACGATCGCGACCAGTTTGGTACCCAAGGACAAGGCGGCCAGCGCGATCGCCATCATGTTCACCGGACTGACCGTCGCTCTGGTCACCGGCGTGCCGCTGGGCACCTTCATCGGCCAACACTTCGGCTGGCGCGAGACCTTTCTGGCGGTGTCGGCGCTCGGCGTTGTGGCATTCATCGGCAGTGCACTGTTCGTGCCGAGGAACATTCGCCACAGCGCACCTGCCTCCCTCGCGCAACAAGCCCAGGTGCTGGCCGAGCCGCGCCTGCTGCTGGTCTACGCCACGACGGCAATCGGCTATGGCGGCTCGTTCATCCCGTTCACCTTCCTGGCACCGATCCTCACCGACGTCTCGGGTTTCAGCGCCGGCGCAGTCGGCTGGGTGATGCTGGTCTATGGCGCCTCCGTCGCAGCGGGCAATCTCTGGGGCGGTAAGCTGGCCGACCGCCTGGGCCCGATCCCGGCACTCAAGATCATCTTCAGCGGCCTTGCCGCCGTGCTTCTGGTCCTCGAGTTCACCGCGCCGCACAGGTGGCTGGCACTCGTCACGGTAATGGCTTGGGGCGCAGTCGCCTTCGGAAACGTCCCCGGCCTCCAGGTCTACGTCGTCAAGCAGGCGGAACGCTACACGCCGCGGGCGGTCGATGTGGCCTCGGGCCTGAACATCGCGGCGTTCAACCTCGGCATCGCGGGCGCGGCCTGGGTCGGCGGCCTGATCGTCACGCACCTCGGCCTGATGCACACGCCCTGGATCGGCGCGGCGGTGGTGCTCGCATCACTGGGCCTGACGCACTGGAGCGGCGTTCTCGACCGCCGCAGCGACATCCCCGTCCGCGCCTCCTCCCCTGTTGCAATCGGCCACTGAGCATACGAACGCTTCTTCCGCCATCTCTTTGACAAGGATTCCCCATGAACATGCCCCCTATTCCCCGGTTCGGCCTCGGCACCTTCCGCCTGCAAGGCCAGGTCGTCATCGAATCGGTCCGCAACGGCCTGGATCTCGGCTACCGCCTCATCGACACCGCGCAGATCTACGGCAACGAGGCCGAGGTCGGCCAAGCCATCGCCGAGAGCGGCGTGAAGCGCTCCGACCTGTTCGTCACCACCAAGATGTGGACCGACAGCTACGCCAAGGACAAGCTGGTGCCGAGCCTGCGCGAGAGCCTGAAGAAGCTGCGCACCGACTACGTGGACCTGACCCTGATCCACTGGCCGGCGCCGGGCAACGGAGTCGAGCTGGCCGAATACATGGCCGCTTTGGCCGAAGCCAAGGCACTGGGCCTGACCCGCCAGATCGGCATATCTAACTTCAATATCGAGTTGACCAGGCAGGCTATCGCCGCGGTCGGCAAGGGCGAGATCGCTACCAACCAGATCGAACTCAGCCCGTACCTGCAAAGCCACAAGTTGACCGCGTACCTGAAGGAACACGGCATCGCTGTCACCTCGTACATGACCCTGGCATATGGCAAGGTGCTGAAGGACCCGGTGCTGATGCGGATCGCGGACAAGCACCATGCCACCATCGCGCAAGTTGCACTGGCCTGGGCGCTGCGGTTGGGATACGCCGTGATCCCGTCCTCGACCAGGCGCGAGAACCTGGCCAGCAATCTGCTTGCCCGCGACCTGAAGCTGGATGCCGACGACATGACGCTGATTGCCACGCTGGAGCGCAGCGGCCGCGAGGTCAACCCCGAGGGCCTGGCTCCCGTGTGGGACTGACGGAGACATTGCCATGGGTACTCCCCTGGACCGCCTGACCGCCGGTGGACTCAGCATCGGCGTCGAAGCCCCGCTGGACAACGACTGGACGCCGGCCGGCGAGCAGTCGCGGCGGCTGATCGGCCGCCTTCCCGGCGAGCCGGATCTACAACGCCACGCCGAACTGGCGCGACTCGCGGACCGGCTCGGCTTCCGTGCCCTGTGGGTGCGCGATGTGCCGCTCTACGACCCGTCCTTCGGCGATGCCGCCCAGGTGTTCGAGGTGTTTTCCTACCTCGGCTACCTGGCCGGCACTACCCGCGACATTCTGCTTGGCACTGCGGCGGTGGTACTGCCGATCCGCGAACCTCTGTTAACGCTGAAGTCAGTGGCCACGGTGCAGCGGCTCAGCGGCGACCGCCTGCTGCTCGGGCTGGCCAGCGGCGACCGCCCCGTGGAGTACCCGCTGTTCGGCCGCGACTTCAACAGCCGCGGCAGCAACTTCCGCGAACAGGTCGCGCTATTGCGCGACGGGGCGAAGTCCAAGTTGCAAGCCGGGCTGGCAGTCCTGCCAGAGCTGTCCTCACCACTCCCGTTGCTGGTGGCCGGTCTAGCTCAGCAAAGCGCGGCGTGGGTCGGCGAGAACATGGATGGCTGCCTCGCCTATCCCGGTACGCCGGAAGACCACGTGCACCGCGTCGCCGCATGGCGCGCAGTGGCCGGGGCAAAACCGTATGCCAGCTTCATCCACCTCGACCTGGACGAGCGCGCCGACGCGCAGATGCAGCGCTGGCGCTTCGGCTTCCGCGGCGGGCGCAACGCGTTGATCGCCGAACTGCGGGCGCTGCGCGCGGCCGGCGTCGACCACGTCAGCCTGCACTTCCGTCGCAACCAGCGGCCTCTCGACGAAACCTTCTACGAGATCGCTGAGTACGTACTGCCTCATTTCCATGCCCAATCGGCTCGCGCGACTGCGCCGGTCGCGGAGCCCTGTGATGTCTGATCCCCAAGATCCCTTGTTCCAGCCCTATTCCCTGGGCGGCCTCGAACTGCCCAACCGCATCGTGATGCCGCCAATGACGCGCTCGCGCGCCAGCCAGCCCGGCGACGTGCCGAACGAACTGATGGCCGAGTACTACGCCCAGCGCGCCAGCGCCGGCTTGATCGTTAGCGAAGGCACCTGGATTTCGCCGCTCGGCAAGGGCTATGCGTGGACCCCGGGCATCCACACCCCGGCGCAGGTCGCCGGCTGGCGCGGGACTACCACGGCCGTGCACGCCGCCGGCGGCCGCATCTTTGCCCAGCTTTGGCATGTCGGCCGGCTGAGTCACATCAGCCTGCTCGACGGCCACGCTCCGGTATCGTCGTCGGCGATCCAGGCCGAGGGCGTCAACGTGTTCGTCGCCGAGAATGACGGCACGCCTGGATCCGTGCAGGCGTCCAAGCCGCGCGCGCTCACGGTGGCGGAAATCCACGCTATCGTCGATGAATTTCGCCAGGCGGCACGCAACGCGATGGCGGCCGGCTTCGATGGCGTCGAGCTGCACGCAGCGAACGGCTATCTGATCAACCAGTTCATCGACTCCAACTCTAACGACCGCACCGACGACTACGGCGGCTCGCTGGAGAACCGCCTGCGCTTCCTTGGCGAGGTGGCGCAAGCCCTGGTCGAAGGCACGGGCGACAAGGGCCGCGTCGGCATCCGACTGGCGCCGCTGACCACGCTCAACGGCTGCGTCGATGCCGACCCGGAAACCACCTATACCGCTGCTGCGAAGCTGCTCGGCGCGATCGGCGTGGGCTACATCCACATCGCCGAAGCCGACTGGGACGATGCCCCGCACATGCCTGTCAAGTTCAAGCAGCGACTGCGCGAGGCCTTCCTCGGCACGCTGATCTACGCCGGCAAGTACACCGCTGAGCGCGCTCGCGTCGCGCTGAGCGAGGGCTGGGCCGACTTGATTGCATTTGGACGTCCATTCGTCGCCAACTCCGATCTGCCGGAGCGCATGCGTACTGATACGCAGCTCAACCCGCATGACCGCAACACGCTGTTCGGCGGCGGTGCGAATGGCCTCACCGACTACCCCACGCTTGCCGCGCCCGCGGCCTGAACGAATTGAGGAGACACATGACGAAGATCCTTGCAAAGCCGGTACTGGTCGCAGTACTTCCGCTGACCACGCAGCCAGTGCTGTGCGTCAGATCGACCCAGGCCAACATCAACCCAATAGCTATCCGATGAGTACCCAAGCCAACGCCCACAAGCCCCTTTTCTCCGGTCGCAACTTCCGAGTCGACTACGACGGCCTGTCCGCCCATAACGTCTATTCCGAGGATGGGCAATCCATCCGTTACACCATTGTCTCCGGCCCCTACGCCGGGGCCAGCGGCGAGTCACGCTGCCAGTGGCGGCAGGTGTCCGAGGGCGCCTACGCCATCTCGTGGCAGGAAGCCGACGGCGCGACTGTCGTGCACATTGACGATTTTTCCAACGGCTACTCGCTGGCCTTCTTCACTGCATCGGATCTGAAGTTTCATCGGATGCAGGGGGCATTGACCGAGCTGAATGCCGTGCAAGTTGCAGCACCTGGCGGCAGCTGGTAAACACTTTCGACAAGGATCCACTCATGCGTATTTCCGTCCCTACGAAGATCGGTTTCGGCACTGCCCCGCTGGGCAACATGTATCGAGACATTCCCGAACAGGAGGCGCTTGACACCGTCGAAGCCGCCTGGCAGCAGGGCATTCGCTACTTCGACGCCGCGCCGCTATACGGCGCCGGCCTGGCGGAGATCCGCCTCGGCAATGCTCTGCAACACCGCCCGCGCGAGGAATACGTACTCAGCACCAAGGTCGGCCGGCTGATCCTCGACGAGGTCGAGGACACCGCCAAACGCGACCTCGGCGAAAAGGGAGGTCTGTTCGAACACGGCCTGCCCAACAAGATCGTCTACGACTACAGCGCTGACGGTACGCTGCGCGCCATCGAGGCCAGTCTGAAGCGCCTGAAAACCGACAGGCTGGACATCGTCTGGATTCACGATCCAGCAAAGGACTTCCACGGTGATGCGTGGGAGGACGTGTTTCAGGTAGCGATGACCGGTGCCGCCGCTACGCTGACCCGTCTGCGCGAAGAGGGCGTCATCAAGGCCTGGGGCTTGGGTGTGAATCGCGTCGAGCCGTGTGAGATGGCGCTGCGCCAGGCCGATCCGGATGGATTCCTGATCGCCGGCCGTTACTCGTTGCTCGACCACGCCGACGCGCTGCACGAACTGATGCCGGCTTGCATCGAGCGCGGTGTCGGTATCGTGGTCGGCGGGCCTTACAACTCCGGTATCCTCGCCGGCGGCGAGCATTACGAGTACCAGAAGGCGACGCCGGAGATCCTCGCCCGTGTTGAGAGCTTGCGTGGTTTGTGCGCGGAGTTCCATGTCGACATTCGCGCCGCCGCGTTGCAGTTCTCGCTGGCGCATCCGGCCGTGGCCGCGGTTATTCCCGGTGCTAGTCGTCCCAGTCGCATTGCCGAGAACCTGATGCTGGCGAAGGTGGAAATCCCGACGGCATTCTGGCGGGAGCTGCGCCAACGTGGGCTAGTGTCCGCCGATGCACCGCTGCCCATGGTTGCGTGACCTGCAGGCGCGTCTCAACCGAACCATGACAGGTGAGCGAAATGAATTCGATAGTCGAAGGTGCACCCTCACCTTCGCGCGATTACGAAGGTCTATGCTGAAAGCGACGCGAAGGAGCAGTTCGTCAATAACTTCATCGCCGCCTGAAACCAGGTGATATACGTCGATCGCCACGATTTCTCATGGCCTGAAGTGCATCCACGTGAGACCCCCTCAGACACACCGTTGTCCAGCATCTATTGAAAGAGGCCTGCAGAATGAACATCTTCGTAACCGGTGCCAGTGGCTATATCGGTGGCTCGGTCGCCGCCCGCCTCGCAGCCCTTGGCCACAATGTACGCGGCCTGATCCGCAACCCGACGCGCGCCGAAGAGCTGCGTGCGTTCGGTATCGAGCCGGTGGTCGGCACGCTCGACGACAACGCCCGGTTAATCGCGGAGGCCAGAGCGGCCGATGCCGTCGTCAATGCCGCCGACAGCGATCATCGCGGCGCGGTGGAAGCCCTGTTGGAGGGGCTTTCCGGCTCAAGCAAGCGCTTCATTCACACCAGCGGTACCAGCCTGGTAGGTGACGAGGCGGTGGGCGAACCATCCGACGCTATCTACACCGAGGAAACGTTGATCACGCCAGCGCCCGACAAGGCTCCGCGCGTCGCCATCAACAAACTGATCGCGGACGCAGCGCCCGGCGTGCATTCGGTCGTGCTGTGCAACAGCCTGATCTACGGCAACCATCTCGGCCCCTTGGCGCAGAGCGTGCAGATTCCGCCACTGGTCGCGCTGGCGAAGGAAACGGGCGTCGCCCGCCATGTCGGACGCGGACTCAATCGCTGGTCCAATGTCCATATCTCCGACCTTGCTGATCTTTATCTGCTGGCTCTGGAAAAGGCGGCGGCCGGTAGCTTCTACTTTGTCGAGAACGGCGAGGCTTCCTTCAAGGAAATTACCGATGCCATCGGTGATGGGCTTGGCTTCGGTCCGTCGCAGGACTGGGATTCGAAAGAGGCCATTGCCTACTGGGGCCGCCAAATGGCGGTGTTCAGCCTCGGCTCCAACAGCCGGGTTCGTGCCAACAAGGCGCGCGCCGATTTGGGTTGGGCGCCGATCCATACCTCTGTCACTGACTACATCTTGAAGAACATGCCGCGATGACACCGGCCCGAAATTCTCGAACCGCCCTCGGTCCGAGTCCAGGTCCTTCAGACTTCTCCGTGGGTATTCGACGGCGCGCCGCGTAGAGCACCCGTCGAGGGGGGGCCATCGTGCCCTGGCACGTGAAGGTGGGCGAAGACACCTCGAACAGGCCGTTGTTCCCGCTCTGTGTACCGACGGCAAGATCTTGGAGCTCGAGGGCCGTCCTAGCGGGAAGGTCATCGGGCACCTGGCGGCCGTGACTGCCGCGCCCCACATCCGTTCGGAGCTCCCGCTCCCCCTGCTGTCCGAGCACACGCTCGGTTGGGGCAGCTACTTCGTGTACTTCGGCAGCCGCACTTCGCAGCCGGCGCGCGCGCGGGCTTTCATCGATCTCGTCGTCAAGCGACTCAGCCTGATCGTGCGCGTCAATCAACACACCGTCACCCTCGACTGCGACGGCCAGATGTGGCGGGTCGCCTTCGAACTGCTCCGACACCTCGTTGACGTCTGACTAACGAGGCCACCAGCAACGGTACTCGTCGGACTATTACTTCCTGGATCTCATCACGCAGTTTTCTTCCGAAGATTCAAGTAGTTCTTGTATGGGCTAGCTACCTACAGTCGCAAAGGACACTCTCCACCCAAACGGCTTGCGCGCTATAGGGTCCCGCTCAAGCCAGGAGCGCCCGAAGTGTCGCCATGTAAGCCGCGAAAATCGCCTGCCGGCGACGGACTACCATTTATTTTCGTTCTTATCTGCGCCACCTGACTAACTTCTCGGCGCCGCTACCCGGGAAGACTGATCGCGGATGGCCGCGGCCGTACTTTCGGTATTGGTAGCAGCAGCCATGCTTGTTCCGGGTTCAGAAATCGCCAAGCAGAATGCATTGAATGACAAGGCCTGCGCGGAGTCACCCCAATTTACGTTCCTCGAATCGCCGTCTTCAAGATCTGGCTCGACACCTTTATTGGCGAATCCACATTGCTAAGCGTCCACAGACGCTCCACATGCAATTCTACGCGGCGTCTCTACCCAAATCCCACCGGCGTGGCCTCTTGCAGACTGCACATCACAGCCTGCCAAATCCAGAGCAGTCGCCCCAGGCTTGACGGTCTCTGGCTTGGGGCCGCTGGAACGGACTCATCCGAAGTCGTCCAGTCCAGGTCACCTGTGCACTCCGAACAGGCCTCCTTTGCCTTCCAGTCACTTGCTATCGCGCTGTGCGTGCACCGCATCTGCCGTCACCGTCCCAGTCTTGCCTCCGAACTGGAAGACGACGTAGTTAGCCGTCGCCGCGATCTCCACATCAGAGTAGTTCGAAAATGACGGCATCACCACGTCAGAACCGCGAATGTTTGCGTGGCTGCCTTGCAAAATCATCTTGACTACGTTCGAGCCTGTGACGTCGTTAACGCTGCGAGCACCAACCAGAGAGGCATATGGAGTCTCGCGCCCCAGTCCGTTCCACGCGTGACAGCTTGCGCACGACCAACCGAACACCCGGCGACCCAAGGTATTTTCTGGGCCACTGCGTGTCGCTGGCGCGGCAGCCGTCGATGACAGAGCTTCGCTAGGCCGTGGGTTAACTTCCGTTGGATCCTCGCCCGCGCGGGCGGGCCGCGATCTCAGATACGCCACCAGCGAAATTGCGTCTTGCGGACTCAGATACTGAAGACTCTTCTCAACGGCCTCGCCCATGGGGCCGCCCGCTGACCCGTGGCCATCGGCATGGCCGGTAGTCAGGTATTCAGCCAGCGAAGCTTCGCTCCAAGCGCCGACGCCGTGAACTTGGTCGGCGGTGAGATTGGGCGCGCGCCACCCGTCGACGACGGACCCGGCAAATTCTTGCCCGCGCTCGGTCGCGAAACCGATGTTTCTGGGCGTGTGGCACTCCCCGCAGTGCCCGAGTGCCGTTGCCAGGTACGCACCTCGATTCCAGTCGCTTGAACGCGCGGGCTCGGCGTCAAACCGCTTGCTTTTGAAGAACGCCGCATTCCAGAACGCCATCAACACGCGCTGATTGAATGGAAAGCTGAGTTCGTTCGGTCGGTTGGGCTGGCGCACGGCGGCCAAACTCATCAAGTACGTGCGAACGGCCGAAACGTCGGCACTGCTCAGTTCTGTGTACGAGGTGTACGGGAAGGCTGGATAGAGGTGCTCTCCATCCTTCCGAATCCCCTCGTGCAGTGCACGTTTGAAGTCGGCCTCGCTCCAGCGCCCAATGCCCGTATCCGGGTCGGACGTGATGTTCGACGAGTAGATCGTGCCAAACGGCAGCTTGAATGCGACACCACCCGCAAACGGACGGCCGTCGTGGGTGGTGTGACACGCGACGCAGTCCGCGGCTCGGGTCAAGTACTCCCCCCGCGCGAGCAGCGTCGCCCCCGCAGGCTCGCCGACGGCAGTGGGAGAGCTGCCCGGCACGTCGTTCTCCCGAGTAGCAAGGACCAGCCAGGCTCCGACCACCACCAGAAGCGCCAACACCGCTAGCCCAAGCCGATTCATGTGACGCCACCCTCTGTCATCACAAGGGCGTGCTTCGAAGCGTTTAACGCCAACGACGTGCTGTCGATGCAGAGCTCACGCAAGCGTACGCCTGTGGCGGCGAAGATGGCATTGCAAAGCGCAGGCGCGGCGATCGCGGTCGCCAGCTCTCCGATGCCGCCTGGTGCCTCGTCACTATGGAGACAAATGACCTCGATTTCAGGCACTTCGTCGATGCGAAGAACCCTGTAGTCGTGGAAGTTGCTCTGTTCGATGCGGCCGTCCCGAATCGTTATCTTGCTGTAGAGCGCGGCGCTCAAGCCGAAAAGCAGCCCGCCTTGGATCTGCGCCTCAACCGATCCTTGGTTGATGACGACGCCGCAGTCCACTGCCACAACCGCCCTACGCAGGCGCACCCGGCCGTCCGGCGCGACTTCAACCTCCACTATCGCGCAGACCCTCGAGCCGAACGGCTCACCCACCGCGACGCCGCGCCCGACGCGTTCGCCAACCGGGCGGTGAGCCCAGCCGATTGCTTGCGAGGCTCGTTCGAGCAGCGCGAGCGTCCGTGGATTCGAGTGCAGCAGCTGCCGCCGGTAGTCCACAGGGTCGCGCTTGGCCTCATGCGCCAGCTCGTCTACGAAGCTCTCGAAGGTGAACAAGTTGTGAGCTGCGCCGACGCCGCGCCACCAACCTAGAACCAGACCTGCCGGCTGGTCCTGCCGAATCCACTCCACCTTCATCGCCGGGATGTCGTAGGGATTGTCTGCGACGCACTCGATGGCATCGCGGTCCAGCCCGTCAGCTCGCATCGAATACGGAGCACCGAGGAGCTGCAGATGCGATCACCCAGCCATGCCGGCATGCCCTTGTCGTTCAGGACGGCGCTGATGTTGTCTTGGTACATCGGACGCACGATGTCCTGCCGTATGTCCTCCTCGCGTGTCCAGATAATCTTGACTGGATAGGCCACCTGGCGCGCAAAGGCAACAGCCTGCTCAACGTAGTCGGCCTCTAGACGGCGCCCGAATCCACCGCCGATGTACTGGTTGTGGAACACAACGCTGGAGACGGGTAGTCCTGTGATGCGTACCGCGGCATCGACCGCGCGGGTGGGCACCTGAGACCCGGCCCAAATCTCGCACTTCCCGGGCGTAACGTGCACCGTCGCGTTCAGCGGCTCCATGGTTGCGTGCGCAAGCATAGGCAGCTGGTATGTCGAAGCGACCACTCGCCCGGCAGGCTTTGTGCCGACCTCCCGGCCTACGAGCGCGCGGCCTGTGAGAAGTCCCTGGACAAGCGACGCACGCAGCGAGTCAGTCGACATTGCCGCATTCGGCCCAGTGCGCCAGGTGGGTACCAACGCCTCCAAACCCTTTTTCGCTGCCCAGAAGTGGTCGCCGACCACGGCGACGGCGTTCCCGATACGCAGCACGTCGACGACACCGGGTACTTGGCGCGTCGCCCGATCGTCCAAGTCTCCCAACGTCCCGCCCAAGATGGGACAGGCCATCACGGTCGCCACCTTCATACCGGGCAGCCGGACGTCGATACCGAAACAGGTCGCCCCAGTCACCTTGTCGGCCGAGTCGACGCGCCGAAATGGCTTGCCCACCAGGCGAAAGTCCTTTGGCGGCTTCAACACGACCTGACTGGGCATCGGTAGTCGGGCGGCATCGGCTGCCAACTTCCCGAAAGCGAGAGAACGACCCGAAGAAGGGTGAGACACCACCGCACGGGCAACGGTGCATGTCGCTGGATCGACATGCCATCGAGCAGCAGCCGCCGAAACGAGCAACGTTCGAGCAACGGCACCAGCCTCGCGAAGGACACGGTAGGTACTTCGTGTACTTGTCGACCCGCCAGTGATCTGGCCATGCAACAGCGGCATGCCATACAGCGGCGCATCTGGAGGCGAATGCTCAACGGCAATCTGATCCATGTCGACGCCAAGTTCCTCAGCGATCAACATCGCACTTCCGGTGTAGATCCCCTGTCCCATCTCTACCATCGGCATGACCAGACGCGCTGGCCCCTCGGCGTCGATACGGATGAAGGCGTTCGGTGCGAATGCGGCGTTGCCGTCGGCCAGCGCCGCAGCGGCATCCCCTGGTTGCCGACGCGCATCCACCATGGCCATTGCCTTGCTGGTGGGTAGGAGCGTGAATGCCAGCGCCAGGCCGCCGCCCTTCAGAATCGCGCGGCGAGCCGGGTCCAAGGGAGAGGCAGCGCGCCTCATTTGACGTCCAGCGGTGACAACGGAGCGAGGGCCTGCCGCACTTTGATCTCACCCGTCGATGCCTGCTTGATAGCAGCGCGGATGCGTGGGTAAGTCGCGCAACGGCAAATATTGCCTGACATCGCGATGTCGATGTCGTCATCCGTTGGCGTAGGCATCCGCTTCAGCAAAGCCACAGCGGACATCACCTGACCCGATTGACAGTAGCCGCACTGCACGACGTCGACATCGAGCCACGCCTTCTGGACGGTCTTTCCGACGTCGGTGCTGCCGATGGCCTCAATGGTGGTGATGGCGGCACGGCCGACGTTCTCCACCGGCAAGACGCAAGAGCGAACGGGCTGACCGTCCAGGTGTACGGTGCAAGCGCCGCATTGTGCGATCCCACAGCCGAACTTGGTGCCGGTTAGACCGATCACATCGCGCAGCACCCAAAGCAACGGCATGCCCAGAGGCACGTCCACGTCATGTGAGGCGCCGTTGATGTCGAGAGTGAGCATTCGGTCCGAGGCTTGGTCAAGAGAGGTTCTTGACTGTTCCATGCATCGGAGCCAGCTGCTAGGCTCAACCGGACATCTTGTGATTGACCTTTTGAGGTAATCGAGAGCAACTGTCAAACCCGCCGATCTTGGGCGCACTCGGCCTGGCGACGACCATGGCAAGCACTGATTGCCCGGCGGATTCTTTGAACACGACAAGGTGGCGGCGGTGCACCTTCAAAGCATCCGCGGCCAGCCTGAAAAGCTAGCATGGGCGGCAGAGGATGACTGGGCAAGGCTGCTCGACGATTGGCACAGGTGCAAGTGCCCTTGCGCTCGTCTGAAACCACCACCTTGCGCGATGTCCCTAGACGGCGAAGTCCTGCAGCGACTTCCCACCTTCAAGCGCTACTCGAAGCCATCGCGGCTGGGAACCACGCCCCGACCATTGGTTGTCCCCATCGCGGAACTTGACTGCGACGGTTTGTTTCTGCACCGGCGCCGCTGCCCCGGAGCCTTTGAGGGTCGCCACTTCATCAGCAGAACTCACCGTCTTGGCCTTCTTGCGAGCATCTCTGGTGACCGCAAAGTCCATCAGCGATTTGCCACTTGCGAGCGCTTCGCGCAACCAGGCCGGCCGAGGGCCTCGGCCCACCCATTCGTTGCCTTGTCCGTCCGCGAACTGTGGCTTTGAACTCAACTTTGACTTCGTCTTAGCTGCGACCTTCGCCTTGGGCGGCGTCGAGTCCCTTCGCCCTTTGGACTTGACTTCGGCAGGCGCGGTGCCGACCACCGCGTCACTTTCATTGCTAGCAGAAGCAGCAGACCCAAACAGATCATCAGGTGTCAAACGATAGGCTTCGATAGCTACCTTGATCTTGCCGATCACTTCTGCGGCTTCGGCACGCCTGAGGCGTTCTTCCTCCCGCTGCAGTCTTGCAATCTGCTCACGAACTTGCAATAAAGTCTTTGCCATGTCGGTCTAAGTCCTTCGCAAAAACTCCAATTTTAGAGCAAATTGCCAATGTGTGACTCAATCTATTGAGCCATCCTTCCTTGCTGCGCTCGGCAGATATCGGCAAAACACCCTTGTTGACTCAACTTTTTGAGTCGACCAGTGTACGGGCCGCTGAGTGCCTTGTCTCACTATCAGCAGGCCTGAGCAAGCTTCGGTCTGAGGTCTCTATGGCCAAACATAGGCGGACCCGAACCGCGATACGAGCTCGGCTTCGCCTATGATGGGCGAAGACGCCACTCGGGGCATCAAGGTGGCGCCAAACGGGCTGTTTTCAGTCGCGCCAGGCCTAGCAAGCCCCTGGAACGGACGTCTGAGCCATGCCCACGAGGACATCACAACCGTGCACGGGTCCCAGTCACAAAGACGAAACCGCGTGAATGCGAGGAGCCAATCTTGACCTTGCAGAACGCCGCGTCCCGTAGGTTCTCGATTCGGTTCAGACTGCTTCTCACCGCACTTGCCTTTGTCGCGTTCGCACTGGCCTCACCGTCCGCGCGCGCCGTCGATCCGACACAAGAGCTGTCCGAACTGAGCCATACGACCTGGACGACCAAGGAAGGCGCACCTGGGGACATTTCTTGCCTTGCACAGACCCCAGACGGATTCCTATGGATCGGGTCGACCGCGGGACTCTATAGGTTTGATGGCCTAAGATTTCAACGCTTCCGTCCTCAACCCGGAGACCAAGGGCTTGACTTCAATGTGACGGCCCTCGTAGTCGACCACTCAGGAAGCGTATGGATTGGCTCCCAGTTTGGCGGCGTTCACCGCCTACAAAGCGGGAGAGTCACAAGCTGGTCAATAGGAAAGGACATCATCCCCCATGCGGTAACGAGTCTAGTCGAGGCTCCTGACGGCCACATCTTTGCAATCATCGGAAACCGCGTTCTCTTCGAATTCGATGGCAACGTCTGGCAACAATCCAGGTCGAGCTTGCCAGCCGGTGAGACATACAGCATTCGTTTTGAGCGCGACGGCACGGTCTGGGCCACGGACGGGCGGACGATATCTGCACGTCACCCAGGAGAGTCATCATTTTCCCATACCGTCGCCGGCCGATATCCGATCACACTAGTCAACGACAAGACTGGTTTTGTTTGGTACTCGGACCTAGATGTCGTCGGCAAACTCGACCAAGCGCCAAAAGCCGTTCCTTTGCAACACCTCGGGATGCACGACGCCACGGGCGCCAGCACGCAGTTTCTACTGTTTGATCGCGAGGGCACCGTATGGGCGCGCGCCGACACAGACCTCGCCCGGCTCACGCCCTCGCCCGAGTGGCTTGCTGCTCCAAACGACGCGGCGCCCCCTCGATTTCAACGTCTGGCTGCGAATCAACGCCTCGCGGGGAGTAGCTTCAGGACCGTATTCGAAGACCGAGAAGGAAACATCTGGATTGGCTCAAACGGAGGCCTTGATCGCTTCAAGAGCACAAAGTTTTGGCGTGTTCTCTCGAATGGCGGCCCGATAGCCAAGGCGAGCGTCACTAGTGGAAAAGATGGGTCGATCTGGATGGGCGGCGACAGCGTCCCACTGTCGCACTGGCAGCATGGCACGGTGACCTCCCAGAGCATTCTGTTCGAGACCAGTCCGCATGGTGGAATCATGACAGTCGACGTCGACACCACGGGGGTACTTTGGTTGGGAGGACGCAGCGAACTGCGACGAAACGACGGCACCGGATTCGAACGCGTAGAGCTACCGGCCGAGCCCGAATTCACCTCCGCGCGCACCATACCCATCCAGGCGATAGACACAGACTCAGAAGGCGGCTTGTGGCTCGCCACTCCGAAATCACTCCACCGGCTGCTTTCGGGCAACTGGACGGCACAAGACAAGTCGACCGGCCTACCACGGGGATCTGTTACGTCACTGCGGGGCCAGCCCAACGGCACGTTCTGGATAGGCTACATGGAGGGAGAAGTCGCGCGAGTTCAACATGGGGCAGTCCGCGTGTTCGGGCCCACGGAGGGCTTCACTGCCGGTCAGGTCATGGCGATGACCTCGGACGGCGATACTTTGTGGACCGGTGGCGCCGATGGCTTGGTTGTATATAGACATGGGCAATTCACCAGCGTTCTCAACGAGGATGGATCTGCGCTTAGCGGCATCTCTGGCATCGTGAGGACGAACTCGGGCGACCTCTGGCTGAACACAACGACTGGAGTTGTTCGCATCCCGTCATCCGAAGTCGCAAAGACGATCTCAGGAAACAGCTCAGTGCGGGTTGCGGGAGAGCGCTACGGCGGCGAGGACGGTATCGACGGGACGCCGACGACGGTGCGCCCTCTTCCCACCGCTGCCCTATCCAACGATGGTCGTGTCTTCATATCGACCACGAAGGGAATATTTCAGATCGACCCTCAGCACATCCGGCGCAATGAAATCGCTCCTCAAGTTGTCATAGAGGGCCTTGCATCCGACGGTGTAGAACATGGCGCAGCGACGACCCAGCTCTTGTCGCCCGGAACGACGATCATAGATATCTCGTACACCGCAGCAAGCCTCACTACCCCCCAACGCGTGACATTCCGGTATCAGCTAGAGGGTTTCGATTCCGCTTGGCGCATGCCAAGCGAACATCGCAACGCGACCTACACCAACCTACCCCCGGGGTCGTACAGATTCGCTGTTCAGGCAGCCAACGAAGATGGCTTTTGGGGATCTACGAACGAGAGCCTTACGTTCGCGATCGAACCCCGCTTCTGGCAGACGCACTGGTTCCGAACCTTGTGCGTCTTGGCGACGCTGTGCCTGCTCTGGGTGTTCTACGCAGCGAACCTACGGCGCGTCGCACAGCGGCTGAAAATCAAGATCGAAGCGCGAGGTGAAGAACGTGAGCGAATCGCACGCGAACTTCACGACACACTTCTTCAAGGCACGTTGGGGCTGGTTCTCAACTTCCAGATCGTCGCCAACAAGATGCCTAAAGACGATCCTCAGCGAAGTCGCATCACAGCGATCATCGACCAGGCCGAGCGATCGGTCGAGGAAGCTCGAGAACGAGTTCTGAAGCTTCGTACGAGCTCAACGAACGGCGAATCTCTCGGCGAGGCGTTGCAGAGAGC
>FSWB01000542.1_pt1 | contig 17436 bp, 17 predicted proteins | sample 1637871 | NCBI WGS metagenome assembly FSWB01 (sample SAMEA3914789, study PRJEB12502) | metagenome | biome: forest; material: soil | place: Canada | collected 2011-07-03 | depth 0.3 m
TCGCTGGACCGACGCCTATGTCCGAATGAAGAACGACTCGGAGATCGCAGACGACTTCGAGGAGACGTTCGCGGCGAACGCCGGAGTCAACCTCGATCCCAGCGTTCTGGCGGCCGCAGGCGAGGCGTACGAGAACTGGCCCGACTACGTGCGGGCCCATCCTTTCACCGACCCCGAGCTGATCTCGCGGTTCGCCGACAACGTCGCTCCGACCGTGGCCTGGCTCAAGGGCTTCGGGCTCCGTTTCGAGCCCTATCCGATCTATCACCTCACGCAGAACACGACTCGGATCGCCGCGCAAGGTGGCGGCCTGGCCATCATCGAGCGTCTGCGCGATGAAGCCATCAAGCTCGGCGTGAAGATCCTGTACCGCACGACGGCGGTGGACCTCCTCCGCGACGAAGAAGGTACGGTCTGCGGCGTCCAGGTGATCGGCCCGGATGGTCGGCGACGTCCGATCCGTGCGCGGTCGACCGTGCTGGCGAGCGGCGGATTCCAGGGCAACCTGGAGATGACGACGCACTACATCGGCAGCCATGCACGCAACATCCGCCCGGTGGCGCGCGGCGGGTACTACAACAAGGGCGAAGGCATTCGAATGGCGTTGGCCGCGGGTGCAGCGCCCGCTGGCGACTTCGCCTCGTACCACGCGGAACCGATGGACCCACGATCCAAGCAGCCTGGTCCGGTCGTGTTCATCTATCCCTACGGGATTCTCGTGAACAAGGATGGCAAGCGATTCCTGGACGAAGCGCCCGGCACGAGCGACTCCAGCTACGACAACATCACGCGCACGATCGCCCAGCAGCGGGATGGCCTCAGCTTCGTGATCTTCGACTCCAAGGTCGAAGCGATCCCGAAGTGGAAGACAAGCATTCGCTCGGAAGTGCCTGCCATCGTGTCGGACACGCTGGAGGGTCTGATCGCCAAGCTGGAGCTGCCGGCGGAGCCGACCCTGGAGACGGTGGGCCTGTACAACGAGGCCTGCCCGAGCGACAGCTCCAGGTTCAACCCGCTGAAGCCCGATGGCCTGTCGACGACGGGCCTCTCGCCGGTCAAGACGAACTGGTCGCGAACGATCGACACGGGCCCGTTCATGGCCTTTCCGATCATTTCCGGCAACTGCTTCACCTTCGGCGGTGTCAAGGTGAACCCGGATGCACAGGTGCTCGACGCGGACGGCAAGGTGATTCGTGGGCTGTACGCCGCGGGCGAGACGATGGGCCTCTATCACCAGGTCTACACCGGCTCGACGTCTGTTCTCCGAGGCCTGGTCTTCGGGCGTCAGGCCGCGACGCACGCTGCGCGCCGCTGAGCACGCCCTCCTGCCCCACGCGATTCCACGCATTGAGGCGTTGTTCCTCATTCCACGCCTATGCCTGCTGCATTGTTCTCGAGCGCTTTTCAGAAGTTCGACGAGTGGCGCCCCGCGCTGCTCGAGCAGCTTCCCGATTTGGACCTGCGCCAATGGCCCGATGTCGGCGACCCGGCCGACATCGATGTCCTGCTGGTGTGGGCGCCCCCCGAGGGAGCGCTCGTCTACCCCAATCTCAAACTCGTGCAGTGCCTTGGTGCGGGCGTCGATCACTTGGTCTCGCTTCCCATCCCAGCGCGCGTCCAACTTGCCCGGCTGATAGACCAGTACCAAGTGGAAGGCTTCGTGCACTTCGTCCTTGCGGCCGTCCTCGGCGCCCATCGCGACCTGCATCGGTATCGCATCAGCCAGTCGCACGCAGCGTGGCAGCCTCGGCGCCGCGTTCAAGCCAAGGATCGCGTGGTGGGTGTGATGGGCCTTGGCGAGATGGGTGGCTCGGCAGCTGCGGCAGTCGCCAGGCTAGGCTTTCAAGTGCGTGGATGGAGTCGTGGCGAGAAGCAGGTCGATGGCGTCGAGGTATTCCACGGTGCGCCGGCGCTTGGCCGCTTCCTGAACGGGGTGGACATCCTCATCTGCGCTCTCCCGCTCACCGCCGAGACGCGCGACATCTTGAACGCGGCGGTCTTCGATCAACTCGCGCCTGGTGCGTACGTCATCAATGTCGGTCGAGGTGGTCACTGCAACGAGCCGGATCTGATCGAGGCCGTCAATAGCGGCCGGCTTTCCGGTGCGTTCCTGGATGTCGCGGCCGTCGAACCTTTGGACCCCGGCAGCCCTCTCTGGCGCACGCCGGGCATCGACGTGACGCCGCACATGGCGACGACGCAAGTGGCTGCGTCGGCCGCCGCAGCCGCCGCGCGAAACATCTTGCGGGTCCGAGCTGGTCAGGTTCCGGTCGGCTTGGTCGACCGTCAACGCAACTACTGATACAGGAAACTTCATGGTTGAAACCATCGTCATCACGGCCACGACACTCGCTGAGCCAGGCCTTGAATTGTTGCGTCGCTCCGGGCGCAGGACCATCTTCATCGATCCGAAGTCGGGCGAGGACCAATTGGCGCATGCCATGGCGAACGAGCAGGTGGTCGGTGTCGTTTCCAGGACGATGATCCTTCCCGGCGCAGCGATCAAGGCCTGTCGCACGCTGCGTGTCATCAGCAAACACGGCGTCGGCGTCGACAACATCGACGTCGATGCCGCGACGGCATGCAGTATTCCGGTGTTGATCGCACCCGCCGCGAATGCGCAGTCCGTCGCCGAGATGACTGTTGCGTTGATGCTGGGCGTAGCGCGCCACTTGACAACCCACAACGCCGCGATCCGTGGCGGACGCTGGAACCGCAACCTCGACGGCTTGCAACTCGAAGGCAGGACACTCGGCTTGGTGGGCCTCGGCGACATCGGCCGTCGCGTGGGTGCGATCGCCACGGCGATGGGCATGACCGTGCTGGCCTACGACCCCGCACAGGCAGCCGGAGCGCGCCAAGGAAATGTCGAGATCGTCGGCGGAATGGAGGAACTGTTGAAGCGGTCGTCGGTATTGAGCGTCCACTGCCCGTTGAATTCCAGGACCAAGGGCCTCGTCGGCGCCAAGGAACTCGCACTCCTTCCGAAGGGCGCCATCATCGTGAACACGGCCCGTGGAGGCATCATCGACGAGGGCGCGCTGCACGACGCGTTGACGCAGGGCCATCTCGCCGGCGCGGGCCTGGACTCCTTCGTCGCGGAGCCGCTTCCGTCCGACCATCCGCTGCTGACCCATCCGAACATGATCGTGACGCCGCACATGGGCGGCTCCACGATCGAGGCTCTGGGCGAGGTGTCGAGGATTTCGGTGCAGCAGATGCTGGACGCATTGCAGGGCCTTCCCATCGACCCGGCGGTCTGCGTCAATCCGGGTGTCCTGCCGGTCGTGCACGCTTGAGGCAGCCACGCTCCCCATGTCAGCCCTGAAGCGCTTCGGCCTCCCGATCGATTCCTTTGCGTGTTTGGCGCCGCTGCCCGGGGTTGCCAACACGCGATACGTGAGCCTTCGGCACGCAGAGGTTGCCGGGGCCGGCCCGCTCTCTCAATTGCCGTACAGCCTGCGAGTCTTGGCCGAGCATCTGCTTCGTCGAGAGGATGGCAGATCGATCACGCGTGGCGACATCGAGGCGCTCGGGCAATGGGTCGGCCGTGGCTCAAGCACGCACAGCGTCTCGTTATATCCGGCCCGCATCCTGATGCAGGACTCAGCCGGCATCCCCGTCCTGGCTGACCTGACGGCGCTCGATGAAGCTGTACGGGACTCAGGCGGCAATCCCGCGTCCGTCGCGCCACGGCTGCCAATGGACATGGTCGTCGACCATGCTGTCGAGGTCGACGAATGGGCCTCGTCTCAAGCGATGGCGGTCAATCTCGGCAAGGAGTTCGAGCGCCATGGAGACCGTTACCGCTTTCTCAAATGGGCCGCCGGTCGGTTCCCTGGTCTCCGCGTCGCGCCGCCAGGCGTGGGAATCTGCCACCAGCTCAATCTCGAAGTGATCGCCGAGCTCGTCCGCGGGGAGTTCCTGGAAGACGGATCGACCTTGGCTGGTTTCGACTCGGTACTGGGCACCGACAGCCATACGACAATGGTCAACGGGCTCTCCGTCTTCGGCTGGGGCGTGGGCGGCATCGAGGCTATGGCGGCGCTTCTCGGCGAACCGGTCGTGATGCGGATCCCCGAAGTCGTGGGCGTTCGTCTGAATGGGCAATTGCGTCCGGGCGCGCAGGCGACCGATCTCGCATTGGCGCTGACGGCCGAATTGCGCAAGCGCGATCTGGTGCAGAAGTTCGTGGAGTTCTGCGGCGCAGGCCTCGATGCGCTGAGCGTTCCTGACCGGGCCACGGTGGCCAACATGGCACCCGAATACGGCGCCACGATGGGCTATTTTCCGCCCGACGCGCAAACAATCGACTACCTTCGTGGCACCGGCCGCTCGGAAGCCAACGTGGCCCGAGCCGAGACGTTTCTGCGTGCCCAGGGCATCTTCAGGGACACGGGCTCACCGGAACCCACCTTCACCGACATCATCGATTTCGACCTGGGATCGGTCGGCGCCATCGTCGCCGGTCCGAGCCGGCCGCATCAGAAGAACACATTGTCAGAGGTCCCGGCGACGCTCCCGCGGCGCGGGTCAAGCGCCCGGCTCGACGAAGGCTCGGTGGTCATCGCAGCGATCACGTCATGCACGAATACGTCCAATCCGCGAGCGTTGCTTGCGGCTGGACTGCTGGCTCGAAACGCCGTGGCGCGCGGCTTGAAGGTGCCCTCATGGACGAAGACCTCGTTCGCTCCGGGCTCTCGCGTTGCCTCCCAGTTGCTAGCGGACAGCGGCCTGCAAGACTCCCTTGATCGCCTGGGCTTCCAGGTCGTGGGGCATGGATGTACGACCTGCATGGGGAACTCGGGACCGTTGCCTTCTGAGGTCCAGAGCGCGATCAGCGAACGCGGCTTGTCTGTCTCCGCCGTCTTGTCCGGCAACCGGAACTTCGAAGGCCGAATCCATCCCGCGGTGCGACAGTCCTACTTGGCGTCGCCAGCTTTGGTAGTCGCCTACGCGCTGGCCGGGACGATGAACATCGATTTGTCTCGTGACCTCGTCGGCACGGACACCTCGGGGCAACCCGTGACCTTGGCCAACCTTTGGCCGAGCGTCGACGAAGTCGAGGATTGCCTCCAACGGTCGAATCAACCAACCCGCTTTCTGGAGAATCGGCAGGCTTGGCTCGTCGGAACGCCGGCATGGGACGCGTTGGAACCATTGGACAGCGAGCGCTATCCCTGGGAAGGCGAAGCCGGCTTCATCCGCAAGCCGCCCTTCCTCGACATCGAGTTGCGCGAGCCCCAACTGCTTGGCGACTTGACCGGCGCCCGGCCGCTCGTCGTGCTCCACGACGGGACGACCACCGACCACATATCGCCTGTCTCGCGTATTCCGCCGGATTCGGCCGCTGGCCGCTGGCTTCTCGAGCATGGCGTCGCGGCGGCGAGGCACGGCAGCTACAGTGCGCGGCGGTTGAACCATGACGTGATGCTGCGCGGCGGATTTGCCAATCCCCGCCTGCGCAATTTGCTCGTGCCGGGCATCGAAGGAGGCCTGACACGGCTCCTGCCCGGCGATGAGGTCATGCCCATTCATGAGGCTGCCGCCGACTACCGCCGGCGGGCCATTCCCGCGATCGTCATCGCGGGGAGCGGCTACGGGGCGGGCTCGGCGCGCGACTGGGCGGCGAAGGTCACACGTCTTCTCGGTGTTCGTGCAGTCATCGCCCGGAGCTTCGAGCGGATCCATCGGGCCAACCTGATCGCCTTCGGTGTCCTGCCGCTGCAGTACGGCCCGGAAATCACTTTCGCGCTGGACGGCAGCGAGCAATTCGACATTCTGGGACTGCCCGATGCGCTTCGACCCGGCGGACTGGTCGAACTGGTCGTGCGCAAAGGGTACGACGTGCGGCACGTCTGGCTGCAATGCCGCATCGACACGGACGTCGAAGCGCAATGGCTTCGCGCGGGTGGCGTGCTCGCCAAGGTCATCTCCGACCAAAACAACCTGGAAACGATATGAACTGGACTTTGGCGCAGCGCGCGCAGAAGATGAACCCCTCGATCGTCCGCGAGATGCTGAAGATCAGCCAGCTACCGGGCGTGATCAGCTTCGCTGGAGGATGGCCTTCGGCGACCACTTTCCCTGTGGAGCAACTCGCCGAGGCTTGTTCCAAGGTGCTTGCCGACGCCGGCGCGTCGTCGCTCCAGTATTCGGCAAGTGAGGGTTTCGGGCCGCTGCGCGAGTTCGTTGCGTCGCGTTTGCCGTGGAAGGTCGATCCGTCGCAGGTGCTCATCACGACGGGCTCTCAGCAGGCCTTGGACCTGCTGGCCAAGGTGCTCATCGACCCCGGAAGCAAGGTGCTCGTGGAGACACCGACCTACCTGGGTGCGTTGCAGTCTTTCGCGCCAATGGAGCCGGAAATCCTCGGCGTACGTAGCGACTCCCAGGGCGTCGACATCGAAGACATGTCTCGCAAGGGTGCGGACGGGCGCTTCTTCTACGTGTTGCCGAACTTCCAGAATCCGACAGGGCGCTCCTTGCCTGAGGCGAACCGCGCGGCGCTGTCGACGCGGGCGGCCCGGATTGGGCTGCCCCTTGTCGAAGACGACCCCTATGGCGAGATCTGGTTCGACCAGGCGCCCCCTGCCCCGCTCACCGCGCGCGATCCAGAAGCATGCGTCTATCTCGGATCGTTCTCCAAGATCTTGTCGCCTGGCCTGCGCGTCGGGTACGCGGTCGTGCCGAAGGCGCTATTCCCCAAGCTTCTGCAGGCGAAGCAGTCAGCGGATCTCCATACGGCCAACTTCAACCAACGCATCATCTACGAGGTGCTCAAGAACGGCTTCCTCGAGTCCCACATCCCGGCTATCCGCGCACTCTACGTCGCGCAGCGCGATGCCATGTTGGCGGCGCTGACGCGCGAGATGCGGGGTCTTGACGTGCAATGGAACACCCCGCAGGGAGGCATGTTCCTTTGGGCGACCCTGCCTGCCGGGCTGAATGCAATGCAGCTGTTGCCAAAGGCCGTTGCCAACGGCGTGGCATTCGTCGCAGGCGAACCGTTCTTCGCAAGTGAGCCCGACACGCGGACGATCCGCCTGTCCTTCGTTACGGCCAGCCGGGCGCAAATTGACGAAGGGATCGCAGCACTCGCGAAGTCGATCCGCGACGTACTTCACCAGCCGGGGCACGCACTGCCCTGAGGGCAGCAAGTCTCGTCGTCGGTCCGCGCATTCGCCACCGTTGCTCATGTTCAATCTGTTCGCGCCTCGTCCCCTGCTCGAAAGATCGCCCCGTTGGGCCACGCTGGCTTCCACCCGTTGCCGCTGTCGGGATTCGCTGGCGGATTGCGTTCTATAGCTATGAGTTGTGCTGAAAGCCCTTGCGGTAGCAAGGCAACAGACTTTCAGCGTACACGCACAGCGCACCCGGCGCCTCCGGGGATCGAAGAGGAGTAGCGATGGCCCTGTATCAACAGACTGCGCACGTCAAGCAAATGACACATCCGGCATTCAACGCGGAGCACAAGCCCGGAGCGAAGGCGCCACAGGCAGGCATCTATCGATGCAAAGGCTGTGGACACGAAATCGCCATCGCCGGAGACCACGTGCTGCCGCCCCAACCGCATCCGACGCACTCCCAGGAGATGGGCTCTATCATCTGGCAGCTTTTGGTGGCGGCAGAGCATCGCAAGGATTGACCAACCCTTGATGTCACACCTGCGATACTCGGTCCGTCCCGACGTCGAGGAGTCATCACATGGGTTGGAATGATCACTTGGACGACGCGGAGATTGAAAACCTCCCGCCCGAGGCGTACGGAAGCCACGTTCATCGTGGCGGCCCGTTCGATCCCGATGACGGATGGTTGACGGCCGCCGAGCCTGAGCAGCAGTTGATTGCGATGCGCGCGTGGTTCTGCGCGCGGTTCTGGGATCCAGCGAATGAAACGCCGTACAACGGTCGCGAAGGTGGCTACCTGTTTGTCAACGGCGGCCCGTTTGATCCGGCTGACGAACTTCCAGATCGCTTCGAGGGCGTCGTTGAAAGCAATTTGATCGAGCAGGTTGTCGAGGAAATGCACGCGGATGTAGGTGACCGTTGGGCTCCGATTCACTATGACGAGCCCGAGGACTACGACGATAGATTCGGGCTTGAGGTTGTTGGTCGAGCAGAACCTCTGAGGAAATTGCGCGAACGGCTACGTCAATCGCGCTCGCTTCTTGCACTTCGCGGTGATGCCCAAGCCGAGCAACTGGCGGAGAAGCTGGTCTTCGGTGCGGCCATCGGTGCACTCGAATCATTCCTGTGGGAAACGGCCCACTACTGGATCGAAAACGACGAAAGCGCGCTGCACGATTTCGTCACCAAACTGCCCGTGTTCTCCCAAGAGCAAATCAAGCTCGGCGACCTGTTCAAGCGACAAGCTGGCCTCAAGGCCCACGTCATGGGCTACTTGCAGAACATGGTGTGGCATCGCTGGGACAAGGTCGTGCCAATTTATCGCGACGGGTTGCGCATTTCGCTTCCCAGCATGAAGCCCTTCGAACCGGCACTGATCAAGCGGCACGACATCGTCCATCGCAGCGGTCATGACAAAGACGGGCAGCCGATCGATGTCACAGCGGGCGAAATCGAGGAGTTGTGCGTCCGCATTGAGACTTTCGCCGACGAAGTCGATGCGCTGCTCGCGCCACGCGGCGCGACCGGAACGTTGTCCGGCTCTGACGCTCCTGACTTCTAGGGCGCCACGAGCGTATCAACCACCTGGGTCGAAGGGCCGCACTTCTTCCATTGCATCGCGGCCGACGCGAAGGGATGCCGTCTGCTGCCGCTGGTTTCCAACGACGGCTCTGGCCGCGCGGCCTTGCCAGTGGAAGGTCGGCACGGTCACGAGAAATGGATCAGCCGGACGTTCACTATCACGCCGGGCAAGTCTGGACGGCCTGCCGGAAAGCTATCGCCCGCGCTACCGCGATTGGCGGCGATCTCAGTCGCGCAGGCGGCCGAAACCGGCTCGATCAGGCTCTGGTGCCCGTGATTCCAGACGGCGCGTGACCGCCTTCGCGCACCGGGGCGCCGAGCCGTAGCCGCGTCGTATTCGGAATTTGCATCTGTCGCCGAGGCACCCAAAATCGCCGCAGGCCGAAAGCTAACGGCGTTAGTACTTGAGCACTCTTGAAAAGGGACGGCGACATTGGCCGGCCCACAGGAGCACCTTCCGAATGTTTGTCACTGAACCGCAACACGAGTTCTCGATTTGCTCCCACTTGGGTACGTCGGGCAACCGGCACTGGAGGCTGGTCCACGTGGCCGTGCACACCCTCTGGTTCGTGCTCACGGTCGAAGTGCCTGATGGCGACGTGGCCCTGGAACGGACTGCCTGCGTTGCCTCGGACACTGACCTGGCCGCGCTGCTCGATTCATTGGGCGATGTTAGGGCCGTCTCGCTTCTGTGCATGACGCCCGGCAGGTGGTCTGCTACCGGGCAATGGGCAACCCGCGATGTCCGCGAGGTCTGGGAGGCGCGCAGCGCCGCGGGCGATCTCGTGATCCTCTTGCGCGATGAGCACGGATACGAATTCGGCGACGAGTCTCGCTTGAGGTCGCCTCGGAGCCTCAAGGATCGGCGTCTCATCCTGAAGCTCTAGACAAGCCCGTGCTGCCGTAGCCGTGCTGCTTCCCACGGCGACTGCTGGTGCTGAGAGCGCCACCTCAAATTAACTTGGTGCTGAAAACAATGTTCGTGTTCTTCAACGAAAGACAGGCACCGCCCGTGAAGAATCAGCCCGCAGTGGCAGTTCGGTCCTGGTGCGTGATGCAAGCAGGCAATCGCGATCGCCATCTTCTTGCGGTTCTCGAGAGCGGCTCGCTGCGCATCACGTCGCCCCTTGCGGGGTTCTGTCCCGTGCAATGCGAGCTAACCACCGAGTCGGGGCGGCGATACCAATTGCTCGGCCCGCCGGAACGTCAGCAGCCGCAGCTCGGCTTGATGCACACGAACGCGCTGCGCTCTGGATTGCTCGACGCGACGGACGTCAGCGATGAGCTGTGGCACCTGGTTGGCCAGCATTGATCGGGCGAGTCCGCTCCGCCGGCACTAAAGACCGAACTTACCCCCCAAAGACCGAACTTAGTGTTCGCGAGGCATAGCTCAGTGGGCCTTGAACCTATTCGCTCGGCGCGGCTTCGGGCACCTTGACCTCGATGCCCAAGCTCACGCCGAGCCAGTCAGATATCCGCCCGAGGATCAAGAAGACCATCGGCTCCGGTCGGGGCACCGTGATGTCGAGCCAGTTGCGTAGGTCGATGCCCGACGGAGACGGATGATCTTCCGGGTGCGTGTGCCACTCGCCGATATAGCCCATCGTCTCGTCGGACTCTCTCCAGCGCCGCATTGCTGCCGCTTGATGGGCCTTTGCATGCCGCTGAAAGCCGAATCGCGTGCGCTGATCTGCCTTGGTGGGCAGCGTGGCCTCGACGATGTGCAAATGCGGGCCGCGTCGAAACCCCAGCAGGATGCCACCGGACTCCGGCGTCGACGAGCCGTGCTGGCGGTAAGGCGCAAGTACCTGGAAGATCTTTGGCTCGACCAGCAGCCGCGCGTCAGGATCAGGTGAGAACGGGTTGACGCGAATCATGATCACGCCCGCAAGCCGGACATTTTGGGTTGCGGTCGACGGTCTTGTCCTTGACCTTGCGGACGTCGGCATTGGCGATCGCACGCGTGCGGAATCGCGGGTGGGGAGACTTCCTTTGCAGCCAGTCGACGATGACCTCGATCGCGAGCGCTGCGGCGGCCATTGGGGCAGCCACCGAGTACGGCGTGAAGCCCGTGCACCCTCGACGGCGGCGGATCGGCTGGGCATTCAAGACCTCGAACCGCTCCTTGCGATGCTCGCCTTCATCGGCGCTGATCAAACAGCGCAGGCACGCGTGGTCGATGCCTTCGGCCCAGAAGGTCTGAACGCATTCCCCGTTGCCTCGGATGCGAACGTGCAGGATCGGTGGCGCGTCTTTGCCGCGCGAGAGCCGCATCGCGTTGAGCATTTCGCTGACGCTTTCCTCGCCGGTGGCATCGATCACTAGGTGCGCACGACCGAACGACATGGTTTCTGTTGCATCCTCTGTGACTGGCATGACCTCGGCGAGCGGGAACTTGGACTTGATCTCTTGCGCCAGCTCAGTGGCCTTGTTGCGAAACAGGGATGGGTAGCCTAGTAGATGTCGGCCGAGGTTCTCGGGCCGCAGCGCGTCTCCGTCGACCACCTTGAGTTCGCCACCGCCGGCACCCGCGCCAAGCCGTGCCGCCGACTCGGCCAGGAACGAGCCGATCGCACCGCAACCGATGACGGTGATGCGTCGACCGGAAAGATCCGGGTAGGTCAGGTTCCGGCTGTGCACGAAATCCGGCCCGAGCTCGACCAGTTCAAGTCGCGTGATCGGCGTCTTGGCGCCAGTCTTATGCAGGTACTGCTTGTACAGTACCGGCCGCTTGAGCGAGCAAAGCCGCGTGTGCTGGTTCAACTCGAAGCAGAACCCCAGCCACGTGTCACGGCAGCGGATGACGAAATGCGCGCTGGCGAACTTCAAATAGTCGACCTCCTTTTCGAGGACGCGTTGCATGGCGATGAACAACTTGTTGTCCCAGGCCTTCAGCCACGCGAACAGCTCACCGACCGTCAAGGGCATGGACGCCGGCACGAATGGTGGCATGTCCGTCTTGAAGATCCAGCACGGCATCGGCACGCTGATCGCGGGCTTGCCCGTCATCGCCTTGGCGAGCTTTTGGGCCTCGGCGTGGTCGTCAGCGACGACGATGATCTCGCCATCGTCAGCGGCGAAGACGAAGTAGTTCGATCGAGTCGTCGTCGCTTCGACCGTTCCGAGCAGCACGCGCACCGGGTCGCCGTCGCCGGCGGTGAGCCAGTGGTTCACAAACTCGTCCTGGACGTCGCCGGTGCGGTAGGCGGGGTCGCTGCGGATGTCTCCAAGGACCTTAGTCGCCTGGACTATGCACTGCGCCACCGACGTGGCCGGGTCGTAGCGGTCCAGAACGACGCTGCCTGGCGAGAAATAGCACAGGCAGCCTTGGCCGTCGACGTGCGGCAGCAAGTCGGGCAGGTCCGTCGGTGTCTCCAGTACGCGGATCTCGGGATACCGATGGAAATTCCAGTCGGAGAGTGCAAGCGAGACCTTGATGCCACCGCCTTTGCAATCAAGCACTCCGTCGAACGTGCGCACCCCCTCGGCGAGACCAGTCGGCTCGAAACCGTACGCACGCATCGTGCGCAGGGTCTCGCCGATCTGCTCGCGCGACGGCATCAGCCAGCCTGCGTTGCCGGCACCGCCGGCGGGGGCACGCGCCGCGCATCGACTTCGCGAACGCTGACCGAACTGGCGTCGACCTCGATGAGCTCGATGCGGTTGGGCACGCGCCGACCCAGGACGGCGGCGTACACGTTGACGGCCTCCTGCGAATAACGCACGTTGAACATCCGCGCGCGGCGCAGTTCGTCGTACAGGTGCTGCGCCTTGGCAGCCGCGAACCGACGCTCCTCGGGGTTCATGCGATTGAAGTTTTCCTTGCCTTCGCCGATGGCCTGTTCGAACACATCGCCCGCGAAACCCTTGGCCAACAACGCAGCCGCGGCCTCGAGGGCGCGGTCATCGCGGCCGTCGAACCGCTCGAACGCCCGAGCCACGATGATCATGATCAACACCGACGTCGGGCCGCCGGTCTTCCAGTGGAAGTCTCGCCAGGCCTTGAGGTAGCGGCACACACGCAGCAGTTGATCCTTGAACTCCATGAGACGTTCGTCGAACCAGACGGCGACTTCCTGCGGGTCAGACTTCCACCATTCGCCGGCGCGGGTGGCCATCGAGATGTCCGTCAACTCGCTCCAGGCCTGTTGCGGCTGTGAGTCCGCGCGCGCCATCGAATCGAACGTCAGGCCGCCTCGGGCTTCCATCGCCGCCTTGAGCAATGCCGCGCGCTCGACGATTGACTCGAACTCCTTTTCGGGCACGGCGTACAGCGGCATGTCGATGTGCGCGGTGTCGCCGATGTGGATTCGGATGCACTGGTTCTTTTCGCCGTTCATGCGCCAACCGCGCTTCTTGCACAGGTCGGTCAGAAGGCGCTCGACGAGGTCGAAATAGGCCTTGGCCATGGCCGCCGGCGGCCCGTTGTCCTGCCACACCGTGAGCGGCAGGTACATGCCGAAGTCCCAGTCCATTTCCTGCGGTGGCGTTGAGCATGGCTGGACGCACGTGTCGTAGGCCCAGGAGCCCTGGGTGCGGAAGCGCGGCGTGACCGGGTGGTCCATGCCGAGTTCCTTGGTCGTCGCGGCCCGTACCAGCGGCTTCAGGTAGTCGCGGATTTCGTTTTTCGCGTCGACAAGCATCTTGCGCTGATCGCCGGTGGGCTTGATGCGATGAATGAACAGATCGCTGTCGATCGTCGAATACAGCAGTCGATTGAGCTTGAGCATGGCCGTCTACATAGTCTTGTTCTCGCCATGATGGAAAACCGGTTTGGCTGGCGAGTGAGCCAAAAAGGCTTTGAAAGCTGGGTCGCTGCTGAGCGCCTTGGACTTTTCGGAGGCCGCCCCGAACAGCGCCTCCTTGGCGAAGCGATTCGTGTTGTCGAGAGCAATCACCGCGGCGCGCTCGTTGCTCGGAATTTCGTCCACGGGCAAGAAGCGCTGCTTGAGCTTGTGCTCGAGCATCTTCGCGGCGAGCGTCTCCTGGACGGAGATGGACAGCCCGAACAGCCGCTTGGGCATGTTCCAGAAACGGTTGTGGCCCCAGTCGATCGCGCCGCCGCGCGTTCCCTGCTTGGGGTTGACAGTGAACTTCGACGACATGGTGCCGATTGACATCAGCCACACGTCGGTGTGGTGCTTGTCGAAAAAGATCTCGGCCTCGTGCAGGGCCAGCATGCCAGGCGCGTTGGCGTACAGGCCGCCATCCACGTACTGGCAGTCGTTGAAGCGATGGCGCGGAAAGTACGACGGCGCCGCGCTGGTGGCCATGGCCACATCGACGATGCGATGGAGATGGTCACGTCGATGATCGACGTGGTGGGGCGTCTTGAACAGCACCGGCTCGCCCTGGGAGTAGTTGATGCTGGGCACGATGACCGGGTGCTTGCAGGTCCCGAGGAGCCGGTCGCCGAAAAGATCGGGATGCTCGAGCAGCTTCTGCAGCGGCGTCGGCGAGTAGGACGACTGGAGGATGCCGAACATCGACGGCCGCCACCGGAAGATCTGATCGCCGTGTTCCTTGAAGAACTCGACCATGTGGGCCGCGGGGATTTCGACTGCCAGCGCCAAGGCAAGAATCCCCCCAATCGAGGTTCCCGCGATCAGGTCGAAGTAATTGGCGATACGCTTGTCGCCGAGATCCCGCTCGATATCTGCAAGTATCTTTGCGGTGAACGCTCCGCGGAATCCTCCACCCGACAGGGCAAGGATCTGGAATCGAGAGGATTCGGCGGAGGTCATCGATTGCATCTTACACCTGACGCTATACGTAGTGTAGCCAGCTCCCAGGTGCACTACCTGTAGTGGATTGGTAGTTCTTACACGACCATGACTTGATTTCTTTTGGTTATGTTTGGTGCGCTTCTTATGCTTGACAGGCGACGATCAATTGCCTTTCGCTAACGACCGTCAATATGTTTTAACGGCCATCATCGAACTCTCGTCAAACAAACTCGAACCCCTGAAACTTGCAGCTGAACAAAGCGCAGATAAATTGAACTTACTCAATTACATCGAACGCTGCGAGCACTACACTGTCGAGGTTCAGCGCCGGTTCGAGACGGTCAAGATGAAGCCTCGGCCACGCGCGTATTGGCACCCCTCAACATGCGGGCCGTTGGGCCCGGCACCCCAGGAGATGAGCGATGGCGACAAAGCATTTCCCTAAAGGTCTCGACGGACGCATGCAGGATCGCGACGGAGAGATCCGCAAGAAGCGCGGTGACACCCACGTCGGCACGCTTCGTGAGACCTACGGCGAGAACTTCGCCGCCGGCCGCCGCTCCGACATGCGGTTGGACACATTGCTGAAGCAAGAAGGCGTCGAGACGCTCGACCAGTACCTGAAGAAGAAGCGCTGACGCCCGAGGGCCTGCCGCGCGCTGCCAACCCCCCAGCAACTTCGCACATCAAATGTCGCCAGCCGATTCCGCCAATTCGGACGATTTCAAGGTGCCTGCGCCGGCCGGCAGGCCCGGCGGCGGTATCAATTGGACGATCTCTGCGCGAAACAGCGTGCATCACATCGCTCGGCAACTGGCCGAGTTCGACAGCCATCGAGTTCCTGGATCTCAGGACGCCAGTCAAACTCAGCCAAGCCGGCCGGGCGCTGAAGCTGGAAAGCGGCCAGGACGTCGTATGCCGATGCGAGCCGGGTCGCCGGCGCACGGATGTGCTGGAACTGCAACAGTGGGCTGAAGTCTGCGGTTCGTCCCTGGCCGCATTCGCGTGCCGGCTCAACGAGCGCAGGCGGGGCAACCGGAATCCGGATCTGTTGCGCCCCGAGGCAAGGCGACTACCGCGAGGCGGAAAGCTGCGCCGTTACAGTTGCAGTAGCACCGAGGGATCCACCGAGAGCGCCTTTGCCAGTCTGTCGACGTTGTCGACCGACACGTTGACCTCTGCGCGCTCGACGGAACCGATGTAGGTGCGATGAAGCCCCGCAAGTTCGCCAAGCGCTTGCTGTGTCAGTCCGCGCTCGAACCGGAGCGAGACTACGTGTCGCGCTATGCGATTTCGCGATGGAATGAGTTCTCTACGCCGCCCCATGCGCGCCTCGTTTTGACCCACCGATCAGCGCCTGGCGGCAGCCGATGTCGCGAGCTCTTCAATCTCATCGCTGACCCGCGCGAGCAAGGCGGTCGACTCTGCGATCGAAAGCGTCCGGCAGTAGCTCAACGTCAGCAGGGTCAGCGGATGCACTTGCATCGTCGCCGCCAGGGAATCCACCTTGACGACGGTTGGTTGCCTCACGCCGCGCTCGAGCTCACTGACGTAAGTGCGGCTTGAAACGGTGTCGAATTCCTCTTGCGCCATGCCGCGAGCTCGCCGTACCCAACGAAGAGCTTTGCCGATAACCGAATGCGCCGTTTTCATAACGTGGGCGCAATTTCGGCACGACGAGCGCAATAACACTACAAGGTATAGCGTGCATTTTCATAGGTGCGCGCTCTGCGGCTGACGGCGAGGAATCGGTGTCCTGTCTTGATCCGACGGACTGTCCGCTGCAAACTTGTCGAAGGGAAAATTCGCCGCGGAGTTATAACGGGGCGGGGCCTCGAACTCGGTGACCTCAGCAGGTCCCGAGTGGGCGCGACAACGGACTTCGAGGAGCACGCGGTGCAGCTATGCTTCGAGCGCAGGATGCTCTATCTACCTGTGTTCCACATCGATACGAACCTCATCAATGCACGCCAGAAGCTGCCCGAGGTCAATCGGCTCGAGAGGTGGTGCGCGGACGAGGTGATCATGATCAACATGTCGGGAACCGCGCATGCCGAAGCACAAGCTGACGGCAACAACCTGCGGGCGCGCAAGGCTGCCCAACACAACTACACGATCGATGCCGTGCAGTTCGAGATTGAACCCAGCGACCTCTTTGACAAGGTCTGCGCGATACTCGAGGCGCAAACCGAGAACCAGAAGAATGACGCGCGCATCATCTGCACTGCGATCAAATATCACGCGACCCTTGTGACCAACGACGGAGGGTCCAAGACCCAACCTGGGGGCATTTTGGGCAATCGGGACAAGATCAGGGAGATTGCAGACCTCCAGATCATGTCTCCGGCAGAGGCCGTCGCGTTCGTGGAAGGAAAGGTCGCCGAACGTGACGCTTTCAACGGGCGGATCGCCAGTGAGAGCGGCATGCCTTTACCGCCATGGACCGGCGCGGATTGATGAGCCGACTGAATGCGGAGCGCAACCACCTAGGAATCGATTTGTGCCGAAGACACATGCCCAACTGATGCGCGAGGCCCAGGCGCTCCAGACTCGGGTCGCGGAGGCGCATGAAGCGCTCGACGAAATTCGTCGGTTGGCCCGCAAATACGGACTGCGCGCAGACAACGTATTCCCCGCTGGCGCTTGGCCTGGCGATGCCGTAGCAGTCCCTGCGTCTACATCGAAGCGTCGGACCCTGGACAAGGCCGAATTCCTCGACACGGTCTCGGCGGCTAAGAATGTTGTTGAACTGCCGCGACCGCCATATACGGACGGCACTAATGTATGGAACGGCCGTGGGCGCAGGCCGAACTGGCTTCTCGCAGCCCTCAGTGGCGGACTGACTCTTCGCGATCTGATGCCGAAGAAGCGCCGCTAAGTCTATGATTTAGCTCGAGTTTCATGGGCTGATTGCCGGTTCTGCACGAAATCCGAGATCACCCCATCGAGGACGCGCGGCGCGCCCGGATGCGCTCGCTCCCCGAGCGCGACGCCGGCGCTCA
>FSWB01000297.1_pt1 | contig 17346 bp, 13 predicted proteins | sample 1637871 | NCBI WGS metagenome assembly FSWB01 (sample SAMEA3914789, study PRJEB12502) | metagenome | biome: forest; material: soil | place: Canada | collected 2011-07-03 | depth 0.3 m
CGCAGCTGTACGGCGTGCCGCGCTCGGTGCTGGCGCTGCATCCGCTGGTCACGCTGATGTCGGTGTGCATGGTGCGCATCGGCTACCGCATGCTCTACGAACATTCGCGCGCGCAGATCACCGGCGGCGACAAGGAAGTGCGGCGCGCGCTGATCCTCGGCGCGGGGCAGGCCGCCAAGCGGCTGATGGCCGGCATCCACCAGCAGGGCTGGATCGTGATGGGCATGCTCGACGACGACCCGTCCAAGCAGGGCGCCCGCATCGCCGGCGTGCCGGTGCTCGGGCCGATCGAATCCGTCAACGACCGCGCGGTGCTGGGCGCGGCCACCCACCTGATCATCGCGTTGCCGGGCGCGTCCGCGCGCCAGCGCCGGCGCGCGTTCGAGCTGGCCTCGCAAGCCGGCCTGCCGGTGCTGACGGTGCCGTCGGCGGCCGAGCTGGTGCAGGGCAACCCCGACCTCGCGCGCGGCGTGCGCGACATCGAACCCGAAGACCTGCTGGGCCGCGAGCCCGTCAAGCTCGACGAGCAGGGCATCGACATCGTGCTGCACGGCAAGACGGTGCTGATCACCGGCGCCGGCGGCAGCATCGGCTCAGAGCTGTGCCGCCAGGTCGCGCGCTACCAGCCGGCGCGGCTGGTGCTGGTGGAGCTGTCCGAGTTCAACCTCTACACGATCGAGCAGGAGCTGACGCATCGCTTCCCCGGGCTCGAGCTGGTGCGGCTGATCTGCGACGTCAAGGATCTCGCCGGCCTGCAGCGCATCTTCGCGGCATGGCAGCCGCACGTGGTCTTCCACGCGGCCGCCTACAAGCACGTGCCGCTGATGGAGGAGCACAACGCGGCCTCCGCGGTGCGCAACAACACGATGGGCACCTGGCACGCGGCGCTGGCCGCCGCGCAGTCGGGCGCCGAGCGCTTCGTGCTCATCAGCACCGACAAGGCCGTCAACCCGACCAACGTGATGGGCGCCACCAAGCGGGCGGCCGAGATGGTGGTGTCGTCGCTGGCGGCCGACCACCCGGCCACGCGGTTCATGGCGGTGCGCTTCGGCAACGTGCTGGGCTCGTCCGGCAGCGTGATCCCGAAGTTCAAGGAGCAGATCGCACGCGGCGGGCCGATCACCGTCACGCACCCGGACATCATTCGCTACTTCATGACGATTCCCGAGGCGGCGCGGCTGGTGATCCAGGCGGCGGCGATCGGCGAGTCCGGCCAGGTGCTCGTGCTCGACATGGGCGACCCGGTCAAGATCGTCGACCTGGCGCGCGACATGATCAAGCTGTCCGGCCACAGCGTCGACGACATCCGCATCGTCTTCACGGGCCTGCGCCCCGGCGAGAAGCTGTACGAGGAACTGCTGGCGGACGCGGACGCCACGATCCCCACCGCGATCGAGCAACTGCGCATCGCGCGGCTCGAATCGCGCCACAGCTCGGTGGCCGACCTGCTCACGCGGGCGGCCGAACCGGGCGGCATCACCGACGCCGAGGTGCGCGAGATCCTCATGCGCGTGGTGCCCGAATACAAGCCGGCCTGACCGGATCACCCCGTGTGACATCGGCGTGACGTCAGCGTCGCGCAACGACCGTTGTCAAGGTAAGGTGAAGTACCAATCCCCGGCGCATCCTTCGGCTAACATCCGCACTCTTTTCGGGCATCGAACCCGGAAAACGGCTGTAGTTACAAAAAAATCAGGAGGTTCCCGCTCCGAGCCTCGTCGGAGCCGGGAAGACGCAGCCCAACAAGTGAAGCGTCGCTAGGGATCGACATTTCTGCACCAATGGTGCGCCGCAACAGGGATAATCACGCCCAAGCGGTCGGCGCCCATCGATGGTGCAGGAATTGCTTTGACCGCACGGATCCGTCGAGAGGAACGACATGTACAGAACCGACGACGCGCGCTCACAGAGCGTGCGCCCGACATCGGGCCAACGGCTGGTGGCCACTGCTCGTGAAGAGAGCGGCGCTGGCCGGGTGGGCCTCAATCGCTTCGAATTCGCGCTCAAGCGCGTCTTCGACCTGATCAGCGTGGTGGTCATCCTCGCGCTGTTCGGCTGGCTGATGCTGATCATCGCGCTGCTGGTGCGCATCAGCGGCGGCAAGGGCGTGCTCTACGGCCACACCCGCGTGGGCCGCAACGGCAAGCCGTTCAAGTGCCTCAAGTTCCGCTCGATGGTCTCGAATTCGGACGAGGTGCTGCGCAACCTGCTGGCCAGCGACCCCGACGCCCGTGCCGAGTGGGACCGCGACTTCAAGCTGAAGGACGATCCGCGCATCACCCGGATCGGTCGTTTCATCCGCAAGACCAGCCTCGACGAGCTGCCGCAGCTGTGGAACGTGGTCAAGGGCGAGATGAGCATCGTCGGGCCGCGTCCGGTGGTGCAGGCCGAATTCGAGCAGTACTACGGCGGTGCGCGGGCGCACTATCTCAGCGTGCCGCCCGGCCTCACCGGGCTGTGGCAGGTGAGCGGGCGCAACGATCTCGGCTACGAGCAGCGCGTGGAGCTCGATCGCCAGTACGTCGACAACTCCAACGTCTTCTACGACTTCGTCATCGTGATGCGCACCGTCAAGGTGATGATCGTGCGCCGCGGCGCCTATTGACCCGGGACGGCGGCCGGCAGCATGCCTCGCTGCTGGCTCGCGCGGGCTTTCGGCCGTCGGTTGCCTATAATGGCGGGCCATGCTTGAAGGATTGCCGCTGCGGCGTGACGTCGTGCGTCTGCGGGCTCATGCCTTCCTCGACCGTGCCTGGTGCCCAGTGTCCGTGCCCTCGCGTCGGCTGACTCGGCAGCGACCCGGAACTCCTGCGGCGATGGATGCGTTGCGCGCAATGCACTGGGGTTTGAGCTCGGCGGCTGGAATCCGTTGCTTCGGTCCGGTGCGCCGCACTCGATCGCCGGCAGTGATCCCAGCCGTGTCCTTCTTCATCTCGCAGCGTCCGACCTCCGACATCGTTCAAATGCCGGCATTCCGATGCGCGGACGAGCTCGAACCGAACCACCGAGAATCCTGAAACAGCGATCATGAATGCAATCTTCCTTTGCGGCAACATGGATCCGGAGGGGTCGCCGCGGCACGTCCGTGGCGCTGCTTCAAGCGTGTCGTCTCGATGAGGTCGCGGCCATGACTCGAGGACGTCTGGCATCGCTGCCTGGCGGTGCGCTGCTGCGTGGAACCACGGGCATGATCGCCAGCACGGGCTTCTCCGTCGGAACCAAGGCGCTGCAGGCGGTCGCGAGTTTCGCGACGGTGCACAGGCTGGTGCACTTGTGGGGCCTCTCCGGCTACGGCCTGTGGGTCACGCTGACGGCGTTCAGCCTGTACATGACGCTGTTCGACATGGGTGTCGGCTACGGCGTCAAGAATCGCATTTCCGAGGCCTGGGGCCGCGGCGACGTCAACGAGGCGGATCAAGCGGTCCGCGCCGGCACGGCGGTCTATTTCGCGGCGTCGATGCTGGCGCTCGTCGCCGGGGCCGTCGTCGTCGGTTTCGTCGCGCCGTTCAAGGATCACCGGATCGCCTCTGGCATCGTGTGGGTGGCCTGCGTCGGGTCGTTCTTCATGTCGTTCCACAACATGGTGCTGCAAGGCCTGGCCCGGTTCAAGACGCTTGCGCTGCTCGGATTGCTGGCGCCATGCGCATGGTTCGCCGCGCTTCAGTTGTGGCCGGCCACCGCGGCATTTCCGATGGAGCTGGGCGCGACGATCTATTCCGTGGCGCTGCTGCTCCAGGGTTCGATCGTCGTCGCGGTGTCGCGTCGCGTGCATGCCTTTGCCGTCGCGGGCTGGTACCGGACACCCTGGCACCAATTGCAAGTGCTGCTGAGAACCGGCGGCCAGTTCCTGGCATTGCAGATCGCGACGTTCGCACTCAACGGCAGCGGCACGTTCCTGGTCTATCGTTCCCTCGGCGGAACCGAGACCGCCCAGTACGATGCGGCGAACAAGGTGTTCTCGATCTTCACGATCGCCTTCACGAGCCTGATCGCGATCGCCTGGACGGAAATCTCGCGCGCCAAGGCCGCCGGCGATCACCAGCGGATGGCCAACGCGCGCCGACTGTTGCACGGCACCGCATTCGCGCTCATCGCGGCGGCCATGGTGGCCTGCTACGCCTCGGCGCCACTCACGCGCGCGCTCACCGGCATCGAGGTGCCGACGTCGGCCACGGTCGCCTTCGTTGTGTTCATCGGGCTCCAGATGCTGGCGTACACATCGTCCGTCTTCCTCAACGCTTTCGAGCGCCTGCAAGTCCAGATCATCGCGGCGATCGTGTCGGTGCCCGTGTTCTTCGCGGTTGCGTTCGCATTGCTGTCCGCGGGCTGGGGCATGCCCTCCATTCCGATCGCGTCGGCGATCGCGACGCTGCCTTCGTTGATCGTCTGCTTCCCGATCGCACGCCGCCTTGTCGCACCGCCTGCGCCGGGCGCGCTCGCGGCCGTCTGAACGCGATGGCTTCGTCGCGTTCATCGCTGCGCACGCGCGTCGGCCGGCTCCTGCAGTCTCTGCCACCGCGCCTGCAGTGCGCCGTCATCGGTTGGCGGTCGCGCGGGCGGGTCGAACGCGGCGAGCATTCGTTCATCCATCGATCCGTGCAGGTACTCGGAAAGAGCGCCGTCGCCGTCGGCCGCAACAGCGTTCTTGCGCAGGATTGCTGGCTGAACGTCAACCACCGGGACACGGACGCGAAGTCGATCGTGATCGGCGACAACTGCTTCATCGGCCGCCGCAACTTCTTCTCGTCAGGGCGCGCCATCGTCCTGAAGGACTTCGTCCTGACCGCGAACGATTGCCACTTCCTCGGCAGTACCCACGTCACCGACGATCCGATGCGTCCCGTGATCACGACCGGCACGACCGCCAGCGACACGATCGTCGTCGGCGTCAACACGTTCATCGGCGCCGGTGCGCGGCTGGTCGGCGACGTCACGGTGGGACACGGTTGCATCGTCGCGGCGGGATCGACCGTCACGAAGAGCATGCCACCGTTCAGCCAAGTCGTCGGCCATCCGGCCACCGCGCGCAAGCGCTACAGCGTGATACGCGGCGCCTGGGTGCCATTGGCCGAGTTCTCGGCGGAAGACGAGCGGGCGCTGCCGTCGGAGTCCGACTATCTCGAGATGCTCAGGCGTCATCCGCCCATCGCGATGCCGTACATCGCTGCCGGCAGCGACCTCGGCAATTGTTGAACCATGAAGAAACCGGGATACATGCATGACTGACAAGAGTCGGACCGCACTGGTGCTCGGCGCCAAGGGCTTCGTCGGCAGGCACACCTGCCGCGCCCTGGCGGCTGCGAACGTGCAGGTCACCGGCCTCGGACACGGTTCGTGGTCGGCCAGCGAGTCGAGCGCCTGGGGGCTTTCGCGCTGGGTGGAGGGCGAGATCGACCTTGCGTCGTTCGAGGCCCTGGAGTTCGATTCCTTCCCCGAGACGATCATCCACTGCGGTGGGAGCGGCGCGGTCTCGTATTCGTATGCCGAGCCGTTCAAGGACTTCCAACGTTCAGTCGACTCGACCGCCGCGGTCCTCGAGTGGGTGCGCCGCTCCGGATCCGCGTCGTGCCGCGTGGTGCTGTCCTCGAGCGCCGCGGTCTACGGAGACCAGGGTGATGTCGACCTCACCGAAATGGCGACGCGATCGCCCGTTTCCCCGTACGGATTCCACAAGCTCGCGGCCGAGAACCTGTGCGATTCCTATGCACGGTTCTTCGGCGTGAAAGTGAGCGTCGTCCGCCTCTTCTCGGTCTACGGCGAAGGCTTGCGAAAGCAATTGCTGTGGGACGCGCTCAACAAGTTCCGTCGTGGCGAGACCGGGTTCTTCGGCACCGGCCACGAGTTGCGCGACTGGATCCACGTCGATGACGCGGCGACCTTGCTGTGCGCCGCCGCCGGCCCGGGCCAAGCCGACTTCGAGATCTACAATGGCGGCAACGAGCACGCCGACACTCGGCGGGTGCTATCGCAACTCGCCGTCGTTTCGAGTCTGGGACGTTCGATCGAGTTCAACGGGACGACGCATACGGGCAACCCGCGGCGCCTGACTTCCAACTGCATGCATGCACGGCGGCAACTCGGATGGATGCCGCGCGTCGTGTTGGCGGAAGGTCTCGCACGGTACGTCGCCTGGTTCGAGGAAGCCGCGTCTTCCGGCGGCCAGGGCTGACGACGGCGGTCCGTATTCCCTCCACGAATTGAAACAACGATGTCTTCCAGCGCCCCCATCCCGGTCGGTTTTACGTTCGTCGACGACGGCAATGTCTGGCAGGGCGGCCTGAACTATTTCCGCTCTCTGTTCCTGGCATTGCAGACCGATCCCGATGCGGCCGTGCAGCCGGTGGCCTTCATCGGGCAGCGCGCGGACTTCGCGAAATACGGGTTTCCGTCGAACGTTCGGGTCGTGCGCGACAGCACTTTCGACCGTGGCAGTTTCAAATGGGTCGGCGACAAGGTCGTCTCGAAGCTGTTCGGCGTGCGGTGGTTCACCAACCGCGTGCTGCGACAGAACGGCGTGTCCGTGCTGTCGCATGGCGTCGCGACCGGCGACAAGTCGCTCAAGTCGATCGGCTGGATCCCCGATTTCCAGCACGTCCACCTGCCGCAGTTCTTTCCCGCGGACGAACTCGCACGCCGCACGAACGACTACCAGAAGCTGGTGGCGGCGTCCGACCTGTTGATCGTCAGCAGCGAGTCCGCGCGCGCTGACCTGGAGAGCTTCGCGCCGCGGCAAAGCGCCAAGGCCCGGGTGCTTCGCTTCTGCGCGGTGCCTCCGACGCTCGAGCCCGGCATCTTCCCGGAACTCGCGGCAACCTACCACCTCCAGTCGCCGTACTTCTACATCCCCAACCAGACCTGGGCGCACAAGAACCACCTGACGGCGGTACGGGCGCTCGCGGCGCTGCATCGTGACTACCCCGACTTGAAGGTGGTGTGCAGCGGCGGACTCGTCGACTATCGCAATCCTCAGCACCTCGACACGCTACGCGCCGAGATCGCCCGCCACGGACTCGAGCAGCGATTCATCCTGCTGGGTGCGATTCCCTACGGCCACATCGCGCCGTTGATGTTGCACGCCGTGGCGGTCATCAACCCTTCGCTTTTCGAAGGTTGGAGCACCACGGTCGAGGAGGCGAAATCGCTCGGCATTGCGCTGATACTGTCCGATATCGCAGTCCATCGTGAGCAATGCGATCGTGGGCAGGCAACGTTCTTCGACCCGCTGGAGCCCGACGATCTCGCGGCCCGGATGCGAGAGAAACTACTCCAGGGCAGCCGCCCAATCGACACGGCCGCTGCGCTCGAAGAGCATCGGCGGCGCACGCACGAATTCGCGTCGATATACGCCCGGATCGTCTCCGAACTTGGAAGCGACGCCTGACGCGGCTCGAGACGCCTCTTTGCAGTGCCGCCGACCGCCCGGCATCGAGTTCCACGAAGAATTGACAATGAACGAGTTTCCAGCGCCCCTCACCCCAAAGTCTGAATCTTCCCACCGTGCCCTGATTTGCGGCGTCGGCGGACAGGATGGCGCGTACCTGGCGCAATTTCTTCTCTCGAAGGGCTACGAGGTCTTTGGAACCTCGCGCGATGCCGCCTCGGTCAATCGCAGCGGCCTGAAGCGGCTCGGGATCGAGAACCAGGTGCATCTGGTCTCGATGGCGACCAATGATTTTCGCAGCGTCCTCCAGACGATCACCCGATCGACGCCTGACGAGATCTACAACCTCGCAGGTCAGACCTCGGTCGGCTTGTCGTTCGAGCAACCGGTCGAGACCATCGAGAGCATCGCCATCGGGGTACTGAATCTGCTGGAGGCCATCCGGTTCGTGGACAGGCCGATTCGCCTGTACAACGCCGGCTCCAGCGAATGCTTCGGCGACACGAAGTCGCAACCGGCTTCGGAAACCACGCCGTTTCGCCCTCTCAGTCCCTATGCCGTCGCCAAGGTCTGTGCGCACAATCTGGTCTCGAATTATCGCGACTCATACAACATGGCGGCGTGCACGGGCATATTGTTCAATCACGAGTCTCCGCTTCGTCCGGAGCGATTCGTGACCCAGAAGATCGTCCGGAGCGCGAGTCGGATTGCCGCCGGGAGCGGTGAGACGTTGACGCTCGGAAACCTCGATATCCATCGCGACTGGGGCTTGGCATCGGACTATGTCGAAGTGATGTGGCGGATGCTTCAACAGAATCAACTGGACGATTTCGTCATCGCCACGGGTCGTTCGGTCTCGCTCGAATACTTCGTGGCGCGGGCATTCGAGTTCTACGGCATGGATTGGCGCGATCACTCGACGATCGACGCTGCGTTGCTTCGTCCGTCCGACATTCGTTTCGGGTCGGCGAACCCGTCCCGCGCCTTCGAGGTGCTCGGCTGGAAAGCCAGGCACGACGTCGACGACGTGATCCGGACGATGTGTGAAGCGGCACGGACGGTGGGTTCGTGATGCTCCCGATCACCGTCATCACCGCCACGTTCAACGCCGAAGCGAGCCTTCCGGACCTGATCCGCTCGCTGCGTTCTCAGACCCGAAAAGACTTTCAATGGATCGTGGCGGACGGCGGTTCCACCGACGCGACGCTGGCCTTGCTCGGCCAGGAGGCCGACTTGGTGAGCCGCCTCTTGCGGGGCCCGGATTTCGGCATCTACCACGCGTTGAACAAGGCCATTGCCGAGGTGCAAACGCCTTACTACCTGGTGCTTGGCGCGGACGACACGCTTGAGCCGGATGCCATCGAACAGTTTGCCGCCGCCGTCGAGCGCAGCGGGGCCGACCTGATCACCGCCGACGTCAGGACGTCCGCAGGCATGCTGACGCCCGGGCGCGGAAAGCGCTGGCGCAACGGACACCTGGCCTACATCTCGCAGCATTCCGTGGGGACGCTCGTCAAGACGTCCCTGCACAAGACCGTCGGCCCCTATTCGCGCGCCTACCCTATCGCGGCGGATCGCCACTTCCTGCTGTCTGCCATCGAGAAACACCACTGCACCATTCATCCGGCGAAGTTCGTGGCCGGTACCTATGGCGAAGAGGGCGTGTCGTCGCGCCAGTATTACGCGGCCCTGATGGACGTTTACAAGGTGGACTTCGCCCTGAGCGATCATCCACGCCGCACGGCCGTCGTTTCACTGCTGAAGTACGCGTCCAACCTCGGCAAGTTCTCGAGATGACATGAGCATGCGTCGCCCTCGACTCAGCATCGACAATCCGTTCGCATTCCCGATCCTCAGTACGGCGGCTGGCCTGGTGGGGTTCATCGCGTACACCGTGCTGTCGGAAGCGTGCGAGGACGCGTGGTTTCCGGTTGGATTCGTTCTTTCCCTGGCGGCCATCATTGCCCTCATGGTCCATTGGGCGGGCATGCTCGAGCGCGTCGACTTCCGGATGGACGCGTTTCCGACCCCGATTCTGGTGGTGATGATCGGGTTGAAGGCCTTGGTCGCGGCGCGGCTGCTGGCCGCCGGTGCGTCGGAAATACCGGACGCGAGATTCGAAGCTTTCGGAAGCGCGTCGTTCATCGCGCTCAACAGCATTCTCGACGTGCTGTTCTTTCCGCTCGTCTATGTCTCGACCAGGAATCGCACGCTACGTCTGGCGGTGCTGATCGTCTACGTGGTGGCGGCGTGCGTCACGATCTACATCGCATCGTCCAAGAGTTCCTTGATCGTCGTCGCGACCAAACTTCTCTTCCTTTGGTTTCTGCTGCGCAAGGAGCGCGGTCTGGACTCCAGATGGCATTTGTTCGGTCGTTGGACACTCCTTGCCGCCGCCGCGCTCGCGGGTGCCCAGATCTTGATCACGAGCGTGCTCTATGGCACGACGCCACTCGAGACCACCACGACGGCCGTCGTGCGCGCCGGCAGAAGTTTCGATGGAGCGATCTTTTCCTGCCTCGTGCAGCCAGGTCACGCCGCGCCGAATTCCTTCTTCGTCTATTCGCTGCTCCCGTTGTTGAAGCGGCTGGATGCCAGCTACTACGACATCGAGTACTACAACGTCCCCCAATGGTTGCTGGGCGAGGTATTCGATATTTCGCCAGAGGGTCGCTTCGTGTTCCCGAACGACAACCTTTTCGTGGCGACCTATTTTTCATTGCCGACGTTCGTCGCCCCGGTGGTCCTGGTGGCAATCCTTTTTGCCATGCACCTCGTGGTGAAGAATCGGATCAGGCGCTGGAAAAGAACCGGGCGGGCCGATCCGCTGGACGTCGCACTGGTCGTCTCCATGGCGTTGGCATATCTCTCCACCCAGGAATTCGTTCCCCTGGTCGTGGCGATCGTGCTCTTGAAGGCGTGCCGAGCCCTTATCTCAACGCGCCGACACCGCACCCCCTCGTCGCCGTCAAAACCGCAGATCGTCTGACATGAAGTTAATCGTGAATGGTCACGCCAACATTGGCACGTCGTGGGGCACTCGACGGTACATGACCGGGGTGCTGAACAACCTGCATTGGCCGGATACCGTCGAGATGTCCGTGGTCAAGAGATCGTCAGGCATGAGGAGACGCCTGGAGGACCATCTCCAGCCCGGCTCGAAGGACACCCTGTTCTGGACACCGCTGCATCGCGGCCCGTTGTTCGCGCATAACCATGTGGTCACTGTGCTCGACTGCATCAATATCGAGTACCCGCCGCGAGGCAAGCTCGCGCTGCCACTCGTCTGGTCCCTCTTCGCGAAACTGCTGAGCAATGCGCGCGCGATCGTGCCCATCTCGAAGGCGACCGAGGCTGCGATCCTGAGAAACTTCCCGGTGGATGCGTCGAAGATCAGGACGATCGCGGGGCCTGCCACCATCGACGAAGCGGTTCTGGGCGCTGCGCCGCTCACCGTGCCTGCGGCCAACGTCGACCGGCCGTTCATCCTCATGGTGACGAACAGCCTCCCGCACAAGAACACGGCTGCCGCCTGCGAAGCCTTCGCCGCGAGCGCCGCTTGCAGGGCCGGGATGATCCTGCGCATCGTGGGTTCAGTCGACGAGCGGGCTCGAGCAGCGCTGGCTGCGCCCGGGGTGGCCAGTGAAATTCGCCAGGGCGTCGATGATTCGACGCTGGCCGATTGGTACCAAAACTGCGTTTTCCTGCTGAGCCCCAGCCTGGCCGAGGGGCTGAACCTGCCCATCGCGGAAGCGCTGTCGCGCGGCTCCAACGTGCTGTGTTCCGACATCGATGTCCACCGGGAGTTCTACGACGGGCAAGTTCGTTTCTTCGACCCGCTGCGCAAGGACGCCATGGTCTCCGCGATCGATGACGCGATCGACAGCGAGGGCCGGTGGCCGCGGCATGCCAATGCGGCGTTCAAGCGCAGCTTCGCGGATGTCGGTGCCGAATACCGAGCCCTGTTCCTGGAAATCGCCACCGAGCGCGGAAATCGCTGACGCCCCCGTGGTCGCAATTCCGCCGCCTGGCTCCCCCGGATGCCTCGATGACTGAACCGGATGCAACGTCCGCCCCGGCAACGGATTCGATGACGGTTCCTGCACGACCGCGCGCGCTCGTCTTGCTCGCCACGTTCAATGGGGGCAGGTGGATACGGCACCAACTGTCCTCGGTTCTCGCGCAGAAGGGAGTGAACGTCCAGATCGATGTGCGAGACGATGGCTCGACGGACGACACGCGCGCCATCGTGGCCGATATCGCGACGCGCGATTCGCGAGTCCGCCTCTCGCCCGAGCACATTTCCAGCGGTTCGGCCGCTGGCAATTTCTTCCGCCTGGTTGCGAACGCCGACGTCAGCGGCGTCGACGTCGTCGCCTTTTGCGACCAGGATGACGAATGGATGGACGACAAGCTCGCGCGCGCCGTCTCTTGCCTCATCGAGCAAGGTGCCGACGGCTATTCGGCCGCCGTGCAGGCAAAGTGGGAGAGCGGCCGCGTCAAGGCGTTGTCGCAACGGTCGGACCAGAGATCCGCAGACTATCTGTTCGAGGGAGCGGGGCAGGGTTGCACGTTCGTCATGACGGCGGCGCTGTTCACCACCGTGCAAGGCGCGTTGAGCTTCGCATCCGGTCGGTTGCCGTCAGTGCACTATCACGACTGGCTGGCCTATGCGATCGCCCGTTCGCTGGGACGCTCGTGGCACTTCGATCCTCGGGCGGTCATGACCTACCATCAACATGCAGGCAACGACACGGGAGCGCGCGGCTCCATGGCGGGGGTTGCGCGACGGTTGGATCTCATCCGCAGCGGTTGGTACGAGCGCCAGGTGGATGCGGTCGTCGCGGTTGTCAGGCATGTCAACCCGTCTGATCCGAATGCATCGCGCTGGCACGAACTCCGGTCGAAGACGACACCTGCTGGATGGGCCAGCCGACTGGTGTTCGTCCTGCGCCACGGGCGGCGTCGGCTTTCCGACCGCGTGATTCTGGGCCTGGCCGTGTTGACCGGGCATCTCTAGCTGTACTCGGGCGTGTTGCCGGCTCTGGCCACGACGCCGACGAAAAGACGACGGACACCTCCGCAGATCGCAGGCGATCCGCCAGCCGTCGCACGGATTCTTGCAGTGGACTACGCGACGTTCCTGGCCGCGCGGCCCTTGATCGCGAAGAAGAGGACGGCGATCAGCGAGGCAAGCAACGCGGCGATGATGCCGTACTTCAGTCGGCCCGGAGCCGACTTGAGCTCCGGCGGTGTCGCCTTGTCGAGCACCTGGATCAGCGCGCCCTCGCGACTTTCGTCGACGCGGGCGTTTTCATACTGCCGGGCGAACAGGTCGAACAGGGTCTCCTGGTACTTGAACTCGCGATAGCGGTTGATGTAGTCGCCGGAGTGGGATTGGCCTTGATCCTGCGTCTCGAGCTTCGCCAACTGGGAGGTCAGCGCCGTCACCAGTTCCTGCTGGGCCTGCACCTCCGGCGAGCCGTCGGCCAGGCTGCGATGCAGGACCTGCAGCTTGACGCGTGCGGAGGTCAGCTCGGCCTGAATCCGCGCATATCCCTCCGCGGCGCTGCGCGGCTCGGCATTCAAGGCGCCGGCCGTGTAGCCGCTGGCTTCCAGCGCCACCTGGGCCGCGCTCAGTTTGTCGCGCGTCTCCTCGAGAAGGTGCTCGAAGAACATCCGTCGCTGCTGGGCCTCTGTCACGGCAAGCCCGTTGGTCAGCGTCCGCAGTTCCTCGATGTACTGATTGGCGATGGCTGCGGCGCGTGCCGGGTCGGTGTCCGTCACGTCCACGCGCATCAGGCCGTCCTTCTTGCCTGCAGTGATGCTCACCTGCTTGAGCAGGCGCTTGCGGGCATCGATCTGGAAGCGCTCGTCCCATTGCGCCTTCAGGTCGAACTTCTTGATGATGCGGTCGCTGAGAGTGGCGCTCTGCATCAACGCGATGTATTCGTCCGGCGAGTTCCGGACGCTGCCGCCCCCCAGGCTCACGCCTGAAAGGGCGCCGAGGGATGCGAGCGCACTTGCACCGGAGCTCTGAGGTTGTTGCGGTGGGAGGAACACGTTGGTGGCGGTGAACTTCGGTGCCACCAGAAAGCTGGCCCCGAAGCCGATGGCGCCTGCGACGATCGTCGTGCCGACGATGGTCTTCCAGCGGCTCGCTGCGGGAGCGAGCATACCGATGAAGTCGACGTCGTGATCGTCTTCATCGAACGGCGCGGCGGCGTGCGTTCCTTGATCGATGCGCGTCATCTCAAAGCCCCAACGACTTGATGCCTGCCACGCCAAGCCCGAACTGGTACAGGATCTGCGTCCAGTCCTTCGCGTCCTGGATGAAGGTCGACTTGTTCAACTCCTCGGGCACGAACAAGGTGTCGCCGGGCTGAACGATCGCACTGAGCAGGTTGTTGCTCGAGTGCCAGAACGAACTGCCCTGCTGTGCGCTCACCACCGATCCGTTGGCCCTGATCATGAAGATGCTGGACTTGTCGGCGCCGCGCGTCGGCCCACCGGCCAGCTGCAGATAGTCTTGCGCCGAGTGGTCCGGCACGAACACGAAACTGCCGGTGTTGAAGACGCTGCCGAAGACACCGACGGACGTGCCGCGAGCCGGCACGGTCAGGGTGTCGCCATTCTCGAGCGGGAACTCCGGGATGCTGCGCGCGTCAGGCTCGATCGGCATCACGACACGACCCGTGGGACGAGCCTGGCGAAGGCGTTCGAGAAGGCGAGCGTTCGAGACCGCCTGCGTGTTCTGCGCAGTGGCTTCCTCGGTCGACGTCGTCCGCTGCGTCGCCTGGCTCCTCACAATGTCCGTTTCCAGGTCGCGTACGGCGCGATCGAAGTTCAGCTGCTGCGTCTGACGCACGCTTTCCCGTGTGAACTCGGTGCCGTACGGGAAGGCCGCGCTGGTCAGGCCGCCCGCGGCCCGGATCGCATCCGACACCATGCTGCCGGGCGGCAGCACGTAGTCGCCAGGATGGGCGACCTCGCCGTCGACGTGCACGCGATTGTTCTGGATCGCGCGCGGCAAGGCGGAGGCGACGCCGCTGTAGGCGCGTACGACGTCGCCAGTGGCCAGGGCCGCGTTGATCTGCGCGGGCAACAACAGCTCGCTGACGCGCCCTTGCGAGCGGTCGGACAAGCGTTCGATCGTCACGCGCGTGCGATCGGCGACGGCGGTGAAGCCGCCTGCCATGCGGATCATGTCGCCCAGGGCCTCGCCCGCCTTCAGCTCGAACACGGCCTGCTGGTTGACGCTGCCGATCAGCGCCGCCTGAGTGCCGACGGGGCCGATGAAGACGACGTCGTCCGGCTGCACCAGTTGGTCCGCGTCGCGCGTGCCCTTGAGCAGCAGGTCGTACAAGTCGAACGACGCGACCTGATGGCCGCCACGGCTCAGGCGGATGTCGCGGAAGCTGCCCGCGGCACTCGGGCCGCCCGCCCGCATCAGGACGTTCAGCACCGACGCCAGGCCGCTCACCGTCACGCTGCCGGGATGCCTGGCGTATCCGCTGACATAGACGCGAATCGAGCGGACCTGCCCCATGGTGGCCGTGAGCTGGAAGTTCTTGAACACCTGCCCGGCGCGACGGGAGATCGTGTCGGCCAGCTCGGCGTAGGGCAGGCCGCCGACAGTGATCGCGCCGATGCGTGGCACGGAGATCAGCCCGGATCGGTCGACGACCAGGCGCAGGTCGGCGTTCACCGAGCCCCAGATCGTCAGCGAGATCTCATCGCCCGGCTTGATGATGTAGCTGCCCGGGATAGACGGCAACGGATCCTGGACCGTCGACGACAGCACCGGATCGGTCAGGAGGTTGGCGCCGAAGCGGCGGATCTCGGGGCTCGTGGTGCCCGCGGCCTGATTGGTGGCCAGGTTGGTGATCTGGGCCTGGACGTAGCGTTCGAATTCGCCGGCAACGTAGGGTTCGGCGGTCTCCGTGACCCCGGCACGCTCCGACAGGCTGCCCAGCGTCGTCCGAAGGCTCGTGGCCGGCATCTCTTGCGAAAGCGTGATCTGCCCCTGCGCGGTCGGATTGGCGATCGTTGGCGCCCCGACACTCATCGGGCTCGTCTCGTTCTGCTCCTGCACCTGCACCTGCGCCGATGCGCTGTTCGTCGCGCCGGCAACGAGGAGTGCGATCACGGGCACGATTCGGGAATGGCAACGCGACAAGGAAACCAGGAAACGATTCATCTGCATGGGTGCGGCCTTCATTGCGTGGAAATCGAGCATGAGGGAGCCGCGCAACCCGCGGCGCAACCCGATCCAAGCCAATGCCGAGAAAGAAACAGCCGGCGATTCTATCTTCATGACCGTTGCCGGGCCGGCTGCCGACGGCAGCGCGGATCGTCCGCGGTCATGGGGCATCCCCTCGACGCTCGCGGGTGCCGGAGCCGTCACCGCAATCGGACGGACGGGTTCGGGTCGCCGACCTGCCGGAGGCCCGCGCGCCGCGGGCGCGTGATCGAGCGAGATAAACTTCCGGCCCGGCCGACTTCGCCCTCTGCCGGCAAGCCCGGCAACACGACAGGCCACATCAGGTCGGCGATGCGATCCGTCGCGAAGTGTCTTGACCACCCCGAGGCCCGATCCCGGGTCAGCCCCTGACTCTCGAAGCTAAGAGCACCAAAATGAAATCTGCACTCATCACCGGAATCACCGGCCAGGACGGCTCTTACCTGGCCGAGCTGCTGCTCGCCAAGGGCTATACGGTTCACGGCATCAAGCGCCGCGCCTCGCTCTTCAACACCCAGCGTATTGACCACATCTACGAGGATCCGCATCTCGAGAACGCCCGCCTGCACCTTCACTACGGCGACCTGAGCGATTCGAGCAACCTCACGCGGATCATCAGCGAGACGCAACCCGACGAGATCTACAACCTGGGCGCCCAGAGCCACGTCGCCGTCAGTTTCGAAAGCCCTGAATACACCGCCAACGTCGATGGCATCGGCACGTTGCGGATCCTGGAAGCCGTGCGGTTGTTGAAGCTGGAGCAGAAGACCCGCTTCTATCAGGCGTCCACCAGCGAACTGTACGGTCTGGTGCAGGAGATCCCGCAGCGCGAGACGACGCCGTTCTATCCGCGCAGCCCGTATGCAGTCGCGAAGCTTTACGCCTACTGGATCACGGTCAACTATCGCGAGGCGTACGGCATGTACGCGTGCAACGGCATCCTCTTCAACCACGAGAGCCCGCGCCGCGGCGAAACCTTCGTCACGCGCAAGATCACGCGCGGCCTGGCGCACATCGCGCAAGGCCTGGAGTCCTGCCTGTACATGGGCAACCTCGATTCGCTGCGTGATTGGGGCCATGCCAAGGACTACGTCCACATGCAGTGGCTGATGTTGCAGCAGGACAAGGCGGACGACTTCGTCATCGCCACCGGGCTGCAGTACAGCGTCCGCCAGTTCATCCAATGGAGTGCCGAGCACCTCGGCGTGACCCTGAAGTTCGTCGGCGAAGGCGTCAACGAGCAGGCCGTCGTCGATCGGATCACCGGTGACGACGCCCCCGGGCTCAAGGTGGGCGATGTCGTCGTGCGCGTGGATCCGCGCTACTTCCGCCCCGCCGAGGTGGAGACCTTGCTCGGCGATCCGAGCAAGGCCAAGCGCTTGCTGGGCTGGGTTCCGGAGATCACGACCGAGGAAATGTGCCGCGAGATGGTCGCCCACGATCTGGCGCAGGCCAGGAAGCAGGCGCTGCTCCAGCAGCATGGCTTCGACACTTTCGTGAGCCGCGAAGGCTGACCGAAGCGAGGCCGACGGCTCGGGCGCGCCAGACGCGCCGTCGCCTTGCTGGATCGAAAATGCCGCGGAAACAGGGCGCCGCGACGTCCTGTCATGCGCTTTTGATCAGTACAAGCGATAATGGCGGTTCATGACAGATGACTTCCAAGCCCAGGTCCCGGCTCAAACGGACCCCGCCATCGAGCAACAACCCGCCCCCGCGCCGGCCC
>FSWB01000187.1_pt1 | contig 16767 bp, 15 predicted proteins | sample 1637871 | NCBI WGS metagenome assembly FSWB01 (sample SAMEA3914789, study PRJEB12502) | metagenome | biome: forest; material: soil | place: Canada | collected 2011-07-03 | depth 0.3 m
AAGGCATCGCCCGCGCCAGTGAGGATGACGACGCGGTTGTCGGGATCGGAGCCGATCTGGTGGAACAGCTCGACGAACTGCTCGTGGGTGTGGCCGTTGAACGCGAGCTTGCCGCCGTTCGTGTGCAGGGTGACTTCCAGAACGCCGCTCGGTGAGCGGATCAGGCGTGCGTTGGAGAACGAGTCTTGATAGGTTTCGAAGCGAGACATCGTGAGTCCTTTGAGGTGGGGTTGGAGGAACGACGTTGGGAACTTCGGGAAGGTGATTCTTCAGGACGCCGCCAGCGCCTGGACGCGCGCGATGGCACGCCGCACCGCGGGACGCGTCGACACCGGTGCGTGCTAGCGCGTGAGGCGAGGTGTTTCGGCCAGGTCGATTCCGGGAAATTCGTGGCGCAAGATCCAGCCGAAGTGGGCGATGTCGGCGATGCTGTAGTCGTGGCCCGTCGTGAAGGCGTGTTCAGCTGATCGTAGATTGAAAGCGATCACGGCCGGTCATGATATGAACCGGTTTCTCGACGAACTAGAGAAGCTGGTTCTAAGAAATCGTGAAGCAATCGAGGTAGCTGATTCGGGCAATCGCGAGGCTAGACAACTTCGACAGAAGGTAGGACGTCCCCCGACCCGGCGGAGAGTCGGTTCTGTGAACAGCAAAGACTGGGTAGCCAACGCCTCCAGGTCTCAACGCTCGACGTGCGCGACGGCAGCGAGATGCCGGGCGCAGTGGCTTGCCTCCCGCCAGATGGCGTCGCTAGGATGCCTCGTGACATCAGAAGTTCTTGACTGCCCCTGACGACCTCGATGAGCGAGTAACGCTGATCAACAGTCCCACAACCGCGATGGTCAATCCGGTCGTCTCGAGCACGTCGGGTACATGGTTCAGCAGCGGCCAACCCATCAGGACTGCGATGCCTGGTGCCAGTGCCGGGAACACCGCTGCACGCGCCGCGCCAAGAAGCTGAACGGTCTTCGCGTACGTATACAGCGTTCCGGCACCTGCGATCACGCCTTGAATCAACACCTCGATCCAGAACAGTGACGGAGCCGCGGCGATCAGCCGGGCCCCACCCGTCACGGCCACATAGACGGGCACGTACGTGAGGAGCGCGAAAAACGAGACCACCGCGGTCGCCAAAAGCGGATTGAGCCGGTATCGCCGCAATACGATTCCGAAACCAGCCCACAGCGTTCCGGCGCCGATGAACATGGCGTCCCCGATCAGCGATCGAGCGGTAAGCGAGCTCGCGTTCAATCCGGAGAGCACGACCAGACCGACAAGGACAATCGCAATGCCCGTCATCTTGCGCAAGGTGAGTGGGTCAGCAAGATAGCGCGCCGCGAGAAGCGTGCCCATGACGCTCATTGCGGAGAACGGAAAAACGGCGGCGTGATTCGCCGGCGCGAACTGGAACGCGGTGAACATCATCAGGCCAAAGAGCGGCCCAGCCAGTACGGCAACAGCCAGCCATATGCGCCACTGCTTCTTGATAGCGGCACCGTCTCTGCGCAGGAAATGGATCAGGATCGGGAGCGTGACGATTCCGGCGACCCCGAACCTCAGCGAGGTCATATCGGGTGACTTCAATCCATTCAATAAGCCGTAGCGTGCGAACACGGTGTACAGCGCTCCCACGCTTGCGGCCAGCAATCCCATTACGATTCCGAAGAACAGAGTTGACCTCGGGGTCTCGTCTAGATTTTGATTTACGACCCTATCGGCCGAAGAGCGGATCGCCGGCACGCTTGGAATTGGCAGATTGCGGGCGGAATTGGAATTCGTCATGTCGATACCGGTTTCTGATTCAAGATGAGGATGTGCCCTGGTTGCCGATCGGCAAGGTCAAGCGTCAAATCAAGCGGCGTAGGCTGGATAGTCGGTATAGCCGCGCTCATCACCCCCATAGAACGTCTCACGATCGTAGTCAGCCAGCGGCAGATCACGCTTCAGTCGCTCGGGCAGATCGGGATTCGAGATGAACGCGCGCCCAAAAGCCACCAAGTCGGCATCGCCAGAGGCCAGTACCGTCTCCGCCGATTCACCTGTGAATCCGCCCGCCGCGATGATCGGCCCCTTGAAGATGGACCGAAGATGCTTGACTGCGATCGGCTCCTGCCCTTCGTGGATCAACTCGATTCCCTTGATTCGCGGTTCGACGACATGCAGGTAGGCCAAGCCGAAGCGGTTCATCTGCTCGACGGCGTAGCCGAAGGTCACGTCCGGGTTGCTGTCAGACATCGAGCCGTACTCGCCGCTCGGCGAGATGCGAACGCCAACGCGTTCGCCTCCCCACACAGACACCGTCGCCTGGACGAGATCGAGCAGGAAACGAGCACGGTTCTCCAACGAACCGCCGTAGTTGTCGGTACGCTTGTTCGTGCCGTCCTGCAGGAACTGATCGGGGAGGTATCCATTCGCGGCGTGAATTTCAACGCCGTCAAAGCCCGCCATCAGTGCCCGCTCCGCACCGAGTCGAAACTCTTCGACGATCGGAGCGATTTCTTCGATGCGCAGAGCACGCGGCATCGAGAATTCGACAGCACCGTTCTTCGAGTAAGCGTGCCCGTCTGCCTGCAGCGCGGAAGGAGCGACTGGGTCGTCACCATTCGGCTGGAGGTCGGGATGAGATTGCCGACCGACGTGCCAAAGCTGCATGAAGATTCGGCCGCCCTTCGCATGAACGGCATCGGTGACCTGCTTCCATCCGGCAATCTGCTCATCCGAATAGATTCCAGGGGCGCGCGCATAGCCGTAGCCTTGAACGGAAACTGGCGTCGCCTCGCTGACGATGAGCCCCCCGCGTGAGGCTCGTTGCGAGTAGTACTCGATCATCTTCGCACTGGGCACATCGCCGTCATCGGAGCGCATGCGAGTCAGGGGGGCCATCACCACGCGATGCGACAGCGAATAGGGGCCAATTTGGGTGGTCGAGAAAAGTTTGGACATGTCGTCTTTCGGAATTCGTCTGGTTCGGGGCTCTCGCGGCATCCGAGCGTCGTTGTGACGACACGCTCTCAGCGACGAGGGATTTGGTGATACGAATAGTTGATCTTTCGAGAGCATCGCGGTAGCGGCGTGACAGACATAGCGCCTAGTCCCCTATGGAATTGGTCCGCACCAAGGCGGTCTCTCTATCCGGGTGGGACTGACTGATAGTCCGAACGACTGTCTATCGCCTTCCGCTAGGGCAATCTGTCAATTACGAGCGGCACGACAAGCTCATGCCACCGCCGGCGGAACAAGCGCCTCGACGCGGGCGATCGCTCGCAAGACTGCGAGTCGCGAAGAGACCGCTTGATACCAACGCGCCAGGTTCGGCGTCTTCTCGAAGTCAATACCCGCGAACTCTCGACGCCACATCCACCCGAAATGGGCAATATCAGCAATCGAGAAGCTTTCGCCTGCAACGAATTCGTGATGACTCAAGACACCATCAAGAATGCCCGCGAGGCGCTGTGCTTCCCCATGGAAGCGATCGATGGCAAACGGAAGCTTTTCGCTCGCCAGCCGTTGAAAGAAGCCCGACTGTCCGAAATTGGCGCTGATGCCAGATGCATGGAAGAACAGCTGCTCAAAAACGCGCGCCCTCGCCATGCCGTCACGTGGCAACAGCGCACTGTGCTTCTCGGCCAAGTAGACGAGGATGGCAGCTGATTCCGTGAGGACGTTGTGTCCCGCGGGTTGGTCGTCATCGACAAGCACGGGAACCTTGCCGTTCGAGTTCAGGGCAAGAAAGGCCTCGCTCTTCTGCTGCCCCTGGCGAATGTTGACGCTCTCAAGCGTGTACGGAACGCCCAGCTCTTCGAGCGCAATGGGAACCTTGATGCTGTTGGGCGTCGCGAAAGCATAGACTCTGTACATTTGGATTTCCGGTTCGATCGATGGATATCGACCGTATGAGCGATGGATCAATTTTGAGGGTCGACGGTGGCGCTCGGTAGCCTCGCCCGAGCGATGCCGCTCATTCCAGGCGAGAATGATTGATGGATCGATTTGCTGCACTAGAAACGTTCGTCATGGTTGTCGAGGCGGGATCATTCTCCGCAGCGGCGAAGCGCCTCAACGTGGGACAACCGGCCGTCTCGAAATCGGTCGCCCAGCTCGAAGAAACCATCGGCGTACGACTGTTGCTGCGTTCGACGCGTGGACTGACTCCTACCGATGCGGGCCAGCGGTTCTACGAACACGCGAAGCGCGCGTTGGACGAGTCGAGCGAGGCCGATCAGGCCGCGAGAGGTGCTAGCGCAGGTCTGCGGGGAAAGTTGCGCGTTTGCGCGGCCGTCACCTTCGCGCGGATCCACATCGTTCCTCATCTGAAGACTTTCTTGGCTGCGCACCCGGAAATGAGCATCGACGTGGTGCTCGACGATCGCGTTGTGGATGTCATGGCGGAAGGCATCGAAGTTGCGCTGCGCATGGGTACGCTCGAGGACTCGAACATGATGGCTCAACGCATTACGACGGGTCGACGTGTGGTTCTTGGAACACCTGCATATTTCGAGGCGTTCGGCGAGCCCGCGACGCCAGCCGAACTCGTCAAGCATGAGGCCGTCGTGTACGGGCAAGGCGGCGGCGGCACCAGTTGGGAATTCACGCGCGAGACGACCCAGGTATCGGTGGCAGTGGCGGGCCGTGTCCATGTGACTGCAGGGGAAGGTGTTCGAGCCGCTGTGCTGTCTGACATGGGGGTTGCCATTGCGTCCGAATGGATGTTCTCCCCCGAACTCGCCTCGGGTCAGGTGCGCAGAGTACTGACGGATTGGTCATTGCCCGCGATCGATCTGTGGGCCGTATATCCGACTGGCCGAATGGTGTCTGCGCGCGCTCGAGCATTCGTGGACTTCGTCAAGAGCGTTCTTGACCCCGACCAGAAGGATGCGACGGGCACGACGGTAGCCGCCGTGCGCGTTGACCTTTAGACTGCTGCCGTCGTCGCCGACTTCAACACCGGAAGCATGTCTTCCGGGTCGGGACGGTGCGTGTAGTCCGGGTTCACCTCTGCATACAGGATCGTGCCGTCCTGTGCGATGACGTAGCGCGCAGGCATGGGCAGCGTCCAGCTGTCGTCGCCATTGAAGGCCGGCAGGTCGTTCTTGAAGCCCTTGTAGAGCTCGACCAGGTAGTCCGGGAGCTCGAAGCGCAAGCCAAAGGCCGCTGCGACATCGTTGCGCGTGTCGCTGAGGATCGGAAAGTCGAGGTTGTTCTGACGAACCGACTTGCGGCTGTTGACCGAGTTCTGCGGCGAGATGGCGACCACGTTGGCGCCGAAGGACCGGAATGCCGACAGCGTTTCCTGCAGCGCCTGCAGTTCCATGTTGCAGTACGGGCACCACACACCACGGTAGAAGCTGACAACCAGCGGGCCCTTGGCCAGCAAGTCGGCGGACGACACCGGCTTGCCGTTAGGATCGTTGAGCGTGAAGGACGGTGCCTTGTCGCCGGCCTTCAGAGCGCGTGCGGCCTGGCCGGTTGCGACGAGTTCTGCCGTAGCACGCGCCATGATCGGATGCACCGAAGCGGGCGCGTTGAAGGGGGGCTTGCCGGCCTGGAAGTCGGCCTTGAATGCATCGAGCTTGGCTTGGAGAGACATGATGTTTCCTTGAGTTGGGTGGCGGAGCCGGCGACAGCCGACCCCTTCGTATCGGCGATCGTGCCGCCGAAGAGATGAAGAACTTTGCGCAAGCACCGAAGCGCTCGCGCTACACCGCGGTCAGATGTTGTCGGTCGCGGTCGCGGTCGTCGGCTTCGTCCATTCGTTGCCGCTCATGAAGGCATCAAGTTCGGTATGAGCGATGTGGTTCGTGTAGTTGCTGAGCACCTTCGTCGCGACGCCAAGCACGACCTCCAGGACGTTCTGGCGCGTGTAGCCGGCAGCGATGAACGCGTCGACGTCCGCATCCTTGGCGAATCCTCGCGTGCGAACCACGGTGGTGGTGAAGCGACGCAGCGCCTCCATCTTCGCGTCCGGCAGGACATCGCCATTGCGAAGAGCCGTGATGACCGATTCGTCCATCTTGATCATCTTGGCCAGCGTGGTGTGGCCGGCCATGCAGTAGTGACAGTTGTTCTCGAAGTTCGAGGTCAGGTAGACCACTTGTTGTTCATGCGCGGTCAGGGTCGACTTGCTGAACAAATCCCACAGAGCCGTGTAGCCCGCGAGCAGTTCCGGGGATTCGGCCATGTTGGCCTGGAGGTTCGGAACGAAGCCGAATGCACCTTTGACGTCGCGAAGCACACCCTTCGAGGCCTCCTTGGCGTTGTCGATGGTGTAGGCGGTGAACTTGGTCATGATGTTTCCTTGGGGTTGAGGACGACTTGGTGAAACGAATAGTCGCCTTTGCCGTCGCTCCCTAGAAGTCAGGCACCGGTAATAAAACTCATTCCGCAGGGGAATGAAGACGATGGCTAGCGCGATGTTGGAATCGATGGCTCGAGGTGCCTGCACGGGCCGCGGCGACTTGCCAAAGAGTCCTGCAGCTCCGTCAGCAAGAGAGCGGCCCACACACTTCCTGGCTGGGGCTTCGGCGATTCCCAGTCCTTCAAAACCGCGCGGTGAACACCCGCAACAACTTATCGAAGCTTCAAACATAAGGCCAGATAAGCTCCCCCGACGAAGTCGGTTCCTCGATATCTTCGGCACGCAGCAAGCGAAGCGTGTTAGCTCTCGCGTTCCCTTTCACCCCCACCCCCTCTTCGTTGGGAGCAGGGAAGCTGGAACCTGGCTTCTTCTGAACGAGACCGACACCGTTGCGTACGGCGATGACCTCCGCCATGACAGAGACGGCAATCTCTGCCGGCGTCTTGCTGCCCAAATCCAAGCCGATGGGTCCGTGCAGGCGCCCGATTTCGGCTTGACTGAGTTCAAAGAGGGCAAGCCGCTCCTTGCGCGAACGAGTATTTGATCTGGAGCCCAGCGCGCCTACGTAGAACGCTGGTGAGCGCAGCGCTTCCAGCAAGACCATCTCGTCCAGCTTCGGGTCGTGGGTGAGCGCCACGACCGCGCTGCTTGCGTCGAGCTTCAGCTCGACGACGACGTCGTCGGGCATCGAGGTCGTAAAGGTCGTGCCCGGGATGTCCCAACTCAACCCATACTCCTCGCGAGGGTCACAGCAAGTGACGTCGAAATCCAGCATGGTTGCGATCTGCGCAACTGCGCGCGAAAGCTGACCGGCCCCAACGATGAGCAAGCGCCACCGCGGCCCAAACAGCGTCCGCATCTGTTGCCCGTCGAACATGAAATCGGCTCCGCCGGAAGCGCCCTCAACTTCCGAGACGCCGGTGTGCATGTCGAGTCGGCGCGCGACGAGTTCGTGTCGGCGGGTCCGCTCGAGTACCTCGTCAATCCAACGGGTGTTCAGCAGCGGCTCTTGGACAAGGCGCAGCGTGCCGCCGCAGGGTAGGCCGAACCTCGCGGCCTCTTCCTTAGAGACGCCGTACGTCATCAGCGTCGGCCGATCGACATGCTCACCACTTCTCACGCGATCGACAAGGTCGTCCTCGACACATCCGCCAGAGACGGAGCCTACGACGCGCCCGTCGTCTCTGAGGCATAGCAGCGCGCCAGGCGGCCTTGGCGCCGACCCCCACGTCTGCACGACCGTTACGAGCCACAACCGATGCGCGGCGTGGTACCACTCGCAAGCTTGACGCAGAACCTGATGGTCAAGGCTATCCATCGCGCCCGCCTCCCTGGATGTCGCGTCGCCTTCAGAGAATCTTCTCGATACTGATGGGCAGCTCGCGAATGCGCTTGCCAGTGGCGTGGTAGACCGCATTGGCAATTGCCGGTGCAACCGAGACACCCGATAGTTCCCCGAGTCCCTTAGCGCCCAGAAGGCTTGCATCAGGGTCAAAGACGCCAGCGAATGCGACGTCCAAGTATGGAATGTCCGCGTTCGTCGGGATGAGGTAGCCCGCTAGGTTGCGGTTGAGGTAGCGCGCCGAATGTGCGTCCCACACAGACTGCTCGGTCAGCGCCTGACCCACACCCCAGATGATGCCGCCAATGGCTTGGCTTCGAGCCGTCTTGGGATTGACGATCTTGCCGGCGTCGTAGGTTCCAACGAAGCGCCTCAGGCGCACCAAGCCGAGGTCCTCGTCCACCCGAACCTCGGCGAATACGGCGGAGTAGCTGAAGATGGACTTGGGACCCTGGTACTCCCAAACCGGGTCGTAGTTGCCGTCGCCCGTTAGCTCCTTCAAGCCTTGCTGATTCAAAAGCTGGGCGTACGAGATCCGCTTGCCCTCATTGACCCAAATGAGTTCGCCGCTCTCTGCCGTGATGTCTGCGGACGAAGCCCCCGCGAACGGTGCGTTGCGCCCCGTGATCGCCAGTTTGATCGCCTGGTCCCGGGCATGTTGTCCGGCAAGAAGGACTGCAGAGCCGGTATTGGCCATCGTCGCGGAGCCGATGGATCCATGCGTGGGAGGAAGCCGCGTGCTGCCGATCTGGACGTCCACCACTTGAGGCGACACGCCAAGCGCATCCGCTGCGACTTGCCGCATGACGGTGTATGTGCCCTGTCCAATTTCGTGGGAGGCTGTCAGGACGATCGCGGAACCATCGGCACGCAGGATCACCTTGGCGTTACCAGGCCACCGCCAATGAGTATAGATTGCAGACGCCACGCCCTGACCGATGAGGTACCTTCCATCGCGCATGGAGCGGGGCGTGGCCGAGCGCTTGGACCATCCGAACCGATCGGCGCCCTGCAGCAGACACTCTCGCATCGCCCGTGTTGAGAACGGGCGTTTCGTCATGGGGTCAATCTGAGAGTCATTGGCCAGACGCAATTGCACCGGATCGATGCCCGTGGCGTACGCCAGCTCGTCCATCGAGCCCTCGAGCGCGACATGCCCGATTGCTTCGTGAGGTGGCCGCATCGCCGTGGGCGTATTGCGGTGCACGTGCACCACTTTATGGCCTGTGGCAATGCCTCCACTCGCCGCCCATAGCGAACGCGAAGAGTTCGCAGCGTACTCGATGTAGCTGTCGAACATCGAGGTGGCCGACACGCTGTCGTGCTTGATGCCCTCTAGCTTGCCTTCCTTGTCGGCTCCAAGGGAGATGGACTGGATCGTCGCCGACTGATGTCCGACCATGGAGAACATCTGCGCACGAGTCAGCTGGATCTTCACCGGGCGACGCACGTGCTTGGCTGCAGCGGCGGCCAACAGTGTGTGCGGCCAGACGTAGGCCTTGCCGCCAAAGCCGCCACCGACAAAGCGGGACACGACTTCGATCTTCTCCACCGGCACACCCATCACAATGCTGACCAACTCGCGCTCACCGGCGATGTGCTGGGTCGCCTCGAAAAGCGATAGATCCCCGCTTTCATTCCACGATGCCACTGTGACGTGAGGCTCCATTTGAACGTGATGCCGATCCGGTGTCCAGAAATCCCCCCCAACCTTCACCTCTGCGCCGGCGATAGCTTTCGGGGCGTCGCCAACATTGGAGTTCACAGGCCAGAGAAACTGCGGCGGATCGACGGCGTTCTTGGCCGAGTCAGGGGTGAAGACGGCGGGGATGGCCGTCTCGTAGTCAACTTCAATCAGGGTTCCCGCATATGCAGCGCGGTCGAGCGTGTCAGCGACGACGACAGCAACCGGCTGGCCGTTGTAATAGATGACGTCATCCTGCAGGGGAAGGTATCCCTGCCCATGCGGATGCAAGTGACTCCACGGCTTTGGTGTGGGATTGAACCGCAAGATGTTCTTGTAGGTCAGCACAGCCAGAACGCCGGGAGCCGCTTCAGCGGCGGCCGTATTGATTGACTTGATCCGCCCGTTGGCGACCGTGCTATGCACGATCGCTCCGTTCGTCAGGCCGGTCAGCGAGACGTCGCCTGTGTATTTTGCGCCGCCGGTGACTTTGAGCTGTCCGTCGAGTCGACTTAGGGGTTGGCCAACAGCAGTCATGCGCGTGCTCCCGCAGTTTGCAGCGCCCTGACGACAGCGCGTTGCGCAAGTTCAACCTTGAATTTGTTCTGCTCCAGCGGGCGAGCCTCTTGGAAGGCATCCGCCAGCGCCGCTTTCAGGGAAGCCGGCTCGTCCAGAGACACACCTCGCAAAGCGGATTCGGCGGCGGCCAATCGCCAAGGCTTGTGCGCCACGCCACCCATCGCAATCCTGGCCGAGCGAATGCGCCTTCCATCAGTAGTCACACCCACTGCGGCTGAGATGAGCGCAAATTCGAAAGACTGCCGATCTCGCACTTTCAGGTAGTGAGAGCGCCTGGCTTCAGCCGCCGCAGGAACCTCCACGCCGACGATGAGGTCACCGCGACCCATCACATTGTCGACCTGCGGAGTCGATCCGGGCAGGGTATGAAACTGGCCTATCGGGATGGTGCGCTCTCCCTGTGCGCTCCGCACTCGAACGGACGCGTCCAACGCAGCAAGAGCTACCGCCAAGTCCGAGGGGTGCGTCGCTACACATGAGTCGGACCAACCGAAGATCGCATGGTCACGGTTGTGGCCATGCAAGGCCGAGCACCCGGAGCCAGGCTGGCGCTTGTTGCAGGAACCACCATCGCTGTCGCGGAAGTACGAGCAGCGGGTGCGTTGCATCAGGTTGCCCCCAATGGAGGCCATGTTTCTGATTTGCCCGGAGGCCGACAGGAGCAACGCCTCCGAGATTACCGGAAATTGACGACGGACGTCGAGGTTCACCGCCAAGTCGCTCATTCGCACCAACGCTCCAATGCGCAATGCCCCGTCCGGCATGAGCTGGAGCTTTCCGAGACCTGAAATGGCATTGATGTCCACCAGGTGGTCCGGCAGTGACGACCTGTCCTTCATTAGTCCAAGCAGGTCCGTGCCGCCGGCCACGAACACAGCGTTCGGGTTGGACTGGTGGAACGCAATGGCTTGCGCCGCGTCATTGACCGAGGAGTAGGTGAATGGATGCATCAGGTGATCCTCTTCGCTGCACTGTGGACGGCATCAACGATGTTCGGGTAGCAGGCGCACCGGCAGAGGTTGCCGCTCATCCGCTCCTGAATCTCCTGGCGCGACAAGTCAGCTAGCCTGAATGGCGCAGACACGTCGGCCGTCGCAGCACTCGGCCAGCCAAGCTTGGCTTCGTGAAGAACCGCCACACCGGACATGATCTGCCCAGAAGTACAGAACCCGCACTGGAACCCGTCATGCTCGATGAACGCTGCCTGAAGGGGATGGAGCCCTCCGCCGCTCTCCAGCCCTTCAATGGTCGAGATCTGCTTGCCGTTTTGCATGACAGCGAGCGTCTGGCAGGAGAGGATGCGCCGACCCTCCACGTGCACAGTGCACGCACCGCATTCACCACGGTCACAGGCCTTCTTCGTGCCGGTCAAGCCAACCTGATTGCGCAACGCGTCCAGCAGCGTCGTGCGTGGCTCGACGATCACGCGACGAGGCTTGGCGTTGACGACAAGCGTCACTTCCACCTGCCCAACCGCCAGTTCTCCGGCCTCGGCAGCATCCGCGACCAGAGCTACCGGGACGGCAACTCCGCCCACGGCAACCCCGGTTGTCGCAATGAACTCTCGTCGATTTACAGTGCTCATGTGCTGGGCTCCTTGGCAATCACTCGGTTGCACCTGCCCTTGTGTCGCTAGCCGCCTTTCACAGATCCAGGCGCAGCCTGCGGGTCGCTTCCAGATGCACGCCTTGGTGGTCGCATTCAGCTCGCTGTAGATTGAAGGCGATCACTGCTGATGCATGATATGAACCGGCTTCTCGACAAACTAGAGAAGCTGGTTCTAAGAAATCGTGAAGCGATCGAGGTAGCCGAGTCAGGCAATCGTCAGGCTAGACAACTGCGACAGAAGGTAGGACGTCGCCGGACCTGGCGGAGAGTCGGTTCTGTGAACAGCAAAGAGTGGGTATTGGAAGTTGGGAGCGTCCGTGAGTACCAGCTGGATCAATCTTCCGGCGAGTAGATCTGTTCTGACCCTGAGCACGGACATGAATCCCCACCCCGTGCCGTCCAGCAAGAGCTGGTGTTTGAGTGCCACGTCCGTTACCCGCCAGGTGTGTGCATTGCTGACGAATTGGTCCGCCCCATTGGCTGGGCCAAAGCGGTCAGTCAAGACCAGTTGCATGTGCTCTCGAGCTGAGGCGTCGGAGGAGGAACCGACGAGCGCGTGGCCTGGGGCAGCCACAGGTACCATCTTGACGGTGCCAAGGACCAAGCGACTCACCGCGCCGTCGCCCACGTTGCTGGAGCCTGTAATAGCGACGTTGACCGCTCGATCGAGAACAAGCTGCATGCTGGCTCCCAGACTCTCAACTCGAACGTGAAGGGAAATCAACGGGAATTGCTGATGCAGTCGGCGTAACGACTCGGAGACAACGTCGTCAGACACGATGGAGTCAAAAGCGACGCGCAGTTCCGTCTCCCCGCCCTGCCGTAGTCGACGAGCTTTTCCTCTCAGCTTCTCCACGTTCTCCGAGACGCGCCGGATGTCGTCCAGTAGCAGTCGCCCCGCCTCGGTCAACTGTGGCCGTCGGGTAGTGCCTCGCTCGAACAACTGCAAACGCAGTTCCTGTTCCAGACCAGAGATCGCATAGCTGGTGGCGGACGTGGCACGCCCGAGCCTTCTGGCAGCGCTGGAAAAACTGCCGGACTCAACGACCGTCAAGAAGACTCGAAGCTGGTCTAGCGACGGAGTTCCAATCGTGGCCATCGTCGCGCGCGCTAAGCGTGGGTACCGACGGGCTGCGAGATGAGCCACTCGCCAAGCCGTGCACTCTGTCCTGCCGTGCCCGCCTGAACAGGCGCAGAAGGCCATGCCATGACCTCACACCGCTGTCCTACGGATTCTGTGAGAAGAGCCGCGTGGACCGCAGCGTCCCCCTGTGGCGCTGACCGGAAATCACGAAGCAGCCGTGAGCTGCTTTCTCTGAGGGGGGAAAACAGTGGACTACCCAGGTGAGCCGCGGCGTCGTGCACCTCGGTGGGAGTTGCCGAAGGACCAGAGGAATGAAGTCGTGCCATGGAGTCGCGGAACGTCTACTGCACCCCGCTCGCGTCCCCGGTCGGGCAGCTTCTCGACGGGCGTCGGGATGGTTGTCATTCATATTGGCGATCGAACACGCGAGCCGTTAGCCAATTCTGGCAAAAGTAGGGCGGGAAAGTCCTGGTTGTGGCGGCGCAAGGTGGACAGGATAATTTTGGCGCTGGAACACTCCTTGCTTCGCTGGTGTCATGAACGCTCCCCTTGGGAACTTCTCGAACGCGACCGATGGTGTAGGCCTCATCGAAGGCTCCGCAGTGCTGAGCGCGAATACCTTTGTTGACATCGCAGAGCAAAGCCGTTCGATCAACGGCTGGGATCTGAACTACGAACAGATGGAGCCGGGGCAGTTCTTCGGCAGCTCGCGTGAAATCCACCTGAGCGGTGTGCAGCTCCTGCTGGAAGCGAACAACGTCCTGTTGAACGAGTACGGCGTGGCTTGGCCGGACTGCTATGTGTTCGGCATCCCCATGCGAATGGCAGGCGAAGGTTCATTCAATGGTCTTCCGTGGGGGCCCACCAGTACGGTCGTTTTCCAGGGTGAGAAGGAGCACGATGTGGTTGTTCCGCCGATGGAAATGCTGGTGCTGGCCATCAATCGCGAAGTGATGCAGGACTACATGTGGACGGTAGAGCACGTCAGCCTCCGCGGCTGGCTCGACCACGGGCCGCTCGTCGTCAGTGACGCCAATGTCACGCGCCGCACCGGCTCGGAATTGCTCTGTGCCCTGCAGGCGTGCTTTGACGACCCCTCGGTGGTCCACGGGCCGCAAACGCGCAGCGCTATTGCGCAGCATGCCTTGTCCTGCCTGGCGCCACTAGTCAGCGCTAACCAGCTATCCCCTCGGCAATCGCTTTCGTCCTTCGGGCATTCGCAAACGGTAAGCCGCGCGCGCGAATACATTCTTGAGCACATCGACACGCCTTTGCAGATCATAGATGTCTGCCGAGCGCTCAAGGTCTCACGCCGCACTCTTCAATACAGTTTCACGGATGTGTTGGGTGTGAACCCGGCGACCTACCTGCGTGTGCTCCGGCTCAACCGTGCGCGGCAAGACCTGCTGTCTTACGACACCTGTCGGCCGACGCAAATCAAGGAGGTGGTGGCCCGCTGGGGTTTCTGGCATCTGAGTAGATTCAGTGCAGAGTATCGTCAGCTCTTCGGCGAATTGCCATCGGCAACTCTGCGCGCACGCGCGTCCTGAGGAGCTCCTGCCCGCTTGGCCCGGAATCGGCATCCTCAGGGCGAAGGGCTCTATCTGACGCGCGCACTCTGTTCGGCGTACCAGGTTTGCAACTGCCCCGGGCTTTCTGGCGTCGTTGCTCCTCCGTCGACGACGATTGTCTGCCCTGTCACATAGGCAGCTTCGTCGCTTGCCAGAAAGAGCATCGCGTGCGCGATGTCGCTCGGTAATCCCATTCGTCCGACGGGAGCGCCTTGCGCGATTTGCTCGATCTCCGATGCGGTCGCGAACTGCTTCATCGCCGGTGTACGAATGACCCCGGTTCGACGCTTGAGGTGACGGACAAGGCGTTCGCAGCCGTCAAACGGCATCGCGGCTAACTGAGTTGCTCCGTCGAAAGGACTGGGATGATCGAACTATCGCCAAGTGTGCCGAGCGTCGCGGAGACGCCCGTGACGGAGTTGCGAGGCAACCTCGGTGTCGTCCAGGTCACGTTGCTGGTCATCGCTGCGGCGGCGCCGTTGGGTGCGATCGTGGGCACTGCGCCAATCGCATTCATGAGCGGAAATGGTGCGGGCTTGGCCGGGACCTACCTCGTCGCTGGATTGCTGATGTCGTTCTTCGTCATCGGATACACCGCGCTCATCCGCTCGGTGCCGGGTGCCGGGGCCTTCCATCGCTATCTGTCGGAGGTTTTTGGTCCGCGCGTTGGCACCGGCGCTACTTGGGTTGCCCTGGTGTCGTACCTGGCCTTGTCCGCGGCGTTGGCCATCTTCTGCGGCTATTTTGCCGACCTGACACTGAAAGGCGTCGGTGTCGACCTCGGCTGGCGGGCATTGACTGTGGCTTTCGTCCTCGTGGTCGGCATACTCGGGCGATCGAGTGTCGATTTCGCGGCGCGCATCCTGGTACCGATGGTCGTTGCCGGCTTCGCGATGCTGCTGATTCTGGCGGCAGGCATCGTCCGTCACAAGGGCGCGGCCGCATTCCCCATCGCCGCTGTCGAGCCGAGCAGCGTGTTCTCGGAGGGGCTGGGCATCTCGATCATGACGGCGCTTGCCTCGTTCATCGGCGTCGAATCTGCGGCGCTATACGTCCAGGAAGCGCGCGATGCCGAGCGTACCGTGCCTCGCGCCACGTTGGCGGCAGTCGTACTTGTTGCCTCGCTCTGCTTCCTCTCCGTTTGGGTGATCGTGGGTGACCTTGGTCCCCAGAACGTCAAGGAACTTGCCGAGCGCCTGCAGGGTGATCTGGTGCTGCAGTCATTCCGTCGAAACACTGGCGCAACCACTACGGCTGTGACTTCACTGATGCTCTGTCTCAGCAATTTTGCTTGCTACTTGGCCCTGCACAACGCCGCGACACGGTACGTATTCACGCTGAGCGACCAAAGGCAGTTGCCGCGGCGCCTTTCGGTCGTTCACCCCTTGCATGGCGCGCCATCCAACGCAAGCGCCGTGACCTCCGCAGTAGTGGCCGTCTGCATCGCGGTACCGATGGCGTTGGGCCTTGTTCCCTATGCCGTGCTCATGCCGAGTTCCCTGGCGCTCGGCACAATTGGCATCCTTGGTCTGCAAGCCGCAGTCGCGTGTGCGGTCATCGTCTTCTTCCGACGAGAGCGCAGTTCCCGCTGGATCACGACGCTGGTGATGCCCCTGCTCGCCGGGTTGGGCCTCTCCACGGCTGTGGTCATGATCTACCGGAACTACGGGCTACTCACTGGAAGCGGGTCGCCCTGGGTGAACAGCGCACCCATCGTCTTGTTGCTGGTTTTCATCATCGGACTCCTTGCCCACCGGAACGATCACGGCTTGTCGACCGGCGCCCCACCCGGCTGAGCGACTCCTCTCGCCTCTACTGATCGACGGTTCATTCAACCGGAGTTGATCGTGTGCCACTGGCCAAGCGGCAAATCTCGACGAGGGACGGCGACTGTCTTCTTCACTGCCAGGTATCGGCGGCAACTCAGTGCTCATCGAACGGGAGTGCATTTGCGAGTTGAGCTGGGAGAAGCAAGACAGCTTCTGGATCCTGGAGGCGCAGGGGGTGCTCTGAGGTGGGCTGCAGCTCGCTTCATTTCATCTGCACTTACCCGATGAAGAGCAAAATCGGGCATCCTAGCTGCACCCCCTTGTCGCGTTCGCCGATGCCGCCCTTTTTCAAAGCCAGATGGAATGAAAGTAGAGATGACGAGTTCGCCTCCTGGGGCGCATCGCGGTGGTATTTCCATCTTGGGCCAGACAACTGGACGCTCCGTCAAATCGTACAGTACGACTCGGGGATAGTCCTCAAGTACGACGGCGACCACATGGAGGACCGGTACGGGGGGCTCGCGGACAAGGCCTTCGAGCAGTTTGACTCTGGGTCCCCCTGGGAGGAGATTTCCGAACAAGAGTTCGACGAGCGTTGGCTGCAGCTGAAGGCAATCAACAGAAACGAGTAGACCGACAGCCCGCCTGAAAGCCGTCTTTCACCGACGCCCGCTTCTGGCCGACATGCGTCCCCGAGGTCGGCCCCTGGCTGGGTGACGTCGTCGGCGTTCGCACGACGGCTGCGCAGCATACCTGCCTGTCCACACTGGCGGCG
>FSWB01000262.1_pt1 | contig 16578 bp, 15 predicted proteins | sample 1637871 | NCBI WGS metagenome assembly FSWB01 (sample SAMEA3914789, study PRJEB12502) | metagenome | biome: forest; material: soil | place: Canada | collected 2011-07-03 | depth 0.3 m
CGAAAGAACAATACGAAGCTGTACGGCTACATCGAGGCCGACATGATCAAGTGGTTCGCCAAGGACTTCGGTGTCGTGCCGTGGTTCAACCGGCAGCGCGAGCGCAGCAAGGAAGGCTACTACCAGTACCAGAAGGAGGCCCAGCAGGAGCTGCGCCGGCACCTTGGCGACGGCGCCGGGAGCAAGTTCCTGTGGGCGATCCGGCCGACGCATAACAATGACCAGTACGAGCCCTACGGCAAGGGCCAGGCGTAGTACTGCCCAGGGTATGGCAGCTGCGGCGGGCATCCTCACGCTCTGCGCGACGGGCGCACCCGCGATCACGCTGCATCTGGGAATCCTGGGAGGACCACCTCGACGCCGCGACTCACACCGATCCAATCATCCCTGCGACCGATGATCACGAAGACCATGGGATCCCTGCGCGGCACCGTGATCTCGAGCCAGTTCCTTAGATCGGTGCCAGAAGGACGCGGGATGTCTTCTGGATGCGAATGCCACTCACCCATGTAGTCCATGGTCTCGCCGGTTTCGTGCCAGCGCTTCAGCGCGATCTTCTGGTGCGAGGCAGCCTGCCGGTAAAACCCGAAGCGCGAGCGCTTATCGAGCTTCGATGGAACCGTGGCCTCGACGATGTGGAGGTGTTCGCCTCGGCGAAAGCCCAGAAAGATCCCCCCGGACTCCGGCGCGGTGTGGCTGAACTGGCGGTACAGGTACAGCGTCGCGAACACCGCGTCTTCGATCAGCAGCCTGCCGGACGTGTCATTCGAGAACGGGTTGGATCGAATCATCTTGCTTGCCACATGCGGGGCACCTGAGATTGCGCTCCACCGTTTGATCTTTCACCCGATAGACGTTCGCGTTGGACATCGCACGGGTGCGGAGCCGAGGGTGCGGCGATTGATTCTGCAACCAGTCAACGATGACCTCCGTGGCCAACGCCGCGGCACTCAGCGATGCTGCTACAGAGAACGGCGTATAGCCGGTGCAGCCCTGGCGCCGGCGCACCGGTTCTTCCTTCAAAACGCGGTGCCGCTCCTTGCGATTGTCGCCGGGCTCGGCGCTGAGGAGACACCGAAGGCATGCATCCTTATGGCCCTCGGCCCAGAACGTCTGGACGCATTCGCCGTTGCCGCGCACTCGCACGTAGAGGATTGGTGGCGCGCCGCTGCCTCGCGCTAGGCGCATGGCGTTGAGCATCTCACTAACTGCTTCTTCCCCAGTCGCGTCGATCACCAACTGGGATCGGCCGAACGACGTGTCATCGGTCACGTGCTTATCGACGGATACCACCGCGGCCAGCGGAAATTTGGAGATCTGGTCGCGCGCCAATTCGGAAGCCTTCATCTTGAACAGCGACGCGTACCCGAGGGCATGACGACCGAGGTTTTCGGGCTTCAAAGTGTCGCCGTCAACGAGCTTGAGCTCTCCGCCGCCGGTGCCGGCGCCAAGGCGAACCAGAGACTCCGCCAGGAAAGAGCCGATTGCACCGCAGCCGATCAACATGACGCGCTTGCCCGACAGATCCTGGTAGGTCAGGTTGCGGCTATGGACGAACTCCGGGCCCATCTCGATCAGGTCGAGCTTGAAGAGCGGCGTCTTGCCGCCGGTGCCGTGCAGATACTGCTTGTATAGGCCTGGCCCTCGCCGGCCAGGGGCGACCTTGAGGACGTTCAGGAGGAATCCGAAGCCGAGCCAACCGCCTGGGTACCGAACAGCAAACTGGGCCGACTTGAACTTCAGGTAGTCGGGTTCCTTCTCGATCACTCTCAGAAATGCGTTGTGCACACGAGGATCCCACGACTTCAGCCACGAAATGACTTCCTTGACCGTCATCGGGATCGACGCCGGCACGAACGGCACCTTGTCGGTGTCGAAGATCCAGAACGACATTTCCAATGGCTGCGCAGCCTGGCCGGTCATGGCCACCGACAGCCTGTTCGCCTCCTCGGGATCGTCCGACACGATGCACACCGGGTTCTTGTCTGCGCCGAACGAAAAATACTTCGAACGTGAGCTCTGGGGGGAAATCGTTCCCAAGTGAACCAGCGCGCGCGAGTCGCCTTTGGCGCCCAGCCAGTGGTTCGGAAATTCGTCTTGGATGTCGCCGAGCCGGTAGCCCGGATTCGTCCGAATCTCGCCCAGGACGTTCGTCGCCTGAGCCAGGCATTGCAGGATCGCGCCGGCCGGATCGTAGCGATCAAGGACGACGCTTCCCGGCGAGAAGTAGCACAGGCAATTGTCGCTGTCGACGTGCGGCAGTAGTGGCGGCAGATCCGCCGGCGGGCTCGGCACACGGATCTGCGGATAGGTCAGGAAATTCCAGTCGACGATGCTGATTGTGGCTTCGATGTCCCCGCCCTTGGCTTTGAGCATGCCCGCGAACGTCTTCGCGCCGCGCGGCCCGCGCACGGCTGTAAAGCCGTGGCTGCGGAGCGCACGCAGCGTGTCGCGAAGCAGCGCAGGCGGCGGCGCCATCAACCTGCCGAGGTGGCCCGAACCGCGGGTTGCGGCATGCGACGCGCCGGTTCTTCACGAATCGCGAGTTCACCGGTGTCGGGATCGACGAGCGAGGCTCGGTTGGGAACGCGATCGCCAAGCTGCTCGCGAACGACATCGACGGCCGCCTGCGTGGAGTGCGGGTACATCATGCGGGCACGGTTGAGTTCCCGGTGCAGGATCGATGCCCTTGCAGCGGCCTCTTGACGCTCCTCGCTGTCGAGCCGGTTGAAGTCTTCCTTGCCGTTGTCGATGCCGGGCTCGCGCACGTCGGCCAAGAAGCCTTGCGCCAGCAGTTGTGCGGCATGCTCCAGAGCCCGGTCATCGCGTCCGTTGTAGCGCTGGAAGGCTCGGGCAACGATGATCATGATCATCACCGACGTCGGGCCACCGGACTTCCAGTTCAGATCGCGCCAGGCCTTCAGGTAACGACAGACGCGGCGCAGTTGTTCGTCGTGCTCGGTCACCAAGTCCAGGAACCAGGCTGCCACCGCCTCAGGGTCAGACTCCTTCCACTCGCCGTCACGCGTGGCCATGCAGATGGTGGTCAGCTCTGCCCACAGCTGCGCGTCCTCGTCGATCTCGGCATCGAAGGTCGCGGAGTCGACGCGATTCATGCTCTTGGCCACCAGCTCGGCGCGTTCGACGATCTTGTGGAAGTCGGCCTCGGGCGCGGCGTACAGCGGGATGTCGATATGGGCGGCATCGTTCAGATGCACCCGTATGCAGGTGTCCTTGCCAGTGTTCATGCGCGAGCCGCGCTCGTCGCACAGTTCCTTGAGCAGCCGCTCTACCAACTGGAAGTAGGCCTTGGCCATCAGGTGCGGCGGCCCGTTCTCCTGCCAGACCGTCACCGGCAGGTACATGCCCAGATCCCAGTCCATTTCCTGCGGCGGCACGTGTGCGGGTTGGATGCAGGTCTTGTACAACCAGGATCCTTGGCTGCGGAATCGCGGCACGACCTGACGGTCCATGCCTAGTACCGTAGTCGTCGCTGCGGCGACGCGCGAGCGCAGGTGGTCGCGGATCGCGTTCTTGGCCTCGACGAGTTCGGTGCGCTGCTCCTTGGTGGGCAGAATGCGGTCGAGGAAGACCGTGTCGACGGTCGAATACAGGAGTTTGTTGAATTTGAGCATGGCGAGCTAGACGGTCTTGTTCTCGCCATAGAAGAAGACCGGTTTGGCGGGCGAGTGCGCCAAATAGGTACGGAAAACGGGGTTGCTGATGCACGCCTTCGAGCGTTCGACGGCTGCGCTGAACAATGCCTGCTTGGCGTGTTTGTCAGCGCGATCCAAGGCGACAACGCGGGCGCGCTCGTCGTTCAGCTCGTCGTCGACATGCAGGAATCGCTCACCCAGCTTGTGCTTCAACATGAAGTGCGACAGCGACTCCTGGACGGAGATCGACAGGCCGAAGAGGCGCTTGGGCATCTGCAAGGGCCAGTTGTTGCCCCAGTCGATCGCGCCACCCTGGTGACCCTTGGCGGGATTGACGGTGAACTTCGACGACATCGTGCCGATGGACATGACCCAGATGTCGTCGCGATCGGCCTTGAAGAAGTGTTCGGCTTCGTGGAGTGCGAGCAGTCCCGGCGCGTTCGCGTACAGGCCGCCGTCGACGTACTGGCAGTTATTGAACTGGTGGCGCGGGAAGTACGCCGGCGCGGCGCTCGTGGCCAACGCAATGTCGACGACCCGATGAAGGTGGTCGCGCCGGAAGTCGGTGTGGTGCGGCGTCTTGAACAGCACCGGCTGGCCGGACGAGTAATTGATGCTCGGGATGATCACCGGGTGCTTGCAAGCGCCCAGCAGGCGATCGCCGAACAGGTCGGCGTCCTCCAGCAACTTGCGCAGGGCGTCCGGTGAATACGGCGCGCGCAACATTCCGCCCAGCGACCAACGCTTTTTGAAGATCTCCTCACCGTGTCGGTCGAAGAGTTCGACCATCTTGGCGGCAGGGATTTCGAGTGCCAGGGCCAGCGCCAGAATCCCACCGATCGACGTTCCGGCAATTAAGTCGAAACACCTCGCAATCGGCCGGTCACCAAGTTCGGCTTCAATATCTGCCAGTATCCGGGCTGTGTATGCTCCGCGGAAGCCCCCGCCCGACAAGGCGAGAACCTGAAAGCTATGAGACTGCGGATGCGACATGGTTCACATTCTACTCTTCACGCTATTTGTGGGGGTCGAAAACTCTACTAGCACTACCCGTAGTGTTCTGGTAAAGTTTACCGCTCCATTTTTTGAGGTGGACAACGCACAAGTAGAGCCGACTTTGGCGCATTAATATTGCGTGGTGATTCATTAACGAACAGTTATCGAGCCAGCGAGTTGGCGGTATTTTGACGAGCTCGTTAAATCAGCGAGTTGGTTGCGAAGTGCAACCAATATCTCGGTGACTAGGTGTGGTTTGCTCAACGTCGCTGCAGAGGCGATGCTCAGCCTTCACAGGCTCACCAAGTGAGCCTGGAGACGGGGGGGGGGGCGTGCCCGCCGAAGCTCGCGGGGACGCGACGGTGGAGTTCTACGCCGCCTCGAGCAAGCTGAACGCAATGGTGTGTGGGGCGATTCGGAACGGCCGACGCGCGGCCAGCGTGCCACCAGATTCGCCGTCGGTAGTACGAGCGTCGATGGTCGCCGCAGCGAGCGCTGGTGGCTCGCAATCCCGGAGGTAAGCGTAGTTGACGATGAGCAGCCGCCCCGACCGATTCACCTTGGCGCACTGAAGCGAGTTGCAGCAGTTCGCCCCCGAAAGTAATCGACCGTCAGCGCGATGCCACGGCGGATCAATGCGAGATAGCGGTCAACGTGCCTGGCATCGGCGCGCTTCTCAAATCTCTAGTCTGCGTCGGTCCACGTCGGCAACGGCGTGCCGGTTTCGTGCGCGATCCGCCTATTGAAAGCATCACGCTCGGCCAGCTTTCCCTCCACGAACGCGACGGCCTCCGCCGGAGACATGATCTGAAGGTTCGCGATCGCTCTGATCTTGTCCCGGTTGCCCAATATGCCGCCGGGTTGTGTCTTGGAGTCTCCGTCGTTCGTCACCAGGGTCGCGTGGTATTTGATCGCAGTGCAGACGATGCGCGCGTCTTTCTTCTGGTTCTCGGATTGCGCATCGAGTGCGGCGCAGACCTTGTCAAATAGCTCGCTGGGTTCGATCTCCAGCGCGACTGCATCGATCGTGTAGTTGTGTTGGGCAGCCTTGCGCACCCGCAGATCGTTGCCGTCAGCTTGTGCTTCGGCATGTGCGGTTCCCGACATGTTGATCAAGATCACCTCGTCCGCGCACCACTTCTCTAGCCGATTGACCTCGGGCAGCTTTTGGCGTGCATTGATGAGGTTCGTATCAATGTGGAACACAGGCAGGTAGAGCATCCTGCGTTCGAAGGGTAGCTGCACCGCGTGCTCCTCGGAGTCAGTAGTCGCGCCCACCCGGGACCGGCGGAGGTCACCGAGTTCGAGGCACTGCGCCGTTATAACTCCGCGTCCCATTTTCCCGTCTACAAGTTGGCAACTGACCAGGGCCGTCGGATCAGGACAGGACACCGCTTCTTTGCCGTCAGCTGCAGAGTGGTACCTATGAAAATGCACGCTATACCTTGTAGTGTTATTGCGCTCGTCGTGTCGAAATTGCGCCCACGTTATGAAAACGGCGCATTCGGTCATCGGAAAAGCTCTTCGTTGGGTACGGCGGGCTCGCGGCATGGCGCAAGAGGAATTCGATACCGTTTCAAGCCGCACCTACGTCAGTGAGCTCGAGCGTGGCGTGAGGCAGCCGACGGTCGTGAAGGTGGATTCCCTGGCGGCGACGATGCAAGTGCATCCGTTGACCTTGCTGACGCTGAGCTACTGCCGGACACTTTCGATCGCGGAGTCAACGGCCTTGCTTGCGCGGGTCAGCGACGAGATCAAAGAGCTCGCGGCGTCGGCCGCCGCAAGACGTTGATCAGTGCTTCTGTGCGATGCCCGCATGGCGCGACGAAAAGAACTTGTTCCATCGCGGTCGCGCATAGCGCGACACGTGGCTTTGCTCCGGTTCGAGCGTGGACTGACGCAACAAGCGCTCGGTGAGCGTGCGGGGCTTCACCGCACGTATATCGGCGCCATCGAGCGGGCAGAGGTCAACATATCGATCGACAACGTTGACCGATTGGCGACTGCGCTCTCAGTCGATCCTTCGGCGCTGCTGCAGCCCTAGATGTAGTCGGTGGAGATCGCACAACCTGAGGACTCGTTGGCCCGCGCCGCGAAGGTCTGACCCGCCGGGTTGACGCTGGCGAAAAAACGTTCTACCCCATCTGAGCGCTGGAATTTGCCAGCACCGGCGCAGTCGACCAGCTGTCGCTCACGTCGAGAACTTCAGCGGTACCCAGGTCGCTATACTGCGCGTCGGGTTGTGGTGACATGACCCCCTGCTTATCCTCCCTGAGCAGGCCCGTGCGATGACAGTTGCGTGGGTTCCAGCCCTGGCCTAGTGCCAGGGCTTTTCTACGTTCATCGCCGATTTGCGGGAAAAATTGCTTCGGCCTTGGGCAAGTTGTAGGAGTCGCCTCGGCAGTCGTGGGCCACGTGAGAGATCGCGGACCGCCGCAAGTCGGGCTCACCTACAAGGTCGCATACTGCGGCTGCAAATGAACAAGACCCCACGCAGCGCCATCCTTCGCCAAATTCCATCCGGCGTTTGGGTGCTCGGTTTCGTTAGCATGCTCATGGACATCTCCTCCGAGATGATTCACAGCTTGCTGCCGCTTTTCATGGCCTCGGCGCTGGGGGCCAGCGCTTTCGCGGTCGGCCTGATCGAGGGTGCCGCCGAGTCCACGGCGCTGATCGTTAAGGTCTTCTCCGGCACGCTGAGTGACCTCCTCGGCAAGCGCAAGGGGCTTGCCGTTTTCGGGTACACCCTGGGTGCGCTGACCAAACCGCTCTTCGCGCTGGCCCCGACCGTCGGCGTCGTGCTGACGGCCCGCCTCCTGGATCGGGTCGGCAAGGGAGTGCGCGGCGCGCCTCGCGACGCCTTGGTGGCCGACATCACGCCGCCCCAACTACGTGGCGCCGCCTTCGGGCTGCGCCAGTCCCTCGACACAGTGGGGGCGTTCCTCGGACCGTTGCTGGCGGTCACCTTGATGACCCTCTGGGCCAACGATTTCCGGGCGGTGTTCTGGGTCGCCGTCGTCCCGGGTTTGATGGCTGTTGCTCTGCTGCTGTTTGGTCTGCGAGAGCCAGACCATCGCCAGGCCGTGCGCCGGGCCAATCCGATTCGGCGCGAGAGCCTGAAGCGCCTCAGCGGTTCGTACTGGTGGGTTGTCGGAATTGGCGCGGTGTTTACGCTGGCCCGGTTCAGCGAGGCGTTCCTGGTGTTGCGAGCTCGGCAAGGTGGCATTCCCGTGGCCCTGGTACCGCTGGTCATGGTGGCGATGAACCTCGTCTACGCCGCATCAGCGTACCCATTCGGCCGGCTCTCTGACCGTATGGGTCACACCAGGCTGCTGGCCCTCGGACTGATCGTTCTGATCGCGGCCGACCTGGTGCTCGCCACTGACGATTACTGGGTCGTCGTGCTCGCTGGTGTCGCCTTGTGGGGTATTCACATGGGGATCACGCAGGGGTTGCTAGCCACGATGGTCGCGGACACCGCTCCCGAGGATCTGCGCGGCACCGCGTACGGATTCTTCAACTTGGTGAGCGGTGTCGCCATGCTCATTGCAAGCGGCAGTGCCGGCTTGCTGTGGGATCGCATTGGTGCGCCCGCCACGTTCCTTGCAGGCGTAGCGGTATGTCTGGTGGCTCTGGTCGCGCTGGCCTTGCAACCGATCATGCGGAGCGCCTCTGTTCGATTGGTCGATCGTGAGCAGCAAGACCCGAGTCTAGAAAGGCTGGGCTCGGTCTCCGCCGATGACGACACCCGCAACTGAGTCATTCCCGTCCGGCACGATGCCTCGGTCGGGGCGTCGACAGTCACAGATGCGGTGGGTGCAGCCGGAGACCATCATTGGGCAGTCTGGTGAGCGGCGGCTACCGTGAAGGTCGACGATCTCCATCGAGTCCGTGCCAAGGGCCGCTACGTACATGCGGCCGACTTCCAGGTCGATGTTCATGTGGTCGATCCGACCTTGACATGCGGAAATTCGATGCGCTCGCTCAACGCAGGGACGGCACCGTCGTGGGCAATGTCGCTGCCTGAAGCGCTGTGTCCACCGTCGCAATTGCGCTGAGGCACACGAGCGGCGCGGTTCGGCTGTGTTTCTCAATGCCGATGGGCATGATGCTCGTCGGGGACGTGCGCGTGCGCGTGACGAATGGGCGCATGGCGGTGGACGTGGCTGTGAGGCCCGCCAGGCATCGGATCGTGCGTGTGATCGTGGTGACCGTCCTCATGCGTATGCGCGTGCTCGTGCTCCGTCGCTTCGTGCTCGTGGTCGTGCTCATGCCCTTCGACGAGGTGAAGGACGATCCCGGCAATCATCAGCGTGGCACCACCGAACATCCACGGGCTCGCGCCTCGCTCGCCGAGAGCCGCAGCGACGACAGCACCTACGAAAGGCGCGAACGCGAACACGGAGCCGGTCCGGGCCGCGCCGAAGGCCCGTTGCGCCAGCAAGTAGAAGCGAAGGCTCAAGCCGTAGCCCGTCGCACCCACGACGAGCAAGGCGATCGCGGCCCAGACCGGTGGAGTCGACTCGTGGAATGCGAATGCCAGCACGGCCGTCGCAAGCGCCCCCAACGCGCCTTTGACCATGACGACCTGACCGGGGTCGCGTTCGGCGACGCCACGCGACAATGTGTTGTCGACGCCCCAGGCTGCAGTAGCTGTTATGACGGCGAGCAGGCCGGTTACCTGGCTCGCACCAGCCTGCGCGCGATCAAGCACCAGCGCCATGCCGCCAAGGGTCAGCAGCGTCATGGCAAGCGTCACGCGGCGATCAAGGGTCTCGTGGTACCAGAGGCGCGCCAACACTGCCGTGAAAACGGCCTCCAGCGTGAGCATCAGCGATGCACTGGTGCCACTCGTGTGCTGCAGGCCCCAGGCCAGGGCCACCGGGCCAACCGCCGCACCGAAGAAGGCCATCAAAACGATCCGCCGGCCGTCGCTGCGTTTCAGCCGTGCCTCGCGCTCTGCGGGCTGCCGGATGAGCGCACCGACGAGTGCGGCACCCGCGTAGAGAAGCGCCGCTGTCGAGAAGCTCCCAATCCCGACGCCAAATCGCTGCACGAGTGGCGTGCTGACACCAAACAGCAAGGCAGCGGTCAGCGCGATGAGGCCACCGCGCAGAGCAGGAAGAGTCGTCGATTCGGCCATGAGCCGCATGCTACAGGCGAGTGGACTGCGCCCGCCGCAGTCGGCGCGCTCCACCGGTACTTGCTTCGAAGCGAGTTGACCAACGCCGGATGACACAGCGACAACTCCCCTGCGCAGTTTTGGAGAGCAATCCAGGGCCATGCCGCATGGATGCTCGCGACCTTGCGCACTCATTCAACTTGTCCACACGCTTGTCCCCTGTAGCGGGGGACAACGCGCAGGCGAACTGGCCAATCGGTGGGTTGGTGCGGAGCCATGACGGTCAGCGGCAGTACGACAACGCCCGACCTGCTGCGGTCGCGAAGATCTAAGTCGCAACTGCATAGCATCTAAGCTTGCGCAGAGTACGTTCGTACTCCAAAATACGCAAATGTCACGTGGAAACCTCAATCGCGATTCCGTCCATCTCGGCCGTTTGCGCGACTACTACGCTCGCCACGGCGCGTTGCCCTCCTATGCGGGACTGGGCGAACTCGTCGGGTTCCGCGCGAAGACTGCAGCTGTCAAACTCGCAGGCCGCTTGGAGGCGGCTGGCTACATCCGTCCAGCCCCGGGTGGCAAGCTGGCGCCGACACCAAGGTTTTTCGGCCTACCGCTCATGTCAACTTCAGTCCGCGCTGGTACGCCAGAGGCTGTGCCAGGCGAGGAAGCACCCGAGTGCCTGACGCTCGACGGCTTCCTGATCGACAAGCCCTCGAGCACCGTGTTGATCCGGGTAAAGGGCGATTCGATGAAGGACGCCGGCATCCTCGAAGGAGATCTTGCGGCGGTCGAGCGAACTCCAGATGCATCAGCCGGAGACCTTGTCGTCGCGCTCGTAGACGGAGAGTTCACCCTCAAAGAGCTCGCGTTCGAAGGCCAGGATCCTGTGCTGCTGCCGCACAACTCGGCGTTCATGCCCGTGCGTGCTGTGAGTGGGCTCGAAATATTCGGCGTCGTGCGAGGTATCGTGCGTCGCTACAGTCCGTTGGCGCCCGCGCGTCGACGTGCGTCGATGGGAGAGACGAAATGACCACTGTCAGTCGAATTGAATGGACCGAACAAACCTGGAACCCCACCGTCGGGTGTACCAAGATCTCGGCCGGCTGCAAAAACTGTTACGCGGAGACGATGGCCAAGCGCTTGCAAGCGATGGGCACGTCCGGCTACGAGAACGGGTTCGCGTTGCAGTTGCTGCCTCAACGATTGAACGACCCGCTACTTCGCAAGAAGCCGACCGTCTACTTCGTGAATTCGATGTCTGACCTGTTTCATGAGCGCATTCCGGTCGAATATATCGACAGAGTGTTCGACGTGATCGCGCGCACCCCCCATCACACCTACCAGATCCTCACCAAGCGCGGAGCTCGTCTGGCCAGGTATTTCCGCACGCGAACGGCACCCGACAACGCCTGGATCGGAGTCTCGGTGGAGAACAAGCGTCACGGCGTCCCTCGTATCGACTACCTGCGCCAGGTGCCGGCGAAGATCCGCTTCCTCTCGGTAGAGCCGCTGCTCGAAGACGTCGGCGAGTTGAACCTGACCGACATCCACTGGGTCATTGTGGGCGGTGAGTCGGGCCCGAAAGCGCGCCCGATGAAAGTTGAGTGGGCCGAAAACGTTCGGCTTCAATGTGAGGAGCAGGACGTCGCCTTCTTCTTCAAGCAATGGGGAGGCTGGGGTGCGGACGGCAAACGGCGCGCGAAGCACGCGAACGGCCGGCTCCTCAATGGACGAACCTGGGACGAGATGCCGATTGAGAGTGAATTTCGGGCATAGCGGTTCCGCTCAAACGACGTACGATCAGGGGTATGCCAACGCCTGAAAACGGACGTTCATGACCAAGCACAGCGAGAAGTACGCGTGGGCAATCGGCTCGGCACCGCCCCCCATCGATCCGCACAGCCTGGTCAAACACCAGATCGTTCGAAACTATCTGGAACGCTACATCCAGATCTTGATGAGCAACGTGCTCATCGAGAAACTCACGCTCTCCATCGTCGACGGGTTCGCGGGCGGCGGCGAGTACAGCTCGACGGACGGCTTGGATTGCCATGCGGGATCACCCCTCATCGCGCTCGACACGGTCGCGGAGCAACAGGCCAGACTCAACATCGGACGAGTCAAGGCGCGCAAGGTTGACGCCAAGTTCTATTTTGTCGAAAAGCAGCGCGCAAGCCTCGCGTACTTGAAAGCTCTGCTGGAAACGCGGGTCGGGCACCAGCGTATCGGCTCCGACGTTCTGTTGCTTGAGGGACTGTTCCAGGAACGGGTCGACGCCATCATTGGCGATATTCGCTCACGCGCTGGCGGCGAACGAGCGCTGTTTCTGCTGGACCAGTTTTCCTACGACCAAGTTTCGGGGTCCCTGCTGAAGCGAATCTTCAGCGAGGTCAAGGGCGCGGAGGTGCTGCTCACCTTCAACGTCGATTCGTTGATCAGCTTCCTGAGCAACACCCAGAAGAGCCGGGACAAGCTGACGGAAATGGGTCTCGAGAAGTACGTCGACTGGGACGTCATCGACGCACTAAAGACGGCGCCACCCGCGCAATGGCGTTCGATGATCCAGCGCAACCTCGCGCGCGGCTTGGTCGAGACGAGCGGAGCCAAGCACTACACGATCTTCTACATCACGCCGCTCGGGAAGACACCTTGGAGCTACTGGCTCGTCCACCTGTCCAACAGCTTCAAGGCGCGCGACGTGATGATGGGCTTGCACTGGCAGATGGCGAATCACTTTTCACACTATCTGGAGCCCGACCTGTTCACGCTCGGCTACCGCGGCCACAACGACAGCACGGCCACCAAACAGGCTGCGTTCGAACTCGGTGACGAACACCGATTCGACGCGATCGCAGATGAGCGGTGCCGAACCGGCTTGGCGCGAAAACTAGTACCGCTGATCTTCGACGGCGGGCAGCAAACCCGATTCGGCGATCTGCTGGAGACGATGGGCAGCGCGACGCCGGCGACCGCGGACATGATCCGTGCTGCACTGGGACCAGCGATTCAGCAGGGAGACCTGGTAGCCATCACTGAAAAAGGTGCGCGCAGAGAGAAAGGCTCGACGTTACGAGCCACCGACGTCCTGAGTGCCTCGCCCCAGAGAACACTCTTTTCGACCCCGGGCACCGGTCGGTAGCTAGTTGGAGCGGACAGACTTCGGGGAAATCGCCTGTAGGCGATCCGCCTTCTCATAGTGCAGGGGTTTGTCCGGGCGTGGTCGCGCCGCATCGAGGTTTGCAACGAGACCGCGATCAATGAGACTGACGAGAGAGGCCTGCAACTCGCCTGGAAACCAGTCGGTCTGCTCCAGGATGTCGGCAAAGTCCGCCAGACCCACGGAGCGAAAGCCGCCTGCGAGGTACGAGAGCCAGAATTGATCGATGTCCGCTGCGGCGGCTCGCGCCTGAGATACCGGCGCCGCCGGGTCGTCCCCGAACATGTCGTTCATGCCAGTCAGTTCGGCGCGTGCGGCTCCCTTGACGAAGTCCCGAACAGTCCGCTGGATTTCTTCGGCCTTCTCCGATGCAAGCATGAACTCGACGACTCCTTTGGGGTGGCTCGTCAGGTAGATCAAGTGGTACTTGACGCGTTCCTTTTTGACATCCAACACGCGTGCGTACGCAGTGCGTGGCACATATTGCGGTTGTCTTGGGACAGGAACGCGCTCCTTGAGGCCTGCGCGGTAGTTCGCGAGCAAAACCGCTTCACGTTCATCTGGGGTCAATCCGGTCAAATCGACATGGGCACCCAGCAAGGTTCGCATGGAGGCCTGTTGCTCTGCCATCGACGCGGCCCAATTGACGAACATGTACATGAAGTTGATCAGGAACTCAGATCGCGGACGTGACAACAGCGGCTCGAGCTCGTCCACACCGATCTCCTTCCAGCCCTTGGGATCGATGAAGAAGAAGCCGAAGGCGTTCGACCCGCACCAGTCCAGAATGGCCTGTCGATGGTGCAGAAAGTCCCCTTGGATGCAGCCAGCCTCGACACTCTTCGGAGCACGTTGCTCCAGGTACGTTTTCAAGCGGGCGAACGATGCGGGGCTCTTCTCGATGAAGAGTGCTCGCATCGTGGCGGTCACGCCCCAGGATGCCAAAGTCTGCTTGCAAGCGGCCAGGATCTGGAGCGAGACGGCGATCGACGTCCCAGCCAGATCGTCCGAAGGCGCCTCCCAGGGACCAGCGAAGCAGTCAACGTAGCAGATCTCCACCTTGCCAGCGCGTCGCGATGACGGACTCATCCCCATGATCAGGACGAGCTTTTGAAGGTATGTCTTCAGGAGGCTGTGCTTGATGAAGGCCTGTTCACGGCCGTCGTACATGGCGGGCAGCTGATGCGAACTGCTAGAGGTCATGGGCGTAACACCTCAGAAATCAGGAGCGTCTGAGCCCGGCAGCGTTCCGGGCGCGCCACGAGGTGCGAGTAGCGCATCGACTGCCTCGGCAAAGGTCTCGACGCGGACGCATAGTTCTTCGATTTCCGTCGGCGTCACGTTGATGGGCGTACCGTCTTTGTCGTGGCCGCTGCGATGAACGATGTCGTGCCGCTTGATCAGGGCAGGCTCGAAAGGCTTCATGCTGGGCAGTGTGATACCCAGACCAATCCGAAAAATCGGCACAACCTTGTCCCACCGATGCCACACCATGTTCTGTAGGTGGCCCATGACGTGTGCCTTGAGCCCAGCTTGTCGCTCGAACAGGTCACCGAGTTTGATCGGCTCCTGCGAGAAAACCGGAAGCTTGGTGACGAAGTCACGCAGTGCGGCTTCATCGTTTTCGATCCAGTAGTGCGCCGTTTCCCACAGGAATGATTCGAGTGCACCGATGGCGGCGCCGAAGACCAGCTTCTCCGCGAGCTGCTCGGCCAGCGCATCGCCGCGAAGTGCGAGCAGCGATCGCGACTGTCGCAGGCGCTCGCGCAATTTCATCAGCGGTTCAGCTCTGCCACCAACGTCGAGTCCGAACCTGTCATCGTAGTCGTCGTAGTCTTCTGGCCGATCAAGGCGGATGGGTGCCCACTGCTCGCCCACCTCGATATGCATCTCGTCGACGACCTGCTGGATCAGGTCATCATCAACGACACCTTCGAATCGGTCTGGCAGTTCGTCGGCTGGATCAGCCGGGCCGCCATTGACGAACAAGTAGCCGCCCTCGCGGCCGTTGTACGGTGTTTCATGGGCCGGATCGCAGAACCGTGCGCAGAACCAGGCACGCATCGCGATCAGCTGCTGGTCCGGCTCTGCGGTCTTGAGCCAGTGATCATCTGGATCGAATGGGCTGCTACTTTGAAAGTTGCTTCCGTACGCCTCAGGCGGGAGATTCGAGATCTCCGAGTCGTCCAAGTGATCATTCCAGCCCATGCAGTGGCTCCTCGACGAAGGGTCGGGACGAGTATCGCAGCCTTCGACCCAAGGGTAGGTGCGTCCTTGCTGTTGATAGTTGCTCACTCTGCTGAGGCCACGGCCCATCCGGCCGCGGCAACGCCTCGCGCGTCGGTCGTTCAACGGGTTCGCGAGGCTGCTCTTGGTCGCGAGAGACTCTCCGCGTTAGGCCTCGAGTGCACCGTCGTCCATGCACGGCGCCAGAAGCAAGCGGCCCTATCGTTCCTACACCTTGGCGTTGCGCAGTCGAAGGGCATTTCCGATCACGGAGATCGAACTTGCCGCCATCGCGGCGCTGGCGACCATCGGGCTGAGCAGCAGGCCCAACCACGGATACAGGACACCGGCCGCGAGCGGGACGCCAAGGAAGTTGTAGATGAAGGCGAAGAAGAGGTTCTGGCGGATGTTTCGCATCGTGGCTTGGCTGAGCGCGCGCGCCTTGGCAATGCCGCGCAGGTCACCCTTGACCAGCACGACGCGCGCGCTGTTCATGGCCACGTCGGTACCCGTTCCCATCGCGATGCCGACGTTGGCCTGGGCGAGCGCCGGAGCGTCGTTGACCCCGTCACCCGCCATCGCGACGATGCGTCCCTGCTCCTGCAGCGCTCTCACGTGCTTGTACTTATCCTCGGGCATCACGCCCGCCTTGACGTCGTCCAGCCCAAGGAGCTTCGCGACGGCTGCCGCCGTCACAGGGTTGTCACCAGTCAGCATGACGATGCGCACGCCCGAGGCCTTCAGGAGGCGGATCGCCTCGGCCGTGGACGCCTTGATTGCGTCAGCCACGCCGACATAGCCGGCCACGCGCCGGTCGACGGCAAGGTACATGACGGTCTGGCCTTGCTGCCGCAGCGCCTCCACAGCCGGGTCAACGGCCTTCGTGTCGATCTGGGCGTCGGCCAACAGGCGGGCGTTTCCGAGACGTACCTGCTGGCCCGCGATCGTGCCGCGCACGCCCTGGCCAATGACGGCTTCGAAACCGGCGACATCGACCAGCGCCGCGCCGGACTCCGACGCGCGTCCGATGATGGCGGCTGCTAACGGATGCTCGCTGAGCTTCTCCAGGCTCGCGGCCCAGGCGAGCACCTGCGACACCTCGAACCCCTCTGCAGCGACAACGGTCTGTACGGTCGGTTTGCCTTCGGTGAGCGTCCCGGTCTTGTCGACGACCAGCGTGTCGACCTTCTCCATCAGCTCCAGGGCCTCTGCGTCCTTGATCAGGACGCCTTCCTTCGCGCCGCGGCCGACGCCGACGATGATGGAGACCGGCGTTGCTAGCCCCAGCGCGCACGGACACGCGATGATGAGGACGGAGACCACCACGAGCATGGCGTTGGCGAGTGCGGGCGCCGGCCCGAATACGGCCCACACGACCGCGGCCAGCGCAGCGATCCCCAGTACCGACAACACGAACC
>FSWB01000403.1_pt1 | contig 16218 bp, 9 predicted proteins | sample 1637871 | NCBI WGS metagenome assembly FSWB01 (sample SAMEA3914789, study PRJEB12502) | metagenome | biome: forest; material: soil | place: Canada | collected 2011-07-03 | depth 0.3 m
GCACGGCCGCCCAATGGGCCTGCGGTAGGAATCGTGGCATCTGCTGGGAGCGAGCTACCGGCCTCGGCCTCCTGCGCAGTGCGAGTGGGCTCCCGGCCATGTAGCCGCCCTCGACCAGCCAGCTGAACAGGCTGTTGAGAATCGACATGGCCTGTCGCTGACTCGTCGGCCCCAACGGCGCCGCAAAGGGCCGCCAGGCGGGTGATGTGCGGCTCGCCTTCATGCCCGGCGCCATGATCCAGTGTTCAGCCGGTTGCGGATCCCCCAGGAACCGCTCAAATAGCAGCATGTCCTCGTGCGTCAAGTCCGACAGCGCCCTCTTCCGCTGGTGGACGCACCACAGCAGCAGGCGCTCCGCCTCCTTGCGGTAGCTCGACAGCGTCGCCGGCGAGTCCGCATACCGCGCCAGCCAGGCGAGGACGGCCGACCGATCGTCGTTGGCATCGACCTGCCGGGTGCCGTGCGCGCGGTTACGCCCGTGCTCGCCGGTCAAGGCCGGGGGAATGGCGAGGCGGACGAGCGGGACGAGATCGGACATGGGCGGGCTGAAGGCAGACGGCGCCAATCCTAGGACATAACCAGATTTATGTCGTTAATTTTCCCTGCTCCCGAGCTGCGCTGAAGCGCCCTACTGTCGGCCACCTTCCGAGCGAGATGTTCCCTGGTCGGACTCAACGTGCACGCGTACGCGGCCTCGCTCACGACGCCCGTGCGATCAGTTCCCTGCGCGTGGCACCCATCACTGGTTCGAAAAACATCCCCGAATACTCCTGCCCGTCTGAATCAACGAAGAGCACGTCGGATTCGCCTTCCGTCGCCGGCGCGACCGCCCAGATCTCCTGGATCTTTCTTGTGGTCCAGCCGTTGCCTTGTCCCGGCCGGCACGGTGCCAGACAGAAGAGCGACTCGAGGTCGGCATCGAGCGATTTGATCGTGTCGACGACGTCGCTGTCCCATGCCAACAAAAACGTGTCGATGAAAAGTTCTTGCGAACGCGACCGCACCGTCAACACGAACCACGGCGTCCTGATTGACACCCCCAAGGAACGCCAGAATTTCGCTCCTGACGGAGCCAGGGGTGGTGGAACCTGGAACTGGAAGTCGGGCATCGAGACGAACATCGGGTCATGGGTACCGTGCGTCGTCCGGTTGCCCACCGTGGTTGAGGATGCTCTATTTTCAGGTCACTATCGCGCTACTCAAAGTCTGCATATTTCCGATGTCTGAAGCATCGAGCCTGGTCACTGAAAGAGTCCCGCCATTGCAAGGCGAGCGGCAGGGGCACCAGCCACCCGAGTGCCCGATCCAATAGCGCAGTAGTTCCACTCTCACGTCGCGACAGCAACTGCAGCAACCCCGGGATAGTACGTTTCATCTCCTCAGATTTTGAGAAAGCACGTCACATACGTCCTCACCGCCGCTCTTAGTTTGCTCATGCCGGAGCCGATGTCCGCTGAGGTCACGCAAACTGGATAATTCAGGCTCCTTATGTACCAAGGAGCATTTGGATCTGCAACCGGCCTCGGATCAAGTCCAACTCCAACCCTCGAAGTAGGGCATCCACTGGCGTGAAGGCGTGTGATTCGTAGATCTGCCGCCCCAGGAAACGCCCTGGGTTCCTCTACCCGCCAACGGCCATCATCGGCAAGGCGAATGACCGGCGCGCTCATGGCGTTCCGAAGCGCCAGATGGCGATTTTCTCGGACGGTCTCGAACGCTGCCTTGCGCTCCCGCTTTGAGCGACGTTGAGCGGGTTCGAACCATGCAGGACGTCGTCGGTAGAGCCCAATGGTCAGACGTCCGTCCTCGGACAGCCACCCCCACCACCGGATAGGTAGCCTCTGCATCGGCCCCTTGGGAAACAAGAACCCTTCGTCTTGCGCATACCTGTTGAAGTCGTCTTCCGTGGGCCACACATCCAGCAAGGCTGATGCATTGAGCCAACCGACGATCCAAGCCTCATAAGCGCCACCACTATGCACAACCACATGATCTTGCACGGATCGCGTCCAGTGGTACGTAGGATCGTTCTTCCACGTGACGAACATCGGGAAGCCGAGCAATTTTTTGAACCATGTTCTAGCGCTCGCCGTTCCCCAATGTGAGCACTGCATCCAGTAGAGCGTCGCCCAGGCGATCTGAATGTACGGGTCCGCACTTGCGCGGCGTCTGAATTCTGGCGCAGAGCGGTTCATTCCGATCCACACCAGCAGAGCTACTCGGTTCCCGAGAACGTGCTTCACGAGATAGCGTCGGATGCTCTTAAAAACCAGATACGGCTCTTGCCTGAGTGGCTTCGGCAAGACAGGTGGAGTCCTTGAAAAAAACGCAGTACCAGCTTGATTCAATCTCGCTAAACTGTTCGGCCGAAAGCCGGATTTTCTGACGTAACGAAGCAGCGAAGGGTCTGCTTGACGCTCTGCCAAGCGCAGATCTAGCCAACGAGGCACAAGCGTGCCGAGTTCTAGGCGCCATCGATCGATGTGCTCCGCGAGCGTGTCAATCTGAAGTGGATGGTCGGCATACTGCCGCGTGGGGATGTACGTCCAGTTTCTCTGGCCGACGTCCTCGGCCCAAAGTACGACGTCTCTCATCGCTTCGTCACGATCTGCGTCGCAAATTGGACTTCTTGCGACGCGCATGGATAGCCATTCACGATCGCATTTGCAAATTCGAGGAACGATGCCGCTGCCCGCTTTCGATCGGTGCTCAAGCAACTCACCACAGTCTGGGCAAACCATTAGCAATTCATCGCCATGATGAGGGCACCGACTAATACACAATCCAGAGAAGATGACGGTGTGGAAGCCCTGCGCCATACAGGAAGGACAGAACTTGACGTTCCCACGAAACAGGCTCTGAACGCCGAACGGTAAGTCGCCTACCGATGACCATCGAAAGGCTTCTATCGGTTCTCCGAGCATCCTTGCAAATGAGGGAATGTCGATCGTCGCGTGCAGCGGCCATGGCAGGCTACTGTCGAACTTGATGGTGCGCCGTGTGCGGGCTGCCTCCCGCCCCTGAAGGTCAAGGTTGAGCGAATCAAACTTCGGACGGTTCAACAACGCAAATCGAAGGACCGTGATCCACAGCGACGAGAATGGTGGGATGCTGCCCGTTCGCCACGTGTATCGGGTACGCGACCAGTTTGCGCTTGGCTCGTCTATGCTCCTTAGGGTCAGCTTGTCTGGTGGCATGGCCCTACAAATCCACGCTGATGGCTCGCATGTGGTCTGCGAGACGGTGTTTGGTCAACGCATTGATCCAGCTCTCCGCCGAAGTGACCTCGTCCCAATCGGCGCCAAAGGCAAGGTCAATAAGCGCATCCTGGACGGCAAGCGCGACATGCTTCATCGGAAAGTTCCATTCGAGATCGAGGCCCTCAGGAAGCAGTGCAACCAGGCATTCCCAGAGCACCGGCGCGCTGCCGGCTAGACGCCGGTTTCGCTCGAACTCCCTCGGTGCGAAGTGCTCCAGATAGGAGACCCCCCTATCGGCAGGCCATTTGCTATCGACGTCGTATCCGTTCAGGATGTATTCGAGTTCCTCGATCGACCTGACGCCAGGGAACGTCCAATGGTCGACAAGGAACCGAGCCCCTACGTGAGGATTGCCGGTCCGAGCCAGCAGATCGAACTCGTAGGCCATCTGGTGTGAGGCCACGGAGAAGACGGACAACGCGTAGCCCTCGTGATCCAGCATGTTCTGCAGGGCTAGAAGCCAGAGCCATTCCTGCGTGGTCATGCCTTGCGCCTCGTCTACGATCAAGTAAACGGCGTTCGTATCGCACTCATCTGAGGCCGCGAAAAGGTACTCCGCCAAGATCTTCAGACGTTGGTTGCCACCTGCGCGAGCGCCTCCATAGCCATGGTGAAAACCGTCGAGCATGCTCATGTAGAACTCGGCGGGGTTTTTCTGCGTGAAAGGCCGATTCCAGACATGGAGAGGTACCGGGCCGCCGAAGCGCTCCTCGAGAAGCTGCTTCAAGAAGAACCTGATGGCGCGGGTCTTGCCATAGCGGGATGGGCCGTAGACATAGGCTCCTGTGATCTTGCTGTCTATCCAATCGCCAAGCTTGTCGACGAATGCATCGGCCGCGGGGGTAAAGATCGCGTACCCACCGGTGATGACGGGATGCTTGCGATCAACGTGTTCCGGCAGCCGTCTCATGCCGTCAATTCGCCGCTAGGCGCCTCATCGGCAGCGGACGCTTGTTGTCTGCAGAAGGGTTCGGCTTCGGCGTCGGCTTCTTGGCTTTGGAGGGCGGCGTCGTGGCCAAGGGCGGTGCTGATGCCGTCAGAGTCGTTGGCGCGGCAGCTTGAGGTGGCGCCGACGAGCTGCCGGCGTTGTCGTCCCGGGTCGTGTCAGCGTCAGCCTGACCCACCAAGGTGCGCATCGCGCGGTCGGCCGCTCGGTCGCCTTCGAAGTTTTGTGCTTGCTGAGTCAAGATTCGCCGGACTTCCAAGTACGCTGGGTGGACTGGCAACTTCTTGCCGGGTTGCGCTTCAACGAAGGTCATGAAGGTTCGAATGGCGTCCGCGCCAAGGCTAGCAATGCGTTTGGTGGTCTCCAGCCCTTTGATGCTCCGACGAACGGCCAGGCTGTGAGGCAGCTTGTCCCAGGGCGGTGCAGCCCGCAAAACGCCTACCAAATTGCCGGAAGTCGTGGTGCAGCGCGCCATGCGAGCGTCATCCTCGAGGTGGTTGATCATCCAGACCTGCTTGCCCACCAGGTCCTCCCGATCTCTTATGGACGGGCCTCCATAACGGGCACCGCTAAAATTGACGAACGGTGCCCGTCCTTCCACGGCTCCCCCGTGGACACGGCAAAGCTTGCGGTAGGTCAGAAGGCCTTGCACGAGGTCAGGGTCTGCCTTGCGGGACGTCAGCGTACCCCGGTCAGCAAGATACTGAAGCATCTGAAGCGGCGACCGGTATCCCAGCGAGGAATGCGGGGTCGCGTTGTAGTTGCAGATCAGAGATTGCAGCAACTCCTCCAAATACTCGTACTGCACCTGGCTGGCAATGGCCACAGCATCGGGATTCGCCACCTTGCGTCCTTTGACCGATGGCCCGGTCGAATTGGATAGCCGCTGGATTCCGCGATCACCTAAAGTCCTGAAGAACGTTTCAATGAACGGTCGGTCGTCGAGGCTTCGTCGAACTGAGAAGCTGTTTTCGGGCTCGAGAAGGTCGGAGCCAACCACGTCCCGCAGATATTCCTCTACGGTACGGCATTTCTCGGCAAGAGCCCCGTCCACGCTGGTTTCTTCCCAGCACAGTCCGAGAAAGCGCTCTCCAAGCATTGACGGCAGCCCGGCCCCCTCTACGAGTGCCGTATCGCTGAACGTGGCTGGCCGCGGCACCCATTTCGTGAGCGCGCATTTGATGGCACGCAGGACATCCGCCTTCGGCACCTCCCGCCCGAGGCTCAGCCAAAAACCCAGCACTGCACGCGAGTAGGTCTCGATGATGACCGTGATCCAAAGCCGATGGATGACGCGCGGCACCCAGCCATCGCGGCCATCGGGCATCATCACGACGAATCGACCATCGGTCTTATGGGCGTCCATTTCCACTCGCTGAAAGGGACGCTTTGTCGGACGATCTACCCCATCGCCTGCGCGCAACTTTCGTTCCGCGGTCTCGCCCCCTGCTTCCTTGGCGATCAGCCTAGGGTACTGCTTGAGCAGGGAGTCGGAGTAGCGATTCAAAGCACCATAACCTTCTGGAACCTCTTTGCAGAACGGCCAGTCGCCCCTGATCTCGTAGCCCCTCGTCCGCAACTCACCTAGAAACCATCCCCAAAGCGCCTTTCTGGGGCGCTTTATCTCTGCTAGTTCGCCCTTTGGAGCGCTCGATAGGATCTTCCGGTCGAGCTTCTTTCGGAAATCCGGATCTAGTTCCAAAAGCGATTTGAGAGCGCCGGCGCCGCCGCGCCCGAACGCGTCGACCCTGACCGGTTTCGTTCGGGTGTACGGCTTAATGTGTTTGCCACGAACCAACCCGCGAAAGCCGTAGATCTGGCCATCTTCATGCGCCAGAACACACCGTTCCTTCATTAGTCGAGTGGCCTGCTTCAGGCCAATCCCGCAGGAGTGCTTGATGGCCTTGTCCGATTCGCCCGCAACGCACATCTCGACCGCCTTCTTGCGAGAGAGGTAGGCGTTCTTATCTTCCTTCGACAAGGCGCCGACATCGGGCGTGGGCCACGTCCCAAGATCAAAGTCAACCTGATCGGTCACACCTTGAATCCGTCGACCCGGAATCGTTCTCCCCATTGCCGGCCCGTTCTTCAGTGATGGAAGGGGTGGATCGCCGCGGATCTCCGCCAAATGCGAGACTTAGCGCGAGTGAGTACCGAAGCAGGCCCACGCAGGTTCAGCTGAGCTCGACGTATCCATCGCAGCAGCCGGGTCAGCAAGTTTTTGCACATTGAACAAGGCTATGACGAAAGAATGGCCCTGTAAATTTATGCGTTGGACGCATACCACCGTACGCCACCAGCATTGGGGCGATACAGAAGACGTCAAATCAAGGCCGCGGCAGTTCATGACTTACCCACGGTCGCGGCACTTGTTGATCGGCTGTGCGGGAACGTTCAAGTGTTTTGCTGGGGAACAATATCTAGAAATGCGACACGCCAAGAACAATTTCTAGAAGAAAATGTTTCTCGATCTAGCGACTCTGGACGGACCTCCCCCGGGCGAGACATGCTTGTCAGTGAGAACAAAATCTAGAAAATAAACGGCTCAGCAGAGCCCTAGGCCATGGCCACGAGATTCGCAAACCCGAAGCATCGCGACACGGTTCGAGCTGGATCGAATGTCGCCCTCCCCGACTACGACGACGAGAGCGGAAGCGATACCGTTCTCGATGGCACGGGCATGTGCTCGGACGACCACCGGGTCGAACGAGGATGACGCCTGACTGACGAGGTCCCACGACGACGCGCGCCTTCGGTGCGTCTTTACCTGGGCCGCCACGGGCCGACGTCGCCAGCTCGCCGCTCAAGCGCGCTCCGTCTTGCGCATTCTGCCGTTGCAGAGCCGAAGACGCCCGCGCTCTGTTCAAATGCGCTTTCATAGAGCGGATTCGCAAGCCACCGAACGTGCCTCAGACCGCCCCCCTTGCGCCCGACGTGCACTCGTCTGCGGGCCTCGATCCAGCCGAACGGTGGGCACGCCTGCGGCCGTGGCTGCTGGCCGCGCTCGGGCTGGCCCTGACAGCGATGTTGGGCCTGTCGCTTCGGCATCTGCTCTCCGACGTGCGCTATGCGGACGTCATGGCAGCGGTCGGCGCGACCCCGACGCCGAACATCGCCGCCGCGGTGCTCGCCACCGCCTTCAGCTATCTGGCGCTGACACGCTACGACGCCTCAGCGCTACGCTTCGTCGGTGCGAAGGTCGGTGGCGCCACGGTGCTGTTGACGTCGTTTGTCGCGTACGCGTTGTCCAATACGATCGGACTCGGCCCGCTGTCGGGCGGCGTCGTGCGCATGCGGCTGTACTCTGCGGCTGGGGTCGCGCCCCAGCAGGTCGCTCGGGTGATCGTCTTCAACGCGGCGGCGTTCGGACTGGGCATGCTGTTCTTCGGCGCGCTCGGCCTGCTGTGGGGCGCTCACGATGTCGCCACGCTGTTGCACACGCCCGGCTGGGTCCTGCGCGTGCTGGCGGCGGCCATGTTGTCGGTATTGCTCGGCTTCGTCTGGCTGTGCGTCCATCGGTCGTCGATCGGCCTCGGCGGGTTCTGGCAATTCCAGTTGCCGCCCGCCGAGCTCGCGCTGCGGCAACTGGCGATCTCGGCTGTCGAACTCGCGGCTTCTGCACTCGTGTTGTGGCTGCTGCTGCCGCCAGGTCATCTTCCCCTGACGGTCTTTGTCGCGTTCTATGCAATCGCGATCACCGCCGGCATCATCAGCCACATCCCCGGGGGCGTCGGGGTGTTCGAAACGGTGATGCTGCTGGCCGCGGGCAACGGCATCCCGCGCGACGCCATGTTGGGCGCGCTCCTGCTCAATCGCGGCATCTACTATGTGCTCCCCCTGGTGGTCGCGACGGGACTACTCATCGTCCATGAGCTGCGCTCCGGGATCGCGGCCCCCGTCGGACGCATGGCGGTGCGGCTCAGTCCCACCTTGCTGGCCGCGCTGACGCTGATCGCGGGCATCTGGTTGATCGTGTCGGGGGTCACTCCGTTCACGGACGATGCGCGCGACCTGCTCGTCGCCCTGCGTGTGCCGCTTCCGCTCATCGAAGCTTCGCACTTCATCGGCAGCGTCGCCGGCCTGGGTCTTGTCCTCGTGGCGCGCGGGATCCTGCACCGGCTGGACGTCGCCTGGTGGATCGCCTCGGCGCTCGCGGTCGCCGCCGCGGTGTTGGCGCTGCCCAAGGGCATCGCGCTGCACGAGGCGGAGCTGCTGCTGTCGCTGGTCGTGCTGCTGGTGATTTCCCGGCGCCAGTTCGACCGCCGCTCGTCGTTCTTCGCGCAGCACCTGGAACCCGAGTGGCTGGTGGCGCTGGGCGGCGTGATCGTCGCCGGTGCGTGGGTCCTGTTCTTCGCGTTCAAGGAGGTCGGCTACAGCAATCGTCTCTGGTGGCAATTCGAGCTCGACGGCCAGGCGCCACGCTCATTGCGCGCGCTGACCGCCGTGGCGCTCCTGGCGCTTGGCTACGGCCTGTGGCAGTTGTTGCGGCCACCGGCCGGAGAACTCGCGCAGACGACGCCGGAGGAAATCGACCGCGCGGCCGCGATCATCCGAGGCAACCCGTCGTCGGATGCCTGCTACGCGTTGGTCGGCGACAAGCACCTGATGTTTTCGCCATCGGGCCGCAGCTTCCTGATGTTCGGCAAGCAGGGCCGCTCCTGGGTCGGGCTGTTCGGACCGTTTGGCGACCCGCTGGAATTCGCCGACATGGTCTGGCAATTCATCGAGACAGCGACCGACCATGGCGGCCGTGCAGCCTTCTATCACGTCCGCCCTGCGGCGCTGCCGCTGTTCCTGGACTGCGGCCTGCACCTTTTCAAGCTCGGCGAGCATGCCCACGTCGACCTGCCCGGCTTCAACCTCAAGGGCGCGAGTCGCGCGAACCTGCGCTCGGGCGTCAACCGCGCGGAACGCGAAGGGCTGCGCTTCGAAGTCGTGCCGGCTGCCCTGGTCGCCCCGCTCCTGCCGGCGCTGAGGGCCGTCTCCGACGCCTGGCTCGCGGAACAGCGCAGCGGTGAAAAATCGTTCTCCGTGGGCCGCTACGACGAGGACTACCTGCGCCGACTGCCCGTCGCCGTCGTCCGTCGCGACGATCACATCATCGCGTTCGCAAACCTGTTGACGACGGACGCCCGGGACGAGGCGTCGCTCGACATGATGCGCTACATGCCGGACGCCCCGCCCGGCACGATGGACTTCCTGATGGCCAGCGTCCTGTTGCACCTGCAGGCCGAGGGCTATCGTCGCTTCGGCTTGGGCATGTCGCCGATGGCGGGCATGGCGGAACGCAGTGGCGCGCCAAAATGGCAGCGCATCGCGCGCCTCGTGTTCGAGCACGGTGACCGCTTCTACAACTTCCGCGGCCTGCGCAGCTTCAAGGACAAGTTCGCCCCTGTCTGGGAAGCGCGCTTCCTGGCCGCACCGCGGGGCATCGCCACTGCTTTCATACTGGCTGACGTGACGACAATGATCGGCGGCGGAAGGCCGGCATCGTACTCATGAGTTCGTGTTCAGACCTCGGCCACACGATGCGATCCGGCCTTGCGGCTCTGGCCGTGTCGGGGTGCGTGATCGCAGCGCCACCGTGCGCTGCGCAAGGCACGACGCAGACCACGGCGCCATCCGAATCATCCGCGATGGCGCACGGACTGTTCACGGGCATTCGCGTGTACCGGCCGACCGATGGCGTGCGCCAGTTCGTGATGCTGGTGACCGGCGACGTCGTGCCGACCGCGCGCGAGCAGCAGATGTTGCATGCGATGGTCGACGACGGCGCGATGGTCGCGACGGTGCCCTTTGCGCCCTTCTATCGAAAGCTCGAAGCCCAGGACGGCAAGTGCACCTATGCCCCGGGTGCCTTCGAGAACTTGTCGCGACACCTGCAGGCTTTCGCGCACCTGCGGAGCTATCTCCTGCCGATCCTGGTCGGCGCGGACGACGTGTCTGCGTACGTCTACGTGGTGCTCGCTCAAGCGCCCGCAGGCACGTTCGAGGCGGGCCTCTCGCTCGGCTTCTCCCCGCGTCTCGCGTTGAAGACACCGCCTTGCGCCATCAATGCACTGCGCGAGCACGCGAAGGCGGAAGCCGGCATCGTCGACCTGGCGCCACCGACCAAGGCGCTGGCGAATCCGTGGATCGCGATGCAGGACGATTCGCAAGGCCCCGGAGCGCTCGGCGCGACGCGGGCATTCGTCCAGCAGGTGCCGCATGCGGAGTGGATCCCGCTTCCGGCCGACGGCTCCGGCGCCGCCTCGATGGCAGCATTCGAGCGTGCCTACCGCAAGCTGGCCGTGCCGCAGGCGGTTCTCGGCGCCCCACCCGGACAACTGTCGGACTTGCCGATCGTCGAGATCCCCGTGAGGGGACCGGGCAACCGCTTCGCCGTCCTGTTGTCGGGCGACGGCGGCTGGGCCGGCATCGACAAGAGCCTCGGCACCGCGTTCGCGGCGCAAGGTGTCCCGGTCGCGGGTTTCGATTCGCTGCGCTACTTCTGGAGCGCGCGCACGCCGGACGGACTCGCCGCCGACCTCGACCGCGTCATCCGCTACTACGCGGCCCGCTGGGGCCGCAGCGACGTGCTGCTGGTTGGCTACTCCCAAGGCGCTGACGTGCTGCCTTTCGCGCTCAACAGGCTCCCTCCGGCAACCCGCGCGAGCGTGCGCCTCCTGGCATTGCTCGGCCCAGGGCAAAAGGCATCGTTCGAATTCCACCTCACGAACTGGATCGGTCCGAGCGGCGACCTGCCGATCGCCCCCGAGGCGCTCAAGCTTTCGGCGGCCAACACGCTCTGCATCTACGGACAGGAAGAGAAGGACTCGCTGTGCCCGGAACTGTCACCGTTCCATGCGCAGGCGATGCCGTTGGCTGGCGGCCACCATTTCGGTGGCGAATACGGTGTGCTGGCGGCGCGCATTCTCGATGCGATGCCGCGTTGATCCCGCGTTCGGTCCATGAGAAACCCAGGACGCCGAAACTCAAGGCCGTCCGAAGTCCATTCGGATCGTCCCTGCGCTTGACCGGAACCCCGACCTGCGCATCGGCGACTGGCTCAAGGATCGGGAGTACCTGGACTCGCTGGTGGCGAGCGGCCCCTGGCAGGTGGCGAGGTGACCTGCGTGGATGAGGAGTCGGTACGCGGACCGCACCGCAGCAGCGGTCAGCGATAGTCCTTGACGACTGCGTGGAGCTCGCCAAGGTGCGCCTCATAGGCCTTCCACCGCGCCACCGACGTCCTGTAGATGGGCCGCCGCACCTGCGCCATGCTGGCGGTCCTCACGACGCGCCGGTTGTTGTGGAAGCCCAGGCAGCGGTCGTCCCACGGCAGCCCGAGATACTCGACCAGGCGGCGCGCCTGGTTCTCGAAATCGGACACCATGGATTCGTACGCCACGTCCAGGATGCGGCCGGCGGGCAGCACGGCGTGCCAGTGCCGCATCAGCTCGTGATAGCTGACCCAATACCGCGCCAGGGCACCCAGGTCGTAGGTGTAGCCGAGGTTGTTGCCGATGAACAGGCGCGAGAAACACGAGAAGCAGGAATCCATCGGGTCGCGCATCGAATGGACGATGCGGGCCGTCGGAAACATCAGGTGGATCAGCCCGATGTGCATGAAGTTGTCGGGCAGCTTGTCGACCACGTGGGTCGAATCCGGGGCCAGTTCGCGAATTCGCTCGACGTAGCGATCGCCCAGTTCCCGCAGCGCCTCGCCGGACCAGGTTTCGAGGGTTTCAGGGAAATGGAAAGCGCCCTGCTCGCAGTCCGCGCCGACCGCCTGGAGGGTGTCGGGCAGCCAGGTGATTTCGCCCGCCCCGTGCACGCGCGGCAGCGTCGCCAGCACCTGCTCCAGCAGCGACGTTCCCGACCGCGGCATGCCGAGGATGAAGATGGGCGTCGGGCCTTCCGCCGTCGCAGGGATCGCATGCCGGGCGAGTTTCTCGCCGGAGAACGTCGTGATGATCCGGCGCTGCAGATCGAGGTGCGCGCCCTCGTCCCAGGGGGTCAGTTCGCGCTTGGCGCGGTTGCCTTCGGCGTAGGCGGCGAAGGCGTCGTCGTGGCGGCCGACGTCCTCCATCATCTTGCCGAGCGCGAACCAGTAGCGGACCTGGCCTTCCTGCGGCAGCGATTCCAGGCGGTGGCGCTGCGACAGGAATTGGTCGATCTGCGGGTCGCCGGGCCGGTAGGTCTTGTATTGGGCGAGATTGCAATGGGCTTCGACCTGCGTCGGCCGAAGTTCGAGGATCCGTTCGAAGACGACGCGTGCCTCGTCGACGAATCCTTGCGTGCGCAGGCAACTGCCCAGGTTGTTCAGCGCCTCGATGAAGTCGGGCCGCCAGGCCAGCGCCCGGCGATATTCGGCGATGGCCCGGTCGGGCTCCGCGCGTTCCTGCAGCAGGATGCCGAGATTGAAATGCGCGACGGCATAGTCGGGTTTCAGTTCGATCGCGCGCACGAAGTGCGCCTCGGCCTCGAACAGGCGTCCCAGGCGGCGCAGGCAGTTGCCGAGATTCGCGTGGGCCTCGGCGAGTCCGGGATCGACCTCGAGCGCGCTGCGGTAGGCGGCCTCGGCGTCGGCGTAGCGTTGCAGGGCCTCCTGCGCGACGCCCAGCGCGTTGCGCAGCGCGGCGTCCATCGGCATCAGCGCGGCGGCGGCGCGCAGGTGCGGCACGGCCTGCGCGTGCCGGTGCAGCGCGACCAGCAGCAGGCCCAGGTTGGCGTGCGCGGCGGCGAGACCGGGTTGCAGCGCGACGGCCTTCTGCAGCCAGGCGATCGCCTCGTCCCCGGCTCCCCTGCCCGCCGCGGCGATGCCGCGCCGGAGCAGTTGCGTCGCACCGGCGCGGGTGTCGAAATCGTCTTGCAGCGTCGTCATGGGGCCAGGGCGGGTTCGGGCGGTCTCATCGCGGCCGCGCGTGTGGCGCGCCGGGGCTCGGCAACGCGGGCGGGATGATGACCGCGTGACAGGCCAAGTTTGCCACTCGGCCGCCCCGCTTCGCCCGGAGGCAAACCCCTTGGGGGTACCGCATTCCGGGTAGCAGGCTGAGTCCAGGCTGACCGAACCGGCGCCGGCGGCCCGGCGGCGCCTTCAGCGCACGACCAGCGTCTGCATCGCGTGCGGCGGGATCGAGACCTTCGCCTCGTCCTTGCCGACGAAGAAACGGTAGTCGACCGCCTTGTCGGTCTGGTTCATCACCACGGTGGCCAGCGTGCCGTCCGGGTTCGTGAAGGCCGTCGTCATCAGGCTCGAACGGCTGCTGGCGGCCTCGACGCGATGCGCGCCGGGACGGATGAACCTGGAGAAATGCCCCAGGTAGTAGAAGCTGGGGGTGAACGTGAGCTCGCCGGTGCGCGTGTCCGCGTGCACCGGCGCGAAGCAGAAATTGCCCACGTGGTTCGGGCCGCCGTTCTCGTCGAGCAGGATGTTCCAGTCGGTCCAGCCTTCGGCGCCCTGGTTGAAGTCGTTGATCAGCGCGGCGCCGTAGCGCTCGGCGTTCGCGAACGACTGCAGTCGCGCCGGGTCGAATCCCTCGACGGTGGCCTCGGTCAGCAACAGGTGCTTGTCGGGCCAGGCGCTGTGGACCACGCCCACGTTGGCGTGCATCGGCGTGCCGCCGGCCCAGATCTCGTACCAGTGGAAGCCCATGCCCCACGCATAGCGCGACGCCTCGGGATCGCCGAAGATGACGTTGGCCCGCTGCGTCATCAGGTCGCGGTTGTGGTCCCAGACGATGATCTTGCGGTCGCCCAGCCCGGCCTGCGCCATCACCGGCCCCAGGTGGTTCTTGAGGAAGTCGCGCTCGTCCTCCGCGCTGAGGATCATCGACTCCCAGCGTTGCTTGGCCATCGGCTCGTTCTGGATCGTGATGCCCCAGATCGGGACGCCCTCGTGCTCGTACGCGCGGATGAAGCGCGTGTAGTAGCGCGCCCAGGCATCGGCGAACTCCGGCTTGAGCTGGCCGCCCTGCAGCATGCTGTCGTTGGTCTTCATGAACGCCGGTGCGCTCCACGGGCTCGCGAACAGCGTCAGGTGGCCGCCTGCCGCGGCGATCGCGCGCTTGAGCAGCGGGATGCGGAACCTGCGATCGTGCGCCACCGAGAACGTGTCGAGCTTCGCGTCGCCCTCGGCGACGTAGGTGTAGCTGGCGCTGCTGAAGTCGGAGCTGTGGATCGTGGTGCGCGCCAGGCTGTAGCCGATTCCGTCCTTCGTGTCGTAGTAGGCGTGCAGCAGGCGGTCCTGCTCCTTGGGCGCGAGCCTGGCGAACACCTCGGCGCTGGCGTCGGTGATGGCGCCGCCGATCCCGAGCATCGTCTGGTAGGTCTTGCTGCGGTCGACGAACACCGAGACGTCGCCTTCGGGCGGCTGCTTGCCGGGCGAGAAGGTCGTGGTGCTCGTGAGCGCCAGGCGCTGGTCGGTGCCGGAGGCGGTGGTGTGGACTTCCAGCGTGGCGCCGTTGGCCGGCGCCTGGGCGAGGCCGATCGCGCAGGCGACGGCGGCGGGAATGACGGGATTCATGGTGTCTCCGGGAGGCGGGATGGCGTCCGATTCGCGGCGGGCTCGAGGCCGGGCCGTCGCTCGGATGCGGCATGTTAGCGCGCTTTTGAAAGCGGTTTCAAAAGAGGTGCCTGAGGCCTGTCCCGGCCCGGTGGTACAAAGCCCTCCCCAGGTCCGCCACCCGAGTCGCCCCTCATGAAGCTTCTTCGCCTCGCCCTGCTTCTCCTCCTCCTTCCGCTCACCGCCCGGGCGCAGGACATCGCCTCGCGGGTCACGGACGGCTACGCCGACTCGAGCGGCGTGCGCATCCACTACGTGACGCTCGGCAATCCCAAGGATCCGCCGGTGCTGATGATCCACGGCTTCCCGGACTACTGGTACTCGTGGCGCGGGCTGATGGCCGACCTCGCGCGCGACCACTTCACGATCGCGATCGACCAGCGCGGCTACAACCTGTCCGGCCAGCCGGCGGGCGAGCAGAACTACCAGTTGAAGTACATGGTCGGCGACGTCGCCGCGGTGCTCCACCAGCTCGGGCTGGCGAAGGCGACGGTCGTCGGGCACGACTGGGGCGGTGCCGTGGCGTGGCAGGTGGCGATCGACAGGCCCGAACTGGTCGACCGGCTGGTGATCCTGAACCTGCCGCACCTGCGCGGGCTCAAGCGTGAACTCGCGACGAATCCGCAGCAGCAGAAAAACAGCGCCTACGCGCGCTTCTTCCAGCAGGACGACGCCTGGAAGAAGATCAGCGCGGCGAAACTCGTGGACACCGCCGTGCCGGACCAGGCGGACGTCGCCACGCGCGAGAAGTACACGCAGGCGATGCAGCGCTCCAGCATCGAGGCGATGTTGGCCTACTACCGCCAGAACTACCCGCGCGAGCCCTATGCGCCCGACACCTCGCCCGTGGTGAAGGTGCAGGCGCCGGTGCTGATGATCCACGGCCTCGACGACACCTTCCTCCTGGCCGGCGCGCTGGACGGCACCTGGCAATGGGTCGACGACCAGCTCACGGTCGTGACATTGCCCCATGTCGGCCACTTCGTGCTGCGCGACGCGCCGACCCAGGTCATCTCCATCGTCCGCGACTGGCTCGCGAAATAGACCGCAGCGGGGTCAGGTCTTGCACGGGGTCAGGTCTTGCATGTTCGATTTGCGGCCATCGTTTGACCTCTCTCGGACAAGGCTGCAAGACCTGACCCCATGCAAGACCTGACCCTTTGCAAGACCTGACCCCCAAATATTTTCGAGGGGCATGTAAGGATCATCGGCACTGGGCGACTGACGAAAGTGCCGCACACCGGCGCGCAACATCAACCTTCAGGAGTCCCTCATGAACAACCAGATCTTCATCCGTTCCGCCCTCGCCTCCGTCCTCGCCCTGGGCGCGCTGACGGCCGCTCATTCGGCCCCGGTGGCCGCCGACGCGTCCAAGGAAAAGTGCTTCGGCATCGCCAAGGCCGGCGCGAACGACTGCGCCAGCGCCACGGGCTCGCATTCGTGCGCCGGCACCGCCACCAAGGACA